>Ga0255776_10006469_pt1 | contig 11940 bp, 10 predicted proteins | sample 071ome_19_FD_179974 | JGI IMG/M metagenome (GOLD analysis project Ga0255776, IMG submission 179974) | Coastal salt marsh microbial communities from the Groves Creek Marsh, Skidaway Island, Georgia - 071413AT metaG (version 2) | ecosystem: Environmental > Aquatic > Marine > Intertidal zone >...
CATTCGACAGGCCCGGGATGGCGTCGTAATCGAGGTCCGGCAGCAGCGCCAGCGCCTCGTCCCGCCGATAGGCCTCCACATCGGCGGCCTGGCGCGACAGGTAATGGGCATATTTGGCCTCGATCTGCATGATCGCTCGCGCTTCAGCCGAAACACTCTCCAGCTCCGGCCAGACCTGCAGCACATCGGCGAACCTGACATCCGGGAAGCTTAGCAGCTCGAAGGCGCTGCGCCGCACCCCGTCGCGGTTGATCTTCAGCCCGTGCCGCGAAAGCGCGTCCGGTGTCGCCGTGCAGCCTTCGAGCGCGGCGCGAGCGGCGTCCACGCCATCCTGCTTACGGCGATACGTATCCGCGCGCGACGCCCCCACACACCCCAGCTTGACACCCAGAGGGGTCAGCCTGGCGTCGGCATTGTCGGCCCGCAACATCAGCCGGAATTCCGCGCGCGAGGTGAACATCCGGTACGGCTCGTCGGCCCCGCGCGTCACCAGATCGTCGATCATCACCCCGATATATGAGGTGGCGCGGTCCGGCTCGAAACGCGCCGTCCCGCCCCCTGCCTGATGCGCGGCGTTGATGCCGGCGACGAGACCCTGTCCCGCGGCCTCTTCATAACCGGTGGTCCCGTTGATCTGTCCGGCCAGGAAAAGCCCCGGCATCCGGCGGGTTTCAAGCGTTCGGTGCAGCTCGCGCGGATCCACGAAATCGTACTCAATGGCGTAGCCCGGCCGCAGCACAACCGCGCTCTCGAGCCCCGGTATTTCCTTCAGGAGCGCGTGCTGCACGTCTTCCGGCAGGGAGGTGGAAATCCCGTTGGGATAGACCGTGTGGTCGTCCAGCCCCTCGGGTTCGAGGAAAATCTGGTGATTCTGGCGGTCCGCGAAACGCACTACCTTGTCCTCGATAGACGGGCAGTAGCGCGGACCCCCGCTCTCGATCTGGCCGGAATAGATTGGCGCACGATCCAGGTTCGCGCGGATCAGCTCATGGACTGCCGGGGTTGTGTGGGTGATGTGGCAATCGATCTGGGGTGTCGTGATCGCGTCCGTCATATATGAGAACGGCACCGGCGGTTTATCGCCCGGCTGCCGGTCCAGCCCTTCCCAGTCGATAGTACGGCCATCGAGGCGCGGCGGAGTGCCGGTTTTGAGCCGCCCCAGGGCAAACCCGGCACGGCGCAGCGTATCGGACAGGCCCAGAGAGGGTTCTTCTCCCATCCGGCCTGCCGGGGTCTGGTACTCACCGATATGAATGACACCCCGCAGGAAAGTGCCTGTGGTCAGGACCACGGCCCGGCACGCGATTTCACGCCCATCCTGCAAAACCACCCCGGCCACGGCGCCGGAGGCATCCAGGCAAATGTCCTCGACACCCGCCTCCAGAATATCTAGGCCTGCCTGTTGCCGCAGCAGATCCTGCATCGCCTCGCGATAGAGCTTGCGGTCCGCTTGGGCGCGTGGGCCCCAGACGGCGGGGCCCTTGCTCTTGTTGAGCATCCGGAACTGGATACCGCCCCTATCGATCGATCTCCCCATCACGCCGTCCAGCGCGTCAATCTCACGAACCAGATGGCCTTTGCCGAGACCGCCGATGGCGGGGTTGCAGGACATCTCGCCGATGGTCGTCGCCTTGTGGGTGGCCAGCAGCGTGTGGGCCCCGACCCGCGCCGCGGCCGCGGCGGCTTCGCAGCCGGCATGACCGCCGCCGATCACGACGACATCGTAGGTTCCGGAATATGGGTCGGTGAGGCTCATGGGCGCGCTATGTAGGCTGTCCGCCGGAGGCTGTCAAAACCCGATTGGCCGCTACCTGTATCGTCCAATGTTTCACGTGAAACAATGCTCACTTTCCGATGCAGAAATCTCGGAACACGGCGTCAAGCATTTCGTCTATATCCACACGTCCGGTGATCCGCCCCAGGGCGCGCACGGCAAGCCGAATGTCCTCCGCCGCCAGTTCCGGCAGTTTGGCGGCCGCGGCCCGATCCAAAGCCTCAGCAGCTTGTGCTAGTGCTTCCCTGTGGCGCGCACGCGTGGGCACCACACCTTCGTGACCGGACAGCATACTTGACACGTGATCTTCGAGCGCCACGAGAAAGGCATCGATACCATCGCCGGTTCTGACAGACACCGCATGATCCAACGGTATTCCACCGATCTCAGTCAAAGAGCCGTTTACAAGATCGGTCTTATTTGCCACCAAAATCGTTCTTTCATCAATCAGACGACCTATCCGGTCCGGAATCGTATCCGAGGTGGCGTCCAGAACCGCCACCATCAGCGCCGCTTCAACGGCGCTCTGCTCCGCACGGCGGATCCCCTCTTTCTCGACGGCCCCCCGGGCCTCGTGTATCCCGGCCGTGTCCTGGAGTGTCACAGCGAATCCACCGAGGTTTATCTGCACCTCGACAACATCTCGGGTCGTACCAGCCTCTTCGGAGACAATCGCGGCGTCGCGGCGGGCGATCGTATTGAGAAGGCTCGACTTTCCGACATTCGGCGCACCGACAATCACAACCGGCAGGCCAAGACGGATCTTCTCACCAAGAAGTCCATCATGACGATGTTGGTTAACTTCTTGAATTATTTCGTTAATATTTGCCAATACCTGCGTGTGTAGTGCCTCGGGTAGTTGCTCGTCCGAGAAGTCGATTTCGGCTTCGGCATGGGCCATGATACCGATAAGACGGGCCCGCCAGCCGTCATACAACGCCGCGAGTCCCCCGTCATACTGCCGCAGAGCCTGGCGACGCTGCCGGTCCGTCCGAGCCGCGATCAGATCCCCCAGCGCCTCCGCACCTGTGAGATCGAGCTTGCTATTCTCGAAGGCACGCCGGGCGAACTCGCCCGGCTCAGCAAGCCGCGCGAGGCCGGATGCCCCGATTTCACGAAACAGGGTGTCCAGAACAGCCTCGCTGCCGTGAACATGCAGTTCCGCCACGTCCTCCCCGGTGAAACTCGCGGGCGCTGGGAAGCGCAGCACGAGCGCCTGATCGATGATATCGGCGCCGTCCAGGGTCGTGAGGTTGTGGAGCGCCGCGTACCGAGCGCGCGGTAACTGAATAATTCCGAATTTTTTCAATAGGTTATCTGTTTCCTGGCCGGAAACCCGCACCACCGCCACACCGGCCATGCCGGCCCCGCTGGACAGCGCATAGATCGTGTCCGGGCGCGTTTGGTCTGTCGGCAAGGCGAAAACCTACTTCTTCTTCTCGTCCTGGCCCATATCGGGCATAGCCGCCCAGAAAGCCTTCTGGCAATGTTCCCAGGTATCAGCACCCATGGCCGGCCCGCCACTCATCCACGTCTGGAACAATATCTGCGGGTCCATGTTCTGCATAGCCTCAAGCGTCTGGCGTTGCCACTCGTCCACCACAGCTTTTTGAGCATCGGCCACATTTGGCAGGCCCATGAAGGCGCGCGCCTCCTCGGGCGTGCAGTCTACATTGATAGTGACTTTCATATTCGCCGTCCGGATCCGTTGCCAACGCGGGAACTCTCAACAATCTTATATCCTGTCCTCCAGATATCCCGACACCTAATATTGGGCGCTCATGCCGGCCACGCTCACCGTCGAATCCCCGCTCGGCCTTCTCGCGCTTCGCGCCGAGGGCGACCAACTCACGTCTCTCGACTGGGTGGATGCGCCGGCGGAAGAAAAAGCAACCGATGTTCTGCGTGAGGCCGCCACGCAACTGCTCGCGTACTTCGATAGACGCCTCACTGCATTCGACCTGCCGCTTGCACCCGAAGGGACCGCGCATCAGCAGGCAGTCTGGTCGGCCATGCTGCGCATTCCCTATGGCGAGTTCACCACCTATGGCGAGATTGCCGACGAGCTCAACTCATCGGCCCGAGCGATCGGGACGGCCTGCGGCAGGAATCCCATCCCGGTCATCGTGCCGTGCCACCGCGTCATCGCCGCCGGCGGGGGCATGGGCGGCTACTCGGGCCGCGGCGGGCCAGAAACCAAGCGCGCGCTGCTATTGCTTGAAGGCGTCATGCTAGCTTGATGGAATTCGGGCCCGCCGATAGGCTCGCCCGCAACAATCTAACATGACCGCCCGCCTGAAGAATCCGGCGCGCGGCAGGGAGAGAAAAAGATGGTCCACGCAATCCGGTTTCATGAAGCGGGCGGTCCCGAGGTCATGAAGTGGGAAGAGGTCGAGGTCGGCGATCCCGGCCCGGGCGAGATCCGCGTGAAGCAGACCGCGGCCGGCCTCAACTTCATAGACATCTACCTGCGCTCCGGTGCGCGTCCGGTACCGATGCCCAACGGGCTCGGCCTGGAAGGCGCGGGCGAGATTGTTGCCATAGGCGACGGTATCACCGATCTGGCCGTGGGCGACCGCATCGGCTACGCCGACATGCCGCTCGGCGCCTATGCCGAGGAACGGGTCATGCCCGCGAAGATCGCGGTGAAGCTTCCCGACACCATCTCCGACGAGCAGGCCGCGGCCATGATGCTCAAGGGTATGACGGTACAGTTCCTTATCCGATCCTGCTTCCCTGTCCAAAAGGGCCAGACCGTGCTGTGGCACGCGGCCGCCGGCGGCGTCGGGTTGATTGCCTGCCAGTGGCTCAACCATCTGGGCGTCACGGTGATCGGCACGGTCGGCAGCGACGACAAGGCCGAGCTTGCCAGGGCCCATGGCTGCCACCACACCATCAACTACCGCGAAGAAAACTTCGTGGAGAAGGTGAAGGAGCTGACAGACGGCACGGGCGTACCGGTAGTCTATGACGCGGTCGGCAAGGACACGCTGCGTGGTTCCATGGAATGCCTACAGAGGCGCGGCTACCTCATCAGCTTCGGCAACGCCTCCGGTGCACCGGAGCCGGTCGAACTCGCCGAGCTGTCAGCGCATGGTTCGATCTATGCGGCGCGGCCGATGCTGTTCGACTTCATCGCCGAGCGCGAGGATCTTCTGGCCTGCGCCGGCGACCTGTTCGACGCGGTGTCATCCGGCTCGGTGAAGATCGAGATCAACCAAACCTACCCGCTGTCCGAAACGGTCCAGGCCCACAAGGATCTTGTCGCCCGCAAGACCACGGGTTCGACGATCCTGCTGACGTAGGTTTAGGGGCCCTACCCCCGGCCCACGCCGCCAAGCACGAACGCGCCATAGACGGAGGGCGGGTGTCCGGCCTCGCGCAGGCGGTCGCACGCGCGGAAGGCTTTCATACAGATCTGGATCGGCGAGGCGTCGAACTCCAGTAGCGCGATAATGCCGCTACTGGTTCATGGTGTCGTAGAAGTCGTTGTTGTTCTTCGTGGACTTCATCTTGCCGAGCAGGAATTCCATGCCATCGACAATCCCCATCGGGTTGAGAATACGGCGTAGCACCCACATCTTCGATAGCGTGCCCTTGTCCACCAACAGCTCTTCCTTGCGGGTGCCGGATTTGGTGATGTCGATCGACGGCCAGACGCGCTTGTCCGACAGTTTGCGGTCGAGGACGATTTCCGAGTTACCGGTGCCCTTGAACTCTTCGAAGATAACCTCGTCCATGCGCGAGCCCGTCTCGATCAGAGCGGTCGAGATGATGGTCAACGAGCCGCCTTGCTCGATGTTGCGCGCCGCACCGAAGAAGCGCTTCGGGCGCTGCAGAGCGTTAGCATCGACGCCGCCGGTCAGCACCTTGCCAGAGGAAGGCACGACCGTGTTATAGGCGCGCGCCAGGCGGGTGATCGAGTCCAGCAGGATCACTACATCACGCTTGTGTTCCACCAGGCGCTTGGCCTTAGCGATCACCATTTCCGCGACCTGAACATGGCGCTGGGCCGGCTCGTCAAAGGTTGAGGAGATCACCTCGCCGCGTACGGTGCGCTGCATGTCGGTCACTTCTTCTGGGCGCTCGTCGATCAGCAGGACGATCAGGTAGATGTCCGGGTGGTTCGCCATGATCGCCTTGGCGATGTTCTGCATCATGACCGTCTTGCCGGTGCGCGGCGGGGCGACCAGCAGGGCGCGCTGGCCCATACCCAGTGGCGAGACGATGTCAATGACGCGCAGCGTCGGGTCTTTGAACTCCGGATCCTCGATCTCGAGGTTGATCTTCCGCTCGGGATAGAGCGGCGTCAGGTTGTCGAAATTGATGCGGTGGCGGGTCACATCGACGTCGTCGAAGTTGACCTTGTTCACCTTCAGAAGTGCGAAGTAACGCTCGCCGTCCTTGGGCGAGCGGATCTCGCCCTCGACCGTGTCGCCGGTGCGCAGTGCGAAGCGGCGGACCTGGTTGGGCGATACATAGATATCGTCGGGACCAGGCAGGTAGTTGGATTCCGGTGAGCGCAGGAAACCAAAGCCATCCTGCAACACCTCGAGAACACCACCGCCATAGATTGGCACGTCGTCCGCAGCTAGCGCCTTGAGGATGGCGAACATCATGTCTTGGGTGCGCAGATTGCTTGCACCCTCGATCTCGAGCTCCTCAGCAAACGCAAGCAACTCGGCGGGCGACTTCTGTTTCAGTTCCTGAAGATCCATTGCTTCCATCGTGGAAACCTGTCCTGTGCTGGGGCCCTTTGTCTCAGATCAGTCGAATGCCGGTGACAAAGGTTGGCGGAGGCGAGCGTGCAATTTTTGTGGAGTGCCGACGTCGTGCGCCGAAGATAAAAGAACGTGAGGTGCGGATGCCCGAGCGGATGCTGTTGGCTCTCTTACGCGCCGTTACTACGCATTTAGTAGACGCGCCCCGTCAAGTCAATCCTGATAACGGAAATGCTTCACAGATATGATGGAAACGCTCCCTAAAAGGGTCGCACAACCACCATCACGACGATCACGAACAGGAAGACTGTCGGTACCTCGTTGCACATTTTGTAGAAGCTCGCGGAACGCGTATTGGTGTCGGCGGCAAATTCCTTCCGCCAGCTGGCGAACACATGGTGGACTACCGCCATGCCGAGGACGGCGGCCAGCTTCACCCAGATCCATCCCGACCCCCAGTCGATCAGCCCCGGCGTGCCCAGCATCAACCCGCCAAAGATAAATGTGGCGATCATGGCCGGGTTCATGATAGCGCGCAGCAGGCGGTGCTCCATTACCTTGAACGTCTCGGACTTGTCTGAACAGGGCTCCGCGTCGGCGTGATAGACGAACAGCCGCGGTAGGTAGAGCATGCCCGCCATCCAAGCCATCATCGAAATGATATGGAGCGACTTGATCCAGGGATAGGCGGAAATCAGGAAATCACCCATGACCTAGATCGCTTTTCCTGACATCTGCGCCGGGCATTGCGACCATTCTGCCCCGCAAATCCGGCCGCCGTCGCCTGAACACATGACGGAGCCCGTTTGCGCGTTGGCGCGGATCAGCCGCGCCAACCCGTCGATGAAAGGTTTCGCCGTGCCCACCGTGGGCACCCGGGCGTAGGTCTCGACCCCCGCATGGTCGGCCAACTCGCGATACTCGATGTCGAGTTCTACAAGGGTCTCAGAATGTTCGGATACGAAGGCAATGGGCACCAGTACGATCCCCACGCCATCGGTCCCGGCGCGTTTGATCTCATCCTCCGTCGCTGGGCCGATCCATTCCAGCGGTCCCACCCGGCTCTGGTAGCAGCACAGCCAGTCGGCACCGCCTCCAGGCCTCTCCGACAGCGCGGACATAACGGCATTGGCGGTCTGCTCCACCTGCCTCTGATAGGGATCGCCCTTGGCGATGGTCTTCTTCGGCAGGCCATGCGCGGAAAACAGGATCCGATAGGGCAGGCCCTCTGGCAGGTCCGACACGGCGTGTAAGATGCTATCGGCCACGGCCGCGATGAACCCCGGGTCGGTCGGATAACAACACACCGCGCTCACCGGGGTGGACAGATTCCGCTTACGCGCGGCCTGGTCCCAGACCCGCTTCATGGATCCCACAGTGGTAGTGGAGAATTGCGGATAAAGCGGCATCAGCACGATGCGGTCCGGCCTGCTGGCCAATACTGCATCCATGGCTTCATCTACGTACGGATGCCAGTAACGCATGGCAACGAAGCACTTGTAGGTGTCTCCGACCTCCGCATTAAGCGCGGTCTCCAAGGCCTCAGCCTGGGCACGTGTATTAGCTAGCAGCGGCGATCCGCCGCCCAGATTCGCATAAATCTCGCGCGCAGTTTTTTCGCGGCGCCCGGCTATCAGTTTGGCGAGCATCCATCGCAATGGCCCGGGCAGGCCGATGATCATCGGGTCATTGAACAAGTTGAACAGGAAGGGTCGGATGTCCTCCGGCTTGTCCGGCCCGCCGAGACTGTAAAGTACAACAGCCGTAGTCATGCGCCGCTCCCCCACTGGTATACCATCTCCGCCAGGCGTTCCACATGGGCGGGCGGTGTGTCCTTGTTGATGCCGTGGGCGAGGTTGAAGATGAAAGGCCCACCGTCCAGCGCCCCCAGAACCTCGCGCGCCGCGTCCTCCATATCCTCACCGCCTGCCAGCAAATAGGCTGGGTCCAGATTGCCCTGCACTGGACAGATCGGCTGAATACGTTCAGCCGCCTCGTACGGTGAGATGGCGGAATCCAGCCCCACCGCATCGATCCCGGTCTCGCGGATGTATTCTTCTAGCCGTGGCCCGATACCGCGCGCAAAACCGATGATCGGCACATCCACCGATTCCTTCACGGCCCTAACGATCCGCGCGGTCGGCCCGATGACCCAACCGGAAAACTCAGCGGCCGGAACAGCGCTCGCCCAGGTATCGAAAATCTGCAACGCCTGCGCCCCCGCCTCAACCTGTGCAATCAGGTAACGCGCGGTCGCCTTTTCCAGCAGGTCCAGCATATCCGCGAACACATCGCGGTTGGAAATCGCCCAGCCCTTCACCTCGTTAAAATCCCGGCTAGAACCACCCTCGATCATGTAGGTCGCGACCGTCCAGGGCGCACCAGAAAACCCGATCAGCGCCACACCGTCCGGCAGTTCAGCGCGCACCAGCCGCACGGTCTCGAAGACAGGCGCCAGCCGGTCCAGCACCTCGTCCCCGCCCAGCATGCCTAACTCGGCAGCGCTACGCACCGGCGCCAGCACGGGCCCTCGGCCCTCGACGAAGCGAACGTCTTGGCCCAGCGCATGAGGCACAACGAGAATGTCGGAGAACAGAATCGCGGCATCCGGACGGAACCGCTCGATTGGCTGCAATGTCACCCGAGCGGCGCGTTCCGGCGTGTAGCACAGGTCTAGAAACCCGTCGGTCTGGGCCCGAACCTTGCGATATTCCGGCAGGTAGCGCCCTGCCTGGCGCATGAACCAGAAAGGCGGTCGGGGCGTGGTCTTGCCGGACAAGACATCGAGGAAAAGATTGGTCACGGGTCGTTCTGCAGACTGGATCGGGATGGGTGGAAACGTTCGGATGAGGAGGAACTATGGCGAAGCGAACTGTCCTGTGCATCTCAAAAAAAGAAAAAGAAAGAAGTAATAATTAGAACTGAGGTTGTAGATATGAGGTGAGTCCGGGGGATTGTTGGCTATTCACATTTCTGTCCCGAACCGGGCATGACGGATCTGTAACACAAAGAAATTTTGTTAATTTCCTGCGCAACCGACTGTTCTAATTTGGATACGCGAAGGGCGGTGATGTGGATTTCCGGTGCACGGGATATGGATGAACTGTGCATAAGGGATTCCATACAGCCAGCCCGGAACTTTATGCGCCGTGGGATGACAGGCCAGCTTTCGATCGGCATAAGGATGAAGAAAATTCTCGCTGTTTGGATATTCGGCTGTTTTCCACTGGTCCGGCGAAATTGCACACAGGTTTTGCGGCGCGATTCATGATCGAACCCAGCACATCTTTTCATATCCACCTCGTGTCGGACTCGACAGGTGAGACCATTCGTTCCGTGGCGCGGGCCGCGCTCGCCCAGTTTGAGGATATAGAGGTTATCGAGCATTTCTGGCCGCTCGCCCGCACGAAGAAGGCGATGGACCTGGTGCTTGAGGAAATCACGCAGAATCCGGGACCGGTGATCTTCACCCTAGTCAGTGACGAGATGGGCGAGCAACTTGTGCGCGGCTGCCGCCTGCGCCAGGTGCCGTGCATCTCCGTGCTACATCCAGTGATTGCCACCATCGGCAGTTATCTCGGTGTTCAGCCAACCCACGTGATCGGCGGTCAGCACGAACTCGATGCGGAGTATTTCCAGCGTATCGAGGCCATGGACTGGACACTGTCTCATGACGACGGCCAGCGTGCTCATGAGCTAGACGGCTCGGACGTGGTTCTGATCGGTGTGTCGCGCACGTCAAAGACACCGACCTGCCTGTACCTCGCCAACCGGGGGATCAAAGCCGCGAACGTGCCCTGGGTTCCCAGCGTACCGTTGCCAGAAGGGCTGGACAAGCTGTCGAACCCGCTGGTGATTGGCCTGACCAACGATCCCAAGCGTCTGGTGGAACTGCGCCGCGCGCGGCTGAATTCCTTGCACCAGATAGAAGAGACACCCTATGTCGATCCCGATGTGGTGCGCGCCGAGATCACTGAGGCCCGGCGGTACTTCGCTAAGAACCGTTGGCCGGTCATCGACGTGACCCGGCGCTCCATCGAGGAAACGGCCGCCGCGATCCTGTCGCTCTACAACCGCATGCAGGAAGAGCGTGGCGCTCAGAACCAGACGCGTCCAAGCGATTTGTTTTCCTGATGTCGGGCCCTACCCACGATGCCGTTTTCTGACGATTCCAAGCTTGTTCTGGCATCCGCCAGTGCGGTGCGCACTCGCCTGCTCACGAATGCCGGGGTCCCTCATCTGGTCGATCCGGCCCATTTGGACGAGGCGAGCGTCCGCGATGCGCTGCTGACGGAAGGTGCGGATCATTTCGCGATCGCCGAGACCCTAGGCGAACTCAAGGCCCAGCGTATTTCCCAGAAACGGCCTGGCGAGATGGTGCTGGGCGCAGACCAGGTCCTGTCGTGCAACGGTGTTTTGTTCGAGAAGCCTGCCGATCTCGATCATGTACGCGCACACTTGAAGGCGCTGATGGGAAAAGCACATACACTGCATACAAGCGCCAGCGTCGTGCGCGACGGTACTGTCCTCTGGCATCAGAACACCAGCGCCACATTGCATATGCGCACCCTGTCCGACGAATTCATCGATGCCTATGTCAAGACGGTGGGTGACGCAGCCTGTGCGTCCGTGGGTGCCTATGAAATTGAAGGGTTTGGCGCGCAGCTCTTTTCGCGGATCGACGGCGACTTTTTCGTGATCCTCGGCCTACCGTTGCTGCCGCTCATGGAATTCCTCAGAAACAACGGCGTGGTGAAACAATGAATGCGCCCCGTAAGGCAGGCGTGATGGGCTGGCCGGTAAAGCATTCCCTGTCGCCCGCGCTGCATGGCCACTGGCTGAAACGATACGGCATCGACGGCAGCTACGAAGCCTGGCCGGTGCGTCCCGAGGACCTACCAGATGCCATCTGCAGGCTGCGCGACGAGGGTTGCCAGGGCACCAATCTGACGGTGCCCCACAAGGAAACCGCAATGGCGCTGGTTGATGCGGTGGACGAGACCGCACGGCGGATCGGTGCGGTCAACACCCTCGTTCTGCGCGACGACGGCACGCTGGCTGCGACCAACACCGATGCCTACGGGCTGGTGGAGAATATCCGCGCGACGGAGCCTTCGGCTGCTTCCGGAAACTTCGGCGGGCGTGCGGCAGTTATTCTCGGTGCGGGCGGCGCTGCGCGGGCCGCCGTGGTCGGTCTAGCCGATCTGGGCGTGCGAGAGATCCGGATCGTTAATCGCTCACTGGAGCGCGCGCAGGTGCTGACAGGACTCGGCGGAGACAGTGATACGCGCGCCGTGGATTGGGAGGAACGCGCCGCCGCGCTGTCGGGCGCGGGGCTACTGGTCAATACGACAACACTCGGCATGGACGGCCAGCCACCGCTGGAAATCGGCCTATCGGACCTGCCCGGTGATGCCGTGGTCAACGATATCGTCTATGCGCCCC
>Ga0255776_10006470_pt1 | contig 11939 bp, 13 predicted proteins | sample 071ome_19_FD_179974 | JGI IMG/M metagenome (GOLD analysis project Ga0255776, IMG submission 179974) | Coastal salt marsh microbial communities from the Groves Creek Marsh, Skidaway Island, Georgia - 071413AT metaG (version 2) | ecosystem: Environmental > Aquatic > Marine > Intertidal zone >...
TCTGCCTGACCGGGCGTGCGTGTGCACCAGCCTGACCGGATGTTCTGGTCGCGCGATCTCTATGGATGAGTTTTAGGGTTGCCGTATCTGGATCCTTTTCGCAGGGTCAGAATCTTCCTGCGAGAAAAGAACTGATTGATGGGAATATTGATTTAGCGTCAATGACGCTTAATTCAAAAATCGCGCTTGGCTCCAAAAATCTCAATAAGTTGAACACCAATATTTTGGGGGTTCTCCGCAATAGCCCAAAAATTTAACTTTTGGTCAGCGTTCACTCACTTACCGGCAAATTGAGATTGAGAGCGGTGTTTTAAATGAATTTTGAGGAACTTTCGTAAATTGACCGGATTGGACTATGTGATTACGCGTTAACGGTTCTACAATAGTTATGTTCCTGATTTTCGGTCTGACCCAAAAACCGGAAATAGCGAATGACGAAACATCGGTTTTCGACGAGCACATCAGGTGCACTCAAGCCGATCCTGCTGACAGGGTCAGCAGCGTATTTGTCGGTCGGGGCGTGGCGCAGCGGTAGCGCATCCGCTTTGGGAGACCAAAGTAGTCAATACCGCACGAAAGTTTTGGGGAAAATTATTTGCTGGTCGGGGCGTGGCGCAGCGGTAGCGCATCCGCTTTGGGAGCGGAGGGTCGCAGGTTCGATCCCTGCCGCCCCGACCAAATACTCTGCTGACAAAGAAAGCCTGGTCAATTGACCAGGCTTTCTTCATTTCTACAGCAATCGGTTAGTCAGCAACTAGGGTACAAAGTTGGTTATGAGTCGACTGCTCTAACCAACTGAGCTACGTGCCACGTCAAGTTGAGGATCAGCAGGAACGTTATGTATTTCACGACGAATCGACTGCTGTAAATCGTCTCTCAAACTTCAGATCGATGTTACCAGGCCGGTTCTGTCAGAACTCAGCGTTCCAGTCGAAATTAGATCGACCTGAATACAATATTGATCCCAGTATTTAAGCAGACAATTCGGTCATTAGAGTCGACCACTTGTCTGTAAATATCTTCCTTCGAACTTCTGCTGGAACAGGCGCACCACCCGTGGACCGGATCTTCAAATAGTTACGTAGTTCGTCGTAAGCATTGCAGAAACGGCTCGCTGATTCGAACTTGGCGAAGCCGAGCATCGGATAATAGCGTTGCTTGATCGATCTATGATCTTGCTCCATTCGGTTGTTCAGATACTGATTGTGACGATGCAAGACTTTGCGACCAACGATCCAGCGAATGGCTTTCGTGTAGGCAGGATGTTTGTCTGTGGTCATCCGAAATGGCTTCCGCCCTGCACTATCGATTAGACGACGTAAGAAACGTCGTGCGGCATGCTTGTCTCTGTGCTCACTCAGCATCGAATCAAGCAGATTTCCTGCTCGATCTATGGCTCTGTAGAGATATCGCCAGCGACCGTTGACCTTTAGGTAAGTCTCGTCCAGATACCAGGAATGCCCTGCAATTCCACGACGTTTCGACCGAAGGTTTTCACTGACTAACGGAGCAAAACTAAACTCCCAAATCCGTATCGTTTCGTAGCTGACTTCGAATCCACGTTGTAAGAGAAGTTCTGCCACATCACGGAATCCGAGCTTGTATCTCAGACGCCAGAGAACAGCGAGTAAAACAATATCTGTCGGGAACTGGAGATCGTTGAACGGTGTACCTGACCGTTCGTTGAATCGCCGCTCGCAGTCTCGGCAGTAGAAAGTCCGATAGCCCAGCGAGGTTCGATATTTTCTCTTGGAAGTTGATATAGACAGGCAGTGTGGGCACGACATGAACAAGATCTCCTCAACAAATGAGGAACGATGCTATTCTGCCCCGACACTGAGTTCTGACAGAACCCATGAAAGCGTTAGTTCTAAATAAACCCGGTGAGATAGCTCTCGAAGATGTGCCAGACCCTGGTTCACCCCCATCAGGACAGGTGCGGGTCAAAGTTGGATCGGTTGGTATATGTGGTAGCGATGTCCACTATTACCTGCACGGACAGATCGGAGATTTTGTTGTCAAAGAACCGATGGTCCTGGGACACGAAACTGCCGGAACTGTCGTTGAAGTTGGAGAGGGCGTTTCAAATCTGAAGATCGGTGACCGAGTTGCCCTCGAACCTGGCATACCTTGTGGGCAGTGCGAAATCTGTAAGAGTGGGAAATACAACTTGTGCCCCGACATCGAGTTCTGGGCGACCCCTCCGTATGACGGATCCCTGACCGAATTCGTAAATCATCCAGCTGAGTACGCCTTCAGACTTCCTGATTCGATGACGATTGAAGAAGGTGCGTTGATGGAACCGCTGGCTGTCGGCGTTCATGCCTGCGCGAGAGGGCGGATTCAATCCGGAGACTCAGTGCTGATACTTGGTGCAGGGACGATTGGGTGTGTGACTTTGCTGGCGGCGAAAGCGCTAGGAGCAACGAGCGTAATGGTCGCGGATGTTGTCACTGAACGACTCGAACGCGCTAAGCGACTGGGTGCAGATCACGTGATCGACGTTCGTTCTGGTTCTGTCGTGGAAGCCGTCCGGAATTTCACGGACGGAAAAGGCGTATCTCTTGGGGTCGATTGCTCAGGAGTAAGTACAGCGCTGCAAGATCTGGTGGCCTCGGTGAGTCCTGGTGGACGAGTCGTTATGGTCGGTATGGGGCCTCAGCCGATCGAAGTTGATTTAGTTGAGGCCATGGTCAAAGAAGTCGACGTCATGGGCGTTTTTAGATACGCACATGTTTACCCAAGGGCGATTGACCTGGTGGCATCAGGGAAGATCGATGTTGCTCCGTTGGTTACCGATCGTTTTAGGTTCGAAGAATCCGTTGCGGCGTTCGAATATGCGAAAAATCCAGACGCGAAAACCTGCAAGATTATGATTTCGCTCGACTAGATCATCTTGCTCATATCAAAGGAAAAGAGACTCATTTGACCGCCACGATTCTGTTACCGCCGTCCGAAGGTAAATCATCCGGCGGAGATGGCTCACTGCTCGATCTTTCGACTCTCTCATTCCCACATCTAGAAAGGCAGCGAGAACTGTTTGTAGGTGCAGTTACAAAGCTTGGGGCGAAACCTCGGGTTGCAGGCCGATTGTTGGGAGTCAAAGGGAAGGCACTTGAACAAGCGATGGAGGAAAATTCCTCAGTAAGCATCTCACCAACCACTCACGCGATAGGTCGCTACACCGGTGTAATGTACGACGCTATTGAGTACGAGTCACTGTCAGAGGACACCCGTAAAGTTTTTGACGAGACTGTCGTGATCTTCTCGGGACTCTTTGGACTTGTGACTCCGAACGATTTGATTCCCGCTTACAAGCTGAAGATGTCGGCAAAGCTCCGTGCAAGCAAAGCGTCGGCATTACACTGGCGGAAACCGATCACTAATTCGCTGAAAAAGCGCGTTGAGGGTCAAGTCGTATGGGACTTGTTACCTAACGAACACAGTGCAGCGTGGGAACCATCTGCAACTGGGTATAAGCACCGATTCACGGCAAAATTTCTTGAGCGAAAACCTGACGGCCAGTTGAAAACGGTCAGCCATTGGTCTAAAGCTTTGAAAGGACTGCTGGTACGACACATAGTCGCAAACATTTCAGAAGCGAGTGAGGTTGAGTCTGCCAAAGTTTTGGCTCAACGGTTCTCGCACCCGGAAGGTTATGAATACTCGTCTGAACATTCGACAAGTGTCGAACGGGAGACCGAACTCATTTATCTAAAGGATTAAGTGTTTGAAGAAACAGACTCTGCGACTGAGTTGTCGATCATCGACACCGTGTCAGGGTCTGCGCCGGTTTTTCTGAGTTTTTGACGGTGGCTACGGTAAGCCGCAGTTACAAGAAAGATCACGGCCAGCGCACCTGAATTGATCCATGCCATTACAGGTTCAGATGCGACGCTCGACTGCTCGAGTATTTGCCAGTATGTGAACAGCAGAATCCCGTACAGGCTTCCGAATGTTCCGATCGCACGTAGTTGGCCTGCTGAGATTCCGTAGTTCCGTCGACGCAGTGCACCGGATACCCAGTACAGAGCGAACAAAGCGGCATAACCCTGCAAATGAGGCAGCAAGTTCGCTCCCGGTTTTCCAATCACGTTTTCAACCGTGAAGAGAAGGTACGCATAGGTAACCACGAAACCTATGTCCGTCCACAAACGCAGCATTTCGGTTGTTGAATGTGGACTGTCGGTACGAATGTCGTAGGGATATTTCGACATCGTGATGTGCCAATCGATCCAGCTACGAACTGTCGTGAAGTAAAGAGAACCAAAACCAAGGGCGGCGACGATATTTTGTGAACTGAAAGGTGAAACGATGAGTTCGCTGTTCCGCAAGATTCCCTGTGCGAGGATCACACCAAATAAGACTTGAACGAGTCTTACGATCAAGTCAGAAAGCTCTTTAGCCGACTTTCCAGTTCCCATCGTGTCCCTGATTTCGTACCGGGTGGATCGAGTTAATTCTGAGCGTGATCGGCCCAAACCGGGTTTCGTTCCAGTTACGCACCTGTTACGAGGGTGTAACGTGGGCGCTTGGTAACTACAGGTGGAGAACTAATAGAAGACAGGATGAAAGAATTTCGGGTCGTTTTTTGGTTCATGTGCATCTAAAATCCGCACCGAGCATAAATTTGCTGAGAATCCAACGGTTTTATGGGATCTCAGTTACGCCTATCACGGATTGGAAAATCGATGAACCTGATCTCCAGGGATGAACTTAAGGAAAAACTTGATCGTGGTGACGAGTTCAAGTTGGTTTGTGCGCTCGGCGAGTGGGCGTTCCAGGCAAAACACATTCCTGGCTCTCTGCATATCGACAATCCAAAGCACGTGGAAGAATCTCTCAACCCTGCTGATGAGATCGTTGTTTATTGCTCCGATCCTGCATGCCCATCAAGCAAGTATGCCTACCACACGCTGATTCGACTGGGATTCGAAAATGTAAGGCGTTACGAAGGCGGAATTTCTGACTGGGAAGCTGCTGGACTGCCTCTTGAGGGAGTATGGGCAGATGGTGAAGAACCAGGCTGATCCAGTTACGAGTTAAATGTCAAAGCCCGACGGTTTCCGTCGGGCTTTTTTGTTTGAGCGTGATGAACCTACGCTGCTTGTCGAAGACCGAGGTCTTGGCGTGTCTCAAACAGACTGATGTCGATTGAAGATCTCAGAGGTTTAAAACCATCAGTTGGAAGCGGGCAGGGCACAACATTGCTGCCGCTTTCGACAAGACTGTTGATGATGCCTGCCATCGTGAGTACAGAGTCATCGAGGTTGTTTTTGTTGATCGCGTTTACTGCAGCATCGAAGAACGTTTTGGCGGTCTTGAAGTAGTACACGCCGGCGTTGGCTTGTTCGGATATGACTCGGTGATCCGACATTTCAACGACTCGGTTCTTGTAAACCATGGTCGTTGCGTACTTCGGTGTTTGGTCACCTGGGAATGTGAGTACGGCCGCATCGGGGTTGATTTCTTGCCCAACTGCGTAAAACCGATTGATATCGACGTTGATGAACTGGTTGCACGATGCGATGACCAGCGGATCGCCCATGTCGACAGATTCCCGTACCAAACACGCGGCGGCTGCCAGTGTTCTCGGCGCTGACCAGCTGTAAACGACCTGTGAGTTCGACGAAATACCAAGCGCTCGTCGACGTTGCATGGTCATGACTTCGGGATCAACCACGTAAAGAAACTGATGCTCGGCGCTTGGTTGGAGATTCTCAACTACGTGCTGAACAAGCATTCGCCCCGAGACATCGATGAAAGGATGAGGATCGGCGTATCCGTTGTCCTCCATCTCACCCGCTGGCAAAGTCAGTGGCAGCACGACATTGAGCATTTATATTTCCGCCTATCCCCGGTATTCGGCTAAATTCCAAGCGTTGGATCTAATCCAAGCAGCATTTCGGTGTCTTTTTCGAGTGCGTCAAGTTCAGAAACTGTTTCGACTGGTTGTTCGTCTGCAGCGTGTTCCCCTTCGTGTTTAGGATGAGCATCACGCTTAGATTTTTTACCGAACCAACCTTCCTTGGCGCAGTGACCACATCGTGCTCGAACTTGTGCTTCCCCAACGTGACCACAGCTTGTGCAGCTGAACTTGTCGTAAAGACCAAATACTGGCGACTTTTTCGCTTTGTCTTCCAGCTCGTTGAGCCGGTCGAACAACTGAATGATTCGAGGGTCGGGCTTTGGCTCTGGCCGCTTCTTCAACTGGACGATTTCTTCTTCCAGTTGTGCGATCTTCTCCAGGGCAGCTTCCATCGTGTCGACTCGAGCTGAGACTCGGTTTACTGCGGCCTGAACTGGCGCTGATTCTGTCTCAGCGGCCTGACCAGCAATTTCGACTGCCTCTTCCCGAGTAATTCCGCCCTTGCCCGGTTGTGCAACTACTGGTGGTGGCACCATTGGTGGCGGTGGCGGGAGCGGCTGGTACACCGGAGCAGGCGGGATTGCCGCTGAGCCTTGAACAGGTGGAGTTGCAGCTTGCGGCGCAGGTGCAGGTGCTGGAGCAGGCGCAGCCGCCGGAGGCGCTGCTTCGGCTACTGGTTCCGGTGTGGCAGCTGGCGCAGCGGTTGCTTCAGGATGAAGAGGTGGCGCTTCGACGACATTAACCTCAGGCTCTGCAGCCACGGGTTCTGGAGCCGCTGCTTCCGGTGCAGCTTCTTCAGTAGGCGCGGTGTCCCCGCTATCGGCAGGCACTGAATTAAGTAGTGCGTCGATAGCTTCTTGAGATAGGACTGCGCCGTTGTCCAATGTGATTCCTGTTCTGGAACTGAAATGAATACCGATTCGAGAAACGGTTTTCGTTTAGCCGTTGGAACTAGTCTCGCTGTTGAACAGGAATCAACACAGCGGGTAATCCCCCACTGAGTGGTGGGTAGATACCGCTATCAAGTTGAGAGTTGGTTACCCGTATTCGACGGCGTCTTCGACCACGCGGTGACGGTGCTTCTCGTCGGTGAGCTCGATCTCGACTAACTCATCGATCTTAAATCCGTCTTTGTCGGAAACTATTCGGAGAGTCGGGCGACCGATTTGGCCAATCCGTGAGTCCACAACATAGCCGGTTTCTCCGGTGTTAAGTCTCACCAGGATGCCAGTCGGATAGGCGGGTACGGAACGTACAAACGCCTCGACGACAGCCGGAGCGAAGTATTCACCCCCGAACGCCATGATGTACTCCATCGCGTCCTGGCGTGACCAGCCTTCGTGACCCGGTCGGGTTGTGATCAGTGAATAGTAGGTTTCGGCGACTGCAACTACTCGGGCACCGAGACTAATATCTTCGCCCTTCAAGCCCTGTGGAAAACCAGAACCATCGAGACGTTCTTGGTGCTGCAGAACCGTTGCTGCAGTGACAGGCGTGATGAACGGCAAATCCTTGAGCAATACATAGCTCATGACTGGATGCTTGTTCTGCTCGTGATCCGAACTGTCGGCGACCCGTTTCTTACCGATATCCATCAGCAGGGCACCGACACACACCTGGCCCGTTGTGTCCATGTCGAGTCCGAGCTTTGCGCACAACATTGCGGTGAGTCCCGCTGTGCGAGCCGGCATCAGAAAATCATAGTCACCTGAAGGTGAAACCGGTGCCGAGTTTGCTTCGCCAAGTACTCTTGGAAACAGTGGCTTTGCCATTTCGTAGCCCGGCTGAACAGCCTGCTCAACAACCGCTGGTTCGAGCGTTCCAGAATAAGACGCTTCTTCCAGAAGCGTTCGTAGGGCTAGAGCTGCCTTCGCTTCCAAGTCTGGTGGAATCAACGGCTCGACCGGAACGTCTTCAAGGACGGGATCCTCGATAAAAATCTCGCGAACCCCGTACATGGGAAGTCGGTTGATCATGTCATCGTCAAGCACGGTGTTCTCGCCAATGACCTCGTTTCCGAACGCGTCGACGATTGGTAAGGAAAGTTCCATGCCGGAACGCGCATGAGATGTGGCAAGCCGGATCATTTAGTTAGACCAGTTCCTTTGATTACGCTGCCTGCTTGAGACCTTGTGATCCGTTCGACTTACGATAGAACGCTGCGGTCATTCGGTCGAGATCGTATGACTTTGGAGAAAGGATCGTTTCCGTTCCGCCAATAAACAGAACACCATCTTTTTTGAGTGCCTTGCTGAACTTTGTGTTCAACTGGTCCTTGGCGTCGTCAGAGAAATAAATCACGACGTTTCGGCACATGATCAGATCAAAATTAGAGTCAAAACGATCGGTCAGGAGATTTTGACGTTTGAATGTGACCTTTGACCGTATTTCCGGTTTTACGAAAATTCCGTCGCTGGTTTTCTCCATGTACTTCGAACGCAAGATTGCCGGAATGTTCTTAACCTCGGCGTCTGGATACGGGCCACCGTTGCGAGCCGTGTTGAGTACCCGGTAGTCAAGATCCGAACCAGTAATCACAGCTTTCGATTTCGGATTGATCTCATTGATCATCATTGCGACGGAGTACGCCTCAGCTCCGCGAGATGACCCTGCGCTCCAAATCCTCGGTGCGCTGTTCTTTTCGAGGATCTCGGGAAGAACCTGCTTCTGCAAAGTTTCGAAGTGCTTTGAATCTCGGAAGAACTCCGTAACGTTGATCGTCATGAAGTCCAGGACTTTGTCCTTCACTTCGTCGTTGGTCTTAATCAATTCGCAAAAGTCATCGACGTTCTTCGCACCGACCCGAGTTAAGAATCCGCTTAGACGGCGAATCATTTGCCCTGGTTTGTAGTAGTCCAGGTCGAGATCGTAGACCGCCCGGACTGTGTCGATAACCTTCTTATATTCCTGCTCGTTCAACTTAGACCCCAATAGCTTTGGCTGATTTTGCTTCCAGTAATTCGTGGATAACGGATGCGATTTTGTCGATTGGAACAACCACGTCCGAAAGCCCCGCTTCTTCGACGGCTTTAGGCATTCCGTAAACGGCACACGTGGACTCATGCTCCGAACAGGTACTACCACCAGCCTGTTTTATTGCTCTTATTCCGTCTCTACCATCGACACCCATACCGGTTAGAACAGCGGCAACGGTGCTGCTTCCGTACAACTTGGCGACCGACTTCAGAGTCAAATCTGCGGCGGGTCGTACCCCATGGATAGTCGGGTTTTGGTTTAGACGAATCCGATTGCCCGTTTTCAATTCCATATGGAATCCACCTGGGGCCATCAGCGCCATTCCTGGCTTTAACTCGTCACGGTCTTTAGCTTCTCGAACTTCAAGATCACTTGCTCCGTTTAGGCGATTAGCGAGCGAATTGGTGAATCCTGCTGGCATGTGTTGCACTACTAGGTATCCGGTATCGTCCAACACTGGCAACTGAGGGAAGAGCTGCGAGAGCGCTTTTGGTCCGCCAGTTGAACTTGCAATTACACAGACATTCTTTAGTGTTGATTTTCCGGACGGAGCTTTTTTAGGACTCCGAGTCGCACGATTCATTTCGTTTTCGACAGCCATCCGCATTAGAGCTTCGTCAGCGGATGCAAGCTTGTCGAGCGGGACGCTTGATGCTTGTCTGACCATTTGGACGAGACCAGCGAAGGCGTCACCTTCACGTATCGATTCGGCGTCGGGTTTCAGGAAGAAGTCAACTGCGCCCAGCTCAAGTGAACGAAGCGTGGTGCTGCTGTCCCGGTCGGTTAGACCGCTTAACATAATCACAGGAGTAGGGTGGGTACCCATAATCTCTTCGAGCGCGCTAAGTCCGTCCATTCTCGGCATTTGCACATCAAGTGTTACCACGTCAGGCTCGAACTCCGCGATTTTTCGCAGAGCTGCGACTCCGTCGGCAGCCGACTCAACTTGAGCAAAATCCGATTCGGACAGAAGACGACGTTTCACTAGCATGCGAGCAAAAGCAGAGTCGTCTACGACTAGTACTTTCAATACGTTGACCAACGTCAACACCTTTTCAGCTGTGTAGATTTAGTTCAGTTGAAACTAAGCGACGAGCTTTCCGATAGCAGCCATAACGCGGTCTGCATCGAACGGCTTGACGACAAAGTCTTTGGCGCCTGCCTGGAGAGCTTCCATTACGATCGACTGCTGGCCCATTGCTGTGACCATTGCAACCTTCGCATCGCCATCGTGCGCTTGAATTTCTTTGAGTGCACTAAGACCATCCATGTCAGGCATGGTGATATCGAGCAGTACTGCATCCGGAGATGTGCTCTTGTACTGTTCAACGGCCTCTCGACCTGTTCCAGCTTCCACTACTTCGTGACCGTTCTCGGTCAGCAGCTTGCTACATCGCATTCGCATGAATGCCGCGTCATCAACGACGAGGATTTTTGCCACGTCATTTCCTCCTAGAGGTTTGTTTTATCCATGCCCGCGGTCGAAACGACCAACTGACCAGATTCCACGTCGAGACGGACAGTCCGTCCCTTGTTTCCGCCGAGATCTTCGGCTTTTGCTTTGAGACCCAACTTGGAAAGTTGTGCCTTTACAGCTTCAATATTTCTGTTCCCGATTCGCATTGCGGGGAGCTTTGGTGCACCGGCTGGTGCCATGTGTGCACCACCTGCAAGCTTGATTTGCAATCTGGATTTGCGTGCACCTTTTTTGACCATCGTGTCGATGAGTTCAGGTACAGCGATGTCTGCGAATTTCGGTGTTGGTGGACGACCCGCTGATCGCTCGGGCAAGACAACGTGTGCCATGCCACCCCGCTTGTGGTCGGGATCCCAGACCGAAACAGCTACGCATGAACCTAGTCCGAGGCAAGAAAGTTCTTCACCTGACTTTTCTGCGTATTTGATTTCGCCTAACCCGACTACTGCGGTGCCCAATGGGATTGCTGAAGTCATTTAGCTGACACCCCAGCTTTCGATTACAAGTCGCTGGAGTTCCGGGCTAGGCATGACTGCGAACACACCGTCGACTTTCGAAGTCTTGGTCCCGTAGTTGGTTTCGATCATGGTGACCTCATCGGTCTCCATCATCAGTGACGCAACTGCGTAGTCGAGGATTGCTCCGGTCATATCCATGCGCACGCTGGGTGGTGTTGGGCGAAGTTCGTATCCGGTCGTATCCCCGATTTTGTTCAGGAAATACGTACCCATTACGTTGCCCATTTCACCGAGAGTCGAGAGCTCTAACTCACCGAGACCAGTTGTAGTTCCTGGCTCCATGCCACACAGCATGTCGACAACTCTGAACGCACTATCAGGGGAATGAACAAGGGCGATGTGAAACGAAGGAATTTCCTCAATCCCTAGCAGCACGCCCACGACGACCTTGTCCGCGCCACCAAGTGACTCTGGAATCGAAGTGACATCAACACTGTAGGGAGCGACCACATCGGAAGTGATTTCCTGCCCGGACATCATGGTCAAAGCTGAAATCGACTCGGTAGCCGCTTCGGTTATCAACTGATCCCAGGCTTCTACTTGGGTTTTTGTAAATAGTGATGCCTGCTGAAGCATGATCTTTGCCTTTACGCTGCCGAATCCAAGATGTTTTCAGCAGTTACACCAACTGCCTTGTCGGTCGCTCGGTCTGCTCCTCGAGTCCGAGCCCCAATGTTGCTAATAAGCGTCGGGATATCCATGATCAGGACGACTCTGCCGTCACCAAGGATTGATGCGCCAGATACACCCTTTGCACCACCGACGTACTTGCCGAGTGACTTGACCACAATTTCCTGTGGCTCATTGAGTGAATTGACTGCCAGTCCAGCGAGTCGGTCACCTACACGAGCGACCACAACGTGAATCTCTTCGTTGTCGAGAACGTTCTCACCCTTCATTCCGGTAGCTTCAGCTAGCGAGATCAGGGGAATCACGTTGTCCCTAAGTCGGAACACCTCTCGACCACTCACAGTGCTGATTTCTGAAGGTGAAAGCTTCACTGCTTCAAGCACATAAGCGAGCGGGACTGCACATAGCGTGTCGTTTGTTTCAACGAGGATCGACTGAACGGTTGCCAGGGTTAGTGGCAAGCGAGCCG
>Ga0255776_10006478_pt1 | contig 11929 bp, 17 predicted proteins | sample 071ome_19_FD_179974 | JGI IMG/M metagenome (GOLD analysis project Ga0255776, IMG submission 179974) | Coastal salt marsh microbial communities from the Groves Creek Marsh, Skidaway Island, Georgia - 071413AT metaG (version 2) | ecosystem: Environmental > Aquatic > Marine > Intertidal zone >...
TGGATCACTGCCGACAGCCAAGTAGCCCTACATTTGCGGGGTGAAGACGGCAACGGTAACGACCCCACTGACAGCGGGTACTACCTGCATACGGTCACGGCTAACGGTGATGCTACGACAACGACCTTCGACCCCGATAGCGCGACTGACACCGTAGGTTGGTGGAAGTTTGAAGAAGGTAGCGGCACGACCGTTGCTGACTCAAGCGGGAATGGCAACACAGGCACGGCCAGCGGGGGTATGACTTGGGAGACGGGGAAACTAGGTAGTTATGCGGGTGGTTTCGATGGGTCGGACGATTATGTGACCGTCACGCATGACGCTAGCTTGATGCCGACAGGTTCAATCTCAGTAGCGTGCTGGGTGAAGACTGCCACGACAACCAACTTCTCAGGTCTAGTAGATAAATATGTTGGTGGTGGTGGAAACTCTGGGTGGGTCTTTGACCTATTTGGTGGTTCCCAAATACACCCAAGGCTCGGATTTGAGGCAAGTGGCGGATTCCAAAGTGTTGCTGGTACAGGGGCGGGAGCGAGTGTCAACGATGACGCTTGGCATCATTGTGCAGGCACATGGGACGGGACGACTGGCCGTATATATATAGACGGGGTTTTAAATAATTCTGCGGCAATGACGGGGCCAATTTTGACCAATAGCGTTGACGTTGTCCTAGGGGGAGACGCCGCTTCCACGCTTCGCCTCAACGGTGACCTTGATGACGTTCGCGTCTACAACCGTGCTCTAACTGCCGCGGAGATCGCCAGCCTCTACGCGAATACTGCGTCCTACAAGTTCGACACCGGAGGGATCACCTTCGACGGGACTGGGGATTCGTTAACGGTAACTGCTAACGCTGTGTTCCAATCCACCCAAAGCGACACAACCACTTGGGAAACTTGGGTTAGGCCGACGAGCTTCGCCACCAGTAGCGGGGTCTTTGTTATGAGTAGCGGCACCACTTACCTTGACATAACGATCAACACCAGCGGCGAGATTACGGCGCAAGGTATCCTGTCGGGGTCGGGTGACTGGGGTATTGCAGGCGGCCCATCGAATGCGTTGACAGTCAACGAGTGGAACCATTTACGGCTAACTCGCAACAGTACAACCTTTGAGCTTTTCATCAACGGAACTTCTGTAGGCACATCGACAAGCACCGCGACCTATGGAGGCTCGGGATGGACTCATACGGTGGGGGGGAATTATGCAGGCAACCTGCTGACGGGTCAGATCGACGAGTTCCTAATCATCGACGGTGCGGCACCCAGCGGGGCAGGCACGCCTACCACGGCGTTTACGCCCGTGACCGGATTCTTTTACGACGATGACTTCAGCGAGGGGTCGCTAAACACCGACCGCTGGACGGAGACAACAGCATCCGACACTACACCCGTGATTGTGGCAGGCGAGTTATCTTGTGATGCACCTAATGTTGCCAGCTCATTTAGTGCAGTAAATAATAACTACGGATTGACGGGTGAATTTACGGTATCCGTTGATTTCAATATCTCGCAATTCGTAGCCGACGCCCGCAATAAAGCGGTCGCCCTAGGCGTACCCGACACTATGGGGATCACGGCGGGGGATAACTATATTGCCATGGTAGATAGCTTGGGTAGCGCGAGTGTTGCATCGCTGTATGTTTGGGCTTTGGGTGGGGAGGTGTACGCAAGCTCACCAAACTATGCGGCCAGCGGCACGTTCTCCATAACTCGTAATTCCAGCAACAACCTGATATTCAAATTGGATGACACAACCATTTGGACAACAGTCGGAACGGTAACAGGTACGCTTTACCCGACCTTGTGGGTGCGAGGGGATTACGACACTGCCGCCGCAGAGTTTGACAACTTCACCATCACGATCCCATAATGACCACCACCGCACCAACATCATTTACGCGACAGATCGAGGGATAGCAGTGTCTTACGGAACACAGGGTCTAGGCAGGGCGAGAGGCCGTAGGATGGCGGTAGGCTATCCTGCGCAGTACTCCTACGGCAACGCAGGCACCGCTGGCGGCGGCGGCGGCACTGGTCTTACGCTCATCGGAGAGGAAACGACAACGGTCGGTGCGCTTGCCAGTTTCACGCTGTCGGGCATCAACCTTGAAGACGGCAAGAGCTATGTTGGCGAGGTTCGCGCTGTAGAGGATGGAACTGGCGCATTGAATCGCGTGGAGATTCAGGTCAATACATCTGGATTTCAACGGTATGGTTACTGGACTACTAACGGCAGTCGAGCCGAAACCATTATAGACCCAACCCAAAGTGTAGCCACTAGCGAGTCAACAGTGATAAGGTTCAATTGCGGCCTGCTGAATAGCAATCCCTGGTTAATCTACGAAAATTACCACTGTGTAAACGTCAACGGGCGCGGCGGTATTTTCGGACACTACGATCAAGTGGAGTCAACTTTCAATGACATCACCGTAGCTACTAGCGGTACTGGTCGATTTGACGCAGGTTCTTACGTGAAGATTTGGAGGGTTGACTAATGGCGATGACTGCAATAGTTGATGACGTTGTAAGCGGATCTGCCGTACAAAACTTCCAGTCTTCCACGTTTACGGCGTTGACTGAGGGCGTTCTGTACAAGGTTGAGGCGGGGTTTATCAACAACAACGCAAGTTCCCAATATGCGCAGTTGACAATCAATGGAGAGACGTACACCACTGGCAATTGGGATGCCGCAGAGATCCGATCTAATAACGCACGGTCAACCATAAACCATGCAGGCGAGGCTAAGGCAACTTCTGCTTCCGGCAATGGTGCCGTATTGACTGGCTACCTTATGGTTATCGACGGCAGGCCCATTTACTGCACGCAGACGGTTAGCCACGGAGCGACTAACACTACTGGAACAACAGTCATACAGGCGGGACACCACACAACCGAAACCGACATTACGCAGATCGGGCTTTGCTCCCAAAACGCAGGCGTGATTGAGGTGGGTTCATACCTCAAACTATGGTCACTGGGGGATTTGACCAAGGTCGTCAATGAGGTGGCGGCTACGGCGGTGACAACGCTCGACTCCGGTACGATCACTGCCTTGGACTCCAGTAAAGCATACGTAATGTTCCTGTCCGTGATTCGCGCAACAAGTGGGGCGAATGAGACGCAGGTAAGGATCAACGGTGATTCAACAACCGGAAACTACAGGCGCGGCTATCTAAACGGCGGTACTAGCTTGGCACAATCAGACGACAGCTACTTGCTGGCAATGGCACCAGCAGGCGCGATCAACCGTGCGGGTTTCATTATTGCCAACGTCGGATCCTTCAACAGTACGGCGTTCACTGCTGGTTCGCGTTGGTACGAGGGATCTGGTCAAGTGATTGGCAAACTGCCATGCTATCACAATACCGAAACAGAAATCACGCAGATCCAAGCCACGTGCATAGACTCTGGCGGGATTGCTACCGACTCAGCACTTATCGTTTACGAGTTTGAACCTTAGAGGAACCCAATGGAACTACTACTAATCAGAAAGGATGGAAGTGAGCAGGTCGTCACCAAGGACGAGTTTGAGTCTACCATCAAAGCCACGCTCAACGCAGGGTTGTCGCAAGTTGGACGCGATGATAATGGGCGACCGCGCATCGTTGAGTTTACCGATGCAGAACAAGCCGCCAGTGACCAAGCCGCCGCAGATGCAGAGGCCGCACGCCAAGCCGCCGAAGCCGCCGAAGCCGCGCGCCTTGCCGCACGCCCGAAGCGGAGCGAGATCAACGCCGCGAAGGCCGCGACCCAAGCCGCAACCAGCGTTACCGACCTACGAGCCTCGGTCGAGGGGCTGATTGACCTTATGGATCGCGTACTGTTGTTTCAGCAAGTCGATGTGGACGAAGATGCCTAATGACCACCATCGCACCAGCATCATTTACGCGACAGCTAAACGCCCTTGCCGAAGGTGTGCGTGATGCCCTGCGTGCGAAGGGTCACAGGTTCTCAAGCACCAAAGGCGTCAAGGTTGCCTTCTGCTCTAAGTACGGACTGGAGAACGGCATCCTCGGATCGTTCAGTTGGCAGGAACCAAACACCATCTTGCTTGCGGCACCGCCGTTTGAAGACGATCACGCTTGGTGGGCGACAGAGATTTGCTCCACCTACATCCATGAATTACACCACCGTTGGCAGTATCAGCGTTGGGGATTGTTCAAGTACGCTCTGCGTTCGATCCCGTTCCTGCGCGAACTGACCTTAGAAAGAACCGCGAAAGCGATTGAACTAGAAGCAGATCGCCTGCTCGGGACGGAGAAGGAATAACAATGTCGGACGCAGTAGCCAGTTTTTTTGAATCACTAAAGAAGCAACCCCAATTGATGTTTAGCATCGCTTTGGTTGCCGTGTTTCTGTACTACATGGATCGTCGAGACGCGAACCAAATAGAAGTTGCACGCACCGAAGACATGGTTACCAAGCAACGGATTGAGCAATGCCACGGCATACAGGTGCAGAGCAACGAGGCGCTTCTCAGACTAAGCACTGCGCTCGACAAACAACAGGCTACCTTTGAACGGTTGTCGATTGCGATTGAGGATCTTAGGCGTAGCATCAATGACCACGATTCCCGCATTGAGCGACTGCTCGACGAGCTTGATCGCCATGCGCGTGAGATGGAACGGCGGGGGAAGTAGTGGGAGTCAACGACAACATCAACGCAGGCACCAACACCATCCGGTCATTGAAGGACGAGATAGCCAAGGTTGTCTCTGCCGTTCAAGGCAAGACGGATTCTGGGCAGAACAGTTCCCCGAACTACGATGCGGAGGGTCACATTGAGGTAGCGGTTCACTCGCCTCGCCTGCCGTTCGGTTCAATCCACACAGAGAGCCTTGAGCCTATCTTCCAAGTGGACAGCGTGTACGGCATCAACAGCGAAGAAATGCTGACCACTATCGGTCACTTGACGGGTGACGCATCGTCAGCCACGGCAACGGGTACGGATAACTTGTTCAAGTGTTCTACTGGCACGACGGCATTGAGTTTTAGCACCTTGCAGACGAGGGCGCGTCTGCGCTATCGTGCGGGGCAGGGCGTGGTGAATCGCTTCACCATGATGTTCAGCGAGCCAGCCGCGAACTCAATCCTCGTTGCAGGTTGCGGCACGGCTGAGTCGGGTTTCTTCTACGGCTACAACGGTACGAGCTTTGGTATCCTGCACAGCACGGGCGGGGTGCGCGAGATCCAAACACTGACAGTTACGACTGGATCAAGCACGGCTGAGAACATTACGATCACACTGGCAGGGACGGCGTACAGCGTGGCCGTGACGAACAGCGGCGACGTAAACAAGACTGCCTACGAGATTGCCACACACAGCGGCTACGTCGGTTGGGTGGCAGAGCAACGGGGCGACGAAGTAATCTTCCTCGCGGCAAGCGCAGGCGATAAGACGGGAACCTTTAGCCTGTCGGGCGCAACCACGGCGGTCGGCACCTTTGCCGAGACGCTTGCAGGCGTAGCGTCAACGGACACTTGGATACCGCAAAGCCAGTGGAACGGCGACAAGATGGACGGCGCGGGTGCCAGTGGTGTTACGCTTAACCCGCAAAATCTGAACGTGGCGCAGATCGAGATTCAGTACTTGGGTATAGGTGCCATCGTCTTCAAGATTGAAGCGGCTTTCGAGGGCAATAACCCCGACTGGATAGTGGTTCACAGCATCAACTTCCCGAACTCGCAGACGAGCGTGAGCGTGACGCAACCGTCCTTCCCTTTCACGATGAGCGCGTACAGTGCAGGAAGTACCACTGACGTATCGGTGAGCGCGGCATCTGTTGCTGGCTTCATTGAGGGTAAGAAGAAGTTGACGGGGCCAGCTATGACTTTCACCCGCGAGACAAGCGGATTCGTTGGCTCGTCGGCAAACACCTACTACACCCTACTGACGATCCGCAACGACTTGATCCACGGTCACGGCGCGGTCACGGAGCGTGCGAATCAGTCGGTTGTCAACTTGACTAGCGTATCGGGGGCGCACGACGATGCTACGCCGATCACCTTTTTCCTTATCAAGAACGCCACGCTTGTTGGTACGCCAGTGTTTGAGAAGTACAGCCCTGTTAGCTGTACCTATTGGGATACGGCGGCTACCAGTTGCACGATCACGGACAACGAGCAGTTGTTGAAGTCGATCCCAACGGGGCAGACGAGCAACGAGATCTTGAACCTGTTGGAAGAAGACCTAACGGTACAGCCGGGCGAAACAATCACGCTTGCGGCGAGAGCCGTTACGGGTACGGCGACCTACGTCAACGCAAGTTTGAATACGCGAGAAGATCAGTAACCCCAAACCAAAGGAGAAGGGTATGATGAAGCAAGTACTAATTGGCTGGGCGCTGTTGGCGCTGGCCGCCTTCGTGTCTAGTTGCACGATCACGGGCGATGTGGTGCATGGTAACAAGCACGCATTTGAGAAGAACGCCAAGTCGTTCGTCGTGGCTGGTAGCAACAACACCAACGCGCACTTGGATGAGCGCGGCGTTCCAGACGGCGAGTTGCTGGCGGGTAATCCTGCCAAGCCGCATCTGGTTATCAACAACACGGCTGAATCGGCTGGTCGGCAGGAGATCTTGAGCGAGACGCTTACGGAGACTACTGCGGCCACTGGTGCCGACAACCGTTCTGCATCGCGCGAGGCGAACAGTAGCGGCGAGGGTGCCAAGAAGACCATTGACATTTCACCCGATGTCAAGGTTAGCCCAACGGGGCTGTGATGGTCTGCGGGTCAGTTACCGCAAAAGAGAGGGCGCTCATTGCGAGCGCCCTTCTTTTTGTCATTCTTCTGTTGTCTTCTTCTTGCGCCTCGACCGCTTCTTCACCGGCTTGCTCTCAGTCGTCGGTTTATCAGTTTGCGGCGACTCCGGTGGGTCTGTTGCGCCTGAATCAGCAGACAGGGGAAACGCATGTTCTGTTCCAAGGGTCGTGGGTGGCTGTTCGTGAATTGGATCTGGGACTTGACAGTTTGTTGAGATCGGGTCTGGTTCCACAATAACCTCCTCTAGGCGCGTCATGTGGCAATCGCGGCCACAAAACCACTGCTCTAGGTATGGGTCGTGGACGCCGCCGCCGAATTGCTTCTTTTGGCATGTTGTGCAGATTCTATTCACGACGATACTCCTTCCGTAGTTGCCAATACAGGCTGTTTTGTTCCTATCCAAGCCACCTCAACCCGCCTCGGGTCGGCGTGATACCATTGCCTCATCCTTTCGCGGTCTGCGCCGATACTGTCGGCAAGCTCGTCCACCCACTTGGGTGTCTCTTTGCTCATTTTCTCTCCAACTCCTCTCGCATTACTCCTGCTATCCACATTTTTTGCTCCAATGTAGTCTCAGGGGCCTGTATTAGCCGCTGACAGTGCTGTATCAGCGACTCAGAGTTCTTGGCTTGGATGTTTGGCTCATCGGCCAAGCGTTCGCGGATGGTGGCTAGGTCGCGCTCAGTCCGGGTCATTCTTGGTTACTCCATAGCTTCAATTGTCTGGGATCATCGTAGTGATAGATATTTACCAACCTATTGCTGGTTTGCCTCCACGTGTTTGTGTGAGATATGCCAAACCTTGACGAGACTAAATCCCACCCCATTGCCCTCCAGAAAAAATTGCTCGGCAGATCATCCGCGCACCCACAACCAAAATTCCAACAACCCACGGTTGCGCCATGAGAAACAACGGCCTCAAGCAGTTTCTTTCCTCTTGAGATTTTCCTCGCGTCTTCCTGTATGCAGATTTGAGCTATCTTGCCGCGACGAAACCTAGCTGTCGGTATGCCGAACGATGCAAGGCAAAACCCGACTAAATCTCCATTATTGGAGATCACAAAAAGTTTATCGTTGCATTTATCACTCCACCGCTTCCCCTTTTTTACTCCTGTTATTGCCGCCTCATAAGCCATTTTGGGAATGAACCCCAGCGCGTGGTTCTCTAGCTTTGAAAGGTGGACAACATATTTGAGATCGCACAATATAGCAGGCCGCACAGTTTCGATACCACTCATTGCTCCCTGTACTCCATTGTTTGGGCGTGCATGGTAAGGTAGTGCTTCCACGGTGCGCCGTTGCGGTTCTTGTCACCGAAGATTGCCATTTTGTGCAGGTTGAGTGCTACTTGGTTGTCGCTCCCCGTAGGTTGTAGGTTAGGCCATTCTGTGTCTTCTGCAATAAACTCTACCTCGCGGTCGGGTTTCCACAGCAACCAAACGGCATCGGATTCTTCTTCGATGCGTGATGCATCCTTGATATGATGCAGTCGTGGCCGCACGGGTCTAGACTTGGATTGGTCTTGGCTGGCGCGGTTGAGTTGAGCCAACATAATAACGCCAATGCTTTCATCCTTGGCTACGCCCTTCGCCATTTCGATGGCTTCTTCTGCGCGTTCCTTTGGGGATTGGTGACGCCGTGAGAAGGCGAAGCGTTGCAGGTAGTCAATGATGATGATGTCAACCTTTTGCTTGTGTCGCCACCGCTTCATGAGCTGTCGGCACTGTGGGGCGGTAAACTCTGAGTTCCCGCATGAGAGAAACAGTTGGTTTTCCGTTTCCCAGTGCTGTAGCTCGGCAATTCCTCCCGCTAGATCATCGGGATGGAAGCGACCGTCATCCAAGTCGGTATAGGGTATCGAAGTTTCCTGCGACAGGATTCTTGACACGATCTCCTCGGGTGTCATCTCCATGCAAATGAAGCCGACGCGCAACCCGCGCTTGAGCATCCCGCGAAGCATGGCGATTGAGAGGGCGGTTTTGCCAACGCTTGGCCGTGCGGCAATGGTTAGCAGGTTGCCAGGCGAGAACCGTTGCATTCGGTCAAGCAGTGGGATGCCAAGGCTTAGTCGTAGTTCGTCGTTGCGGAGTCGATGCTCAATGCGTGCCAAGGTTTGCTTGACGGCATCATCCACGGAGATTTCGCCGTCATTGGTGGATCGCTCATCCATAGCATCTTCTGCAAGCCGGTAGAGAACATCCTCCAACTCTGCCTTGCTGATGCTGAAATCGTGGATCTTCTCGCTGGCGGTTACCATCGTTTCTGCGACACGGCGCCGTTGCGACATCATTAGCACGTTTTCAGCGGCAACCGACCAATCGCCCATCGCGGCACCCATGTCAGCCATGAAGGGAGCCACGGAAGCCATTACGGTTGCGTCTCCCTGCAACTTTCTCCCCTTGTGAAAGGCGACGGACATACGGTCGTACATCTTAGCCGTATCATCATAAGCGAAGTCTGTAGCTCGGAGTTTTCCGAACAGGGAGGTTGGATCACGCAGTTGCGACAGGTGGTAGATAACCGCGCATTCGGCTTCACGGGATTTGAATGGGCTATCTTTCATGGGGCAAACTCCTTGAATAGCCAGTCGCTGGCATCATCACTGGTTGGGTCTGCGTAAACCCCGCAAGATTCACCACAGGCGCCAGTACCAAGGTCTAAGTCCCTATCGCGCTCCCTGCCGCTTGCATAAAGGTCATCACGGTATGGCTGAAATTCCCTCGTTTTAGCCATCTCGCGCAACTGTTGAACCGAGGTGTGTTTCCGAAACCACCAAGCCCTTCCGTCATCGTCCGTAGATGCCATGTCGGGACGCGCTGAACCATACCTTTCCTCCATGCGTTCGGGGAAATCAAAAACCTCGGGTGACTGTTTCATTAGCGTTAGGTGCTTTCGCAGTGTCTTCTTCCAGCACCAAGTGCAATTACCGTAATGGTCGCCCGGTATGCGTAGATCAAAACCCCAACCAGCCATAGCCAGGCCGACATCGCGCTTGGTCATTCCCCATTCCACCATTGGGTATATTGCTCCGTACTGCTTGGCGGCGAACACGCTCACCCGATCGGCCTCGTCTGACCTTATGCCAATCGCGGTTTTGCAGTTCAGTTTACTACCAACGAAAAAACCTTGATCGGCTAAGAACGCGTGCATCGGGTCGGTTTTCGTCCTAGCCGTGCATGATGGATTGACGGCGTTAAATATCCCATACTTTGCCACAACATCCTCGAACGGCTCACCATTGCGCGAAGCAGAAGCATAGTCAACAACCGCATAGCCAACGCCCTTGCCGAACTCGGGGTTGACTTTGGCCTCTATCCAGACAACCGGCCAGCCGAATACAGATTCGCACTGGAACACAAAATCCAACGTGGCTGGATGCTCACAACCCGTATTTGCGAAAGTGATTACTATGTCATGGGTGTCCTTGCGTTCATCCCATAAGCGTTTGGTCATCACCGCGCTGGTTCTCCCACCACTAAACGAGATCGTTAGCTTTGGTAGAGGCCCGAGTCCTGCCACCTCACGTTCGGCGTTTCGTTGCGCCACAATTTTTCTATGCTCCTCAAAGGTCATCAGTAAACTCTCCTTTCCTGTTTCTCTGGTTCGTCTTCCCACCCGTCATCATTGAGCCAAGTGCTGGCGTGCGGCACAAACTGCTTCTCCCGTTTCAACCGTGGGCTAGTCAGTAAACCGCTGAAGATCACTAGGTGCTTGGTGATCCCCCCAACCCGCTTGATTGCCTTGGCGAATGCCTTCCGTGCAGACCCCTTGCCTTCCTTTCGCGGGTATTGCTTCCAGAAGTCTTCAAACAAACCATCAACCCCTTGGGGGGTATGGGGGGTATTTCTTACTGTTTCTTCTTTCTTACTTACTGTTTTACCCCCAATTTTTGTGGATCCACAATTTTTGTGAATCGTGGAAAACAAAAGCGTGTATTCAGAACTTGCGTGTTTCCGTTGGCGAACGGAGATCACCCCGTCACTCTGCAACTTGGCAAGATTGTTCCGCACCGTGTTCTCGGGAAGCCCCGAACGGCTAGAGAGGTATGCCACCGATGGGTAGCACCCATTTACTGGATTGTGGCAGTTCGCGAGAAGGATAAGAATCAACTTGGCGTTGCCCTTTGCCCGATCTTCGTTCACTGCCATCGCGACGGCTTCAAAACTCATATGATCTCTCCTGTGAGATATTTTTATCCTGTTTTTGAGATAAGACGGCAGGCAGGGTCAGGATACCTGCTTTTCGGTTGCAAGCCTAGCCGTCTGGTAAACGCTGATGCCAAACTGGCAGATTGCTAGTCCTTTTTCTTCTTTTTCTTGATTTCATGCTCGGCAACTAGGCCGTAGACGGCATAATACATCCGCTTGGTGGTGCTTCTGCCAGTGTGAACGTGGTCGGACATAGACTTGCCATTCATGTTGAGCATCTCTGCCACCGTTCCCCTGCTCCAACCGTAATTGTCGCGGCACAGATCTAGTATTGCCTGCAATTTCAACTGCCATTCACTCTTTTTAGCCATCAATTGATTCTCCGTGACCAAATTTCACCAATTCTTCGTTTAGGTTTGCCCAGTGGCCGTCCCAATGGACATACCAAACGGTAGCCAACCAACGACCGTACTTGCCCTTGGAATCCCCCTTGTGCGTCTCAATCACCATATTCCTCCCCTCAAGCTCGCATATTACAAACAACCGTGCGGCTTGACCGGCAACCTTCTCATCCCCGCGAATCTCTGGCGTGTCAACGCCGTAGAGCCGCAGGTATTGATTGTGCTTCCATGTCTCAAGGCCAAGGTCAACGTCAACAACGATGGTATCGCCGTCAATGACTCGCTTGAGCTTTGATCGGTATGTGTACGCTGGCTTCACGCTACCACTCCTTTATGATTATCCGTGAAAATCCGTAACCCAACTCCCAATTTTCATGGTTTATGGAGTTTTCCCATCCGAGAAACTCCTGTTCTGGTGGAATTACCGTCACGCATCCCGCGCATGTGGCTACCGTGGCTACCAATACAAATCGTAGCCACTTGTTGATATATGTATGCATCATGTCAATCCTGCTTGAGCTTGTCTGCTATGATAGCTGTAGCGGCTGGCCTGTCGTGGACTCGAAGAACTGAAAGTGCATCTTGGTACGCCTCGATTTTGGCGCGGCGTACCTCG
>Ga0255776_10006482_pt1 | contig 11924 bp, 7 predicted proteins | sample 071ome_19_FD_179974 | JGI IMG/M metagenome (GOLD analysis project Ga0255776, IMG submission 179974) | Coastal salt marsh microbial communities from the Groves Creek Marsh, Skidaway Island, Georgia - 071413AT metaG (version 2) | ecosystem: Environmental > Aquatic > Marine > Intertidal zone > Salt...
GCGGTCATACATATTACCAACAACAGTTTCAGCGTTGCTGAGGTTCGCCGCCGCGGTTCCGCCTGTCACATCAAGAGCACCGTCACCGTCGACCAGCCACTCATCGTTAAGGGTGATGTCGTTGGTGAGCTTCTTCAGCGCGACTGCAGGGTCTTCGCCCGCCGCAATCGCTGCATCCAGCTCCTTAACCCAATAGGCCAGACCAGCGGGATCTGGGGCTCGACCGAGGAGGCCGATATACGCTTCTGTTACTTGAATCTCAGATGAAGTAGCCATCTATCACTCCTAAAAATGCCTCATCGGCCATATAGTTTGTTTAAATCTTTTTTGGATTACCCAAGCGATTCCTTCTGCCCGCAACCCCCGCAACACTCACATCCCGCGGGCAATTACCGTAGCTTGGGAAACATTAGCTCAAGTAAAACCGTCTATCAACCCCAAGATTGCCACTAATTTCAGCAAAATAAAATAGCTGCTCGGCAATCTATTTAACAACTTTTAACCATTTTCTCAGGTTGCCAACTCCCGGCCTTTGTCGTCTCCAGCGCGCGACGCTTGCTCCTTTGATGCACAAATACAGCACAGAAAGGAAAATGCGTCAGATAACTGACGCGCTGGCGCAACATTGTCGCTAACTATGAGACGGCGCAGCCTGACTTTTTCTTCCAGAAAAAAAAGATTTTTTTTAACCTTAACGCAATGCCGAGCAGTTCCCGATTGAAAGCGGCTATTGCGTCGACCTGCCGCACATGATTTCACCCGTTAGCGCCAGAGCAGAGCGCATTCAGCTGACCCTCAAGCCTGCGGGCGATCACCCCATGAGCATGAGCGCCGCGCCAGTCATTGCCCCGTTGCCTGTATGCCTGCCAGGCAGCCGGATCCCACGCCATCACCCGCTGCACGCCCTGAGCCAGCGCCTCGGGCGCGACACCGGGCAGCACAATCACCGCCCCCGCCACATCCTCAAAAATGTCCAGCGGCGTTACAGCTACTGCCGCGGTGCTGGCGATCGCGTGGCGCACCGCCGCGCTCGAGGATTCCTGGGTTGACTGATAGGGGAACACAATTAAGTCTGCCCGCCCGAGCCGCTCCAGACACTCCTCATCGGTGTAGTAAGTCGTGTCCAGCGTGACCACGCTCTCAAGCCCCAGTGACTTTACACGGCCTGCAATGTCTGCGATGGCCTCACGGGAGACCGCGGCTGGATACTCTGCATTCAGCATATGCAGCACCACGTTGCTCCCGCCCTGGCGCAAAATGCTCACCGCGTCCAATAATTGTTCCAGCCCCTTGTGGGGTAATAAAAAGCCAAAGGAAGCCATGCGAAAAGGTGCCTGTACCGGCGGGTTATCCCGGCCCCGCTGCGGCTTGGTCACTCGCGCAAATTCCATAACCCCGTGAGGCAACAGCGCCGTGTTGTCAGTCAGGCCAATGGCTTTCAACCGATTGAGGTCGTTGGGGCTGTGTACCAGCAGCCGGTCACTCTGCCTCAAGGCATCAGCCAACACCTTTAGACGGCGATCAGGCAGTTCGGGGGGATCAAAGGTGGAGTGGAACACCACGACCACCACCGAGCTCGCAGCCTTGAGGTCCAGAATTAACTGCGCCAAGGCAGGGAACTCGAAGAAGCCATAGTTGAACTGAATCACCACTGCCTCGGGCAAGTCGGCAAACAACGCTTCACGCAAGTCGGCGAGGTCGTCGCCAAAACCGGAAGACCAACAGCGCGCGACCTGCGGTCCATCCTCAGGCAACAGCCATTTATCCAACTCCTCCTCGGGCGTGCGACGGCTCGCGTAAATCGACACCTCACCCTCAAAGTGGGCCAGCAAATACGCGCTGTAGCCGGCGATGCCGCACCGCGTATTCCAGCTGCTCACCCAGCCAATACGGCGCGCTGATTTCTGTTCAGCGTGTGGCTGCTTCCATGCCTTGGCCGAGTCCACTACCCGCTGGCCAACCCGCGCCCAGGTAAAGTCCCGCAGGAGTCGCTCACGCCCCTTGGCTGCGCGCCGTACACGCTCCTCTTCTGTTGCTTCATGCACCGCAACAAGCTGGTGCCGAAGGTCCTCGCCATCGGGCTCAACCCAAATCGAATCAGACTGCTCAAAATGCGTGCGCGCCCGTGTAAAGCTGTAATCCACCAACCAGGCGTTATCGCCATCACAAAAATCCATGTGGCCGCCATACCCGGTGGCGATGACAGGCAGGCCCGCGAGCATCGCTTCGGCAATGGGCAACCCAAAGCCCTCGCCGCGACTGGGCGCCACCAGGGCGTCACAGGCGCACATCAAGGCCTTTAGTTCCGCATCGCTGAGATCCGTCTCGATCAGCACCACGTCGGGATAATTTGGAAACACACGCCGCGCGGCCTCCAACTGCTCGCGCACGGTGTTGTGCGGATTGGGAAAGGTCTTGATAACGAGGGTGACATTGTCCTCACGGGTAAACGCCCCGCCCCAGGCGGTCAGCAACACGTCGACGCCCTTTCGGGGAAAACACGACGAGACATGTAAAAACGTAAAGCCAGACTTTTTAAACGGCAGCGCATAGTCGGGGTCGGGCGCTATCCGCTCCCAGTGATCCACACCTACCCCCGCCACCGCCTGCGGCACCGTCACACCATTATCAATAAGCACCTTGCTGACATAGCGCGACATGGTAGTGATACCCCCAAGATGTGCGTTGAAATCCCGCACCCACGCCCGGGGGAGTTCCCCCTCTTCCCAGCCATACAAATGCAGCATGGCGAGGTCTGCGCAGATATCGTCCACTCGCGGCGGGTATAACAGTCGACTGCCAACCGGGAACGGTGTCCGTGCCGCGTCGGCCGATATCTTGAGCGCAGCAACATCCGGGTTCTGCGCCAAAAAAGCGGGGTCGGGATCAAAATCTCCCGGGCCCTCGGTGGAATGAAGCCGCACGTCAATACCGGCAGCGACGAGCGCCCGCGCCAGCTCGCGATTAAGGAGTGCCAGCGAGTAACTGCTGTCAAAAGGCCCTTCTATCAGCCAGGGGCTCACCGCCCCCCCGGCGCGCGATGCGAGCCGCTGTAACTGTTGCTCGTTACGATCAATCGCTGCCGCCACCTGAGAGATCAGCTCAACACGATTGCCTGCAATGGGTTCACCCCTGATTTCGACGGCGAGCATCGCCATGAGCCTACGCAATCGCTCAGGGTATTCATCGCGCCAGCGGGCTTGAGCGTCCTCGCTGGGTTGCGGGGATGGCGCCCCGCCTTTTCGCTGATGGGTACGCTCAAAGAAGTTCAGCGCGTCGCGCGCGGTGTTTTGCCAGCTGAACTTTGCGGCCTGTTGCGGTGCGTGCGCGCGCAATCGTGCCACGTACGCGGGGTCAGTCAGCACCCGGGTAAGCCGCTCGGTCAGGTCAGCCGCATCAAACGGGTCAAACAAAGCATCCTCAAGCCCCACCACCTCGGGCAAACTCGAGGTGTTGGCTGCGATCACCGGCGCGCCCTTGGCCATCGCCTCGAGCGCTGGTAATCCAAAACCCTCGTGCCAAGACGGGAACACAAACGCCGCGCACGCGGTGTATAGATGCCCAAGCAGCGCGTCGCTGATCTGCCCTAAAAATCGCAGTTGGGCGGGAACTGCAGACTTCGTCGCGGCAATACTTTTTAGGTTCAACACGTCCTGGCGCGGCATGGAGCCCGCCATCACGAGGGGATGCTCTTTTTGCAGGGCCTCGGGCAAGGCGCACCAGGCCTCTACAAGCCTTGGCAAATTTTTGCGCGGGTCCGAACCCCCCACGTACAGCAAAAATCCCGGCGCCAGATCTACCGCCGTCAGCGCCGTGAGCGCGTCGCCCTCTCGGCCCGCATCGCGCGGTTTGGACAGGAGCGGCCCGAGCGTCGCCACGCCAATGTGCTCCTCAGCGTAGCCCAGGTGCTCGGCGGCCTCGCCGGCGGCAAAGTGCGAAATCGCCAACAAACCATCTGCGCGCCGCAGGTGCGTCAGCCGCGACGCGTAGTCTGTGTTAAACGCCTTGTTGCCATGCAAATACGCCTCGGGGTTTAGCAACGGGATCAAGTCGTAAAAGGTCGCCGTCACCGGGTAGGCCGCGACGGAGCGGCCGATACTCACCACCACATTGTCCTCATAGCCCTCCAGCACCGAAAAGACGTGCAACAGGTCGGGCCTGAGCTCTGCAATAAAGGCCTCGCGAATTAACTCCGCCAGTGACTCGCGTCGCGCGTGCGCAGGATCGTAAGCCGCGGTCGGCCCGGGCAGGTGGCACACCGCAAATGCGACGCCGGGCAGTTGCGGCCTGAGGTCTGCAATGACCGCGTCCGCATCCCCCAATGAGCCGTTGAGCAGCAGCACGATTTCATTGGCGGGCCCTTCCTCCAAAATGGCGCTGATCAGCGACGAGGTGTAGCGACCGATTCCGCGCAGCCGGCTCGCGCTCTGCAGGCTCTGAATATCAAACACGAGCCTCACGTGAGGTCTCTATCGTCAGCCGCTACTGCGCTCGAAAGCTCGGGCATCTCAAGCTCTTTAGCCAGCTGGTTAAAAAGCGCCACACCGCGAGGGGAAAGCTGGCCTGGGTCTGTATCGAGGCGAGGCAGTTCGGCGACGCCGGGGACACCGAGCACAGTCGTTAGCCAGCGGCGAAGCGCTGGCGCCCGCCTTAACATCGCATTTGCTACGCGCATTAATAAAGGAAAACGCGCGAGCCCGTCGACCAACCGCAGGCCCAGCGAATCGCTACCCGGGGTGCGCTCAACAATCTTCTTGAGCGGTGTAAACACCGTGTCAACGAGTGTGCGAAGCGGTGCCGTCAGGCGCCAGGAAACTGAGCCGGTCAGCTGGTCGATGTACATCTGCGCCAGCGCCAACTCGGCCGCGTCTCGCTCGCCCTCGCGGGCTAACGCTTCTTGGCTTCTCTTCAGTTCTGCCACTACTTTGCGGTCGTGCTCCAACGCGCGGTGCAGAGCAACAATGTCGCGCCTTGATTCTTCCAGTGTTTCGGCCTGCCAGTCATAAAGCCCCGCCCACTTACCGGCGCGCGCAACACCCTGCGCGCGAACAGCGAGCAGCGACCGTCGATAGCTCGCCGCCAACGCGGCCGCCTGCGCATCCGCTGCGTTATCGGCTCGATGCCCATCACGCAACCGATCTATCGCGCTGATACGTGATGCGTCCCACCCGGCGCCCTGAAACAGCGCATGGACACGCGCCTCAACGCTTGCAAAGGCCTCTGCCTCCAAAGCGGTAAACTGGGACACAGGAGAGCACGCGTCAGAGAAATCGAGATCTGAAATCCCCCAAGCCGACAACACCGAGGTCACAGTCTCGGTATGAGCGGCAGACCTGCCGAGTGAATCAATGCTGATGAGTAAATCCGCGTGGGCGCCGGCAAGGTCGAGAAGGTAAAGCCATAAACCATAAAACCAGGCATAACTCGCCTCGAAATCCAAAGGCCTGAGATCATAAAAATCCCGCGCCTCAGAGAAAGTACTCACCGGTGCCACAGCAATAGCAAATTCGGCTTTTACCGCGCGCAATGGTTCGGGCAACGGGTCGGCATGGCCGATCACCCGACTCGCGGCATCGAAATAGGGATCAACCTGATACGACCACCACTGATCCCAGGGGTTACGCCAGAGGTACACATGGTGGCCTCCCACCCCCTGCTTTAGGGCCGGGATCCGCCCCGCGGTGCGACATTCCGAAAACAACGGCTGTCCGGGTGACGCCGCGCTGAGCGCCGAGAAAAACCCCGCGCCTGCGGCGTCGGGCGTCTCGGCAAAATAACCGCCATACACCGTCTCTGGCGCCAGCGCTTTTTCCCACTCAGGCCAGACCGCTTTCAGCTCCTCGAAGTAAGGTTTATCCAGCACAGGGTGGTTGAGCTGCTGCATTTTGTCAGCGCGGCCCTCTATATCAAGACGCGCCACATCCTCGCTCGCCCATGCCACCAACTCATGCATAGACTCGTAAAAACAGTAGAGGCCGGGGCTGTCCCGCAGGCGCGAAAATAAGTAAGTGCTCCCTGCTCTAAATAGCGAATGGATAAAGACGGGGTTATTGGCCATCGCTTTGACCTAACGTTGAGACCGCAAGCTGGCCACGCAGGTCGGCGGGGCCGACCGCCGCGGAACTTTTTTCCGAGCCACTCACCTGCAAAATGGCGGCATCCACTCGGCGGCTCATAAAGACCGACTCACCCTGATTTTCCCGTCGCACGCCGCAATTCAGAAAATACTGATCGGGCGCCAAATGCGTCTCTATCTCAAACACCACCTGCAATTTTTGCCCGGCCGCGACCACGCCGTAAGACTGGCCCAAAAAAGCCGAGTCGGTGCCAAACACCGCCTCGCCATCTCGGGTTTTGAGCATCATAGAAAATATCGGTTCTCTGACCGCTTCAATAAAGTGCACGGTAAAACACCAGCGCAGGCGCTGCCCCGCACTGATCACGTTAATCGCCTCACCGTCTATCGCCTCGAGCCAACAGGCCTCGATATCAACCTCGCCACTCCCGTAACGCTGCTCACAGGAAGGCGCAAGTGCGGGATCAAACCTGTGCCGCGGGCCCGATGTGGCCGCAACATCGGATTGCCCGGGTGTGGATGAGACCGGTACGCGACCGCCGCCAAACAGCGCCCGCTCGTAAGCGTCGCACACTTTCCTGACCGGGCCCTGGCTCGCCACCCTGCCGCGCGCCAGAAAGACCGCCTCGTCGCAGAGGCGCTTGACTGCCTCGATGTCATGACTCACGAAGAGTAAGGTCGTGCCCTCTTCGCGAAACGCCTCAATGCGCTGATAGCACTTACGTTGAAAAGCGGCATCGCCGACCGACAGGGCCTCATCGATTATCAGCACATCGGGTCGAACGGCCGTGGCCACACTGAACGCGAGGCGCATCTGCATGCCGCTGGAATAGGTACGCAGCGGCTGATCAATAAAGTCACCGATATCGGCAAAGCGTTCCACCTCGGGCATGGCCGCTTCCACTTCGGTCACATCGAGGCCCAGCAATTGCCCTGCCATTAACGCGTTCTGCCTACCAGTGAACTCCGGATGAAATCCCATGCCCAGCTCAAGCAGGGCGGCTACCCGTCCCTGCACGAGAGCGCCGCCCTCAGTCGGCGAGGTGGCGCCCGAAATAATCTTCAGGAGCGTGCTCTTGCCCGCGCCATTGGCACCCAAAATACCCACTGCAGTGCCAGCCGCCACCTCGAAGGTGACGTCCCGCAAAACCCAGCGCTTTTCATGGCTGGGCACACGCAAGATCCATTCTCTGGCACGCGCCCACTGCGAGGGGTAACGCTTGTACGCCTTACCCACCTGATTAACCCTAATCACCGCCATCAGAGCTCGTCCACCAGCTCATCCGCATGGCGCCAGAACACCCAGACGCCCGCCAGTAGGGCGATCAATGCAACCAAAACCGGCAAGGTCAGGCTCGCAAACGCGGGCATCGAGCGCTCAAGAAAAATCGTTTGATATCCGGCAACGACGGGCTGCATGGGATTGATCAGGAGCCAGCGCAAGAATTGATCGGGCACAATGTGGGTGGTGTAAACGATAGGCGTCAACCAGAACCAAAACTGCAGTATTACTGCTACAAATTGGCCCACGTCGCGAAAAAACACATTCAGCGTGCCCAGCAGCAAACCCAAACCCAGTGCCAACAGCGCCTGCAATATCAGTAGCGGAATCACGGCAAGTATTGGAGCACCGGGCCAGTGCCCAATCAGCGCCAGAAAAACAAGATAGAGCGAAAAAATGATGACGAGGTTGATGAGAGCGGTGCCGGTCACGATGGCGGGCAAGCAGACTCTTGGGAACGCGGTTTTTTTCATCAGGTTGGACTGATCCATAAAAACTGACGTCATGCGGGTCAACACCTCCGCATGAAAGCCCCAAAAGATCACACCCGCGCAAAGATAAATGCTGAAAGCAAAGGGCGTCTGATCATGGCCCGGTAGACTTGCCTGCATCAGCTGGCCGAAGATCACGGTGTAGATCACCATCAAGGTCAGGGGTTGCGCGACCGTCCAGAAAGCGCCCAGCAATGACGCGCGATAGCGCCCCTTAAACTCACGCACTACGCTCGACAGAATGAACTGCCGGTACTCCCAAAGCGCTTTCAGCATTAACGGCATGATCGGTGCGGGCTTTCCTTGACGGCTTTCAGTGGGTGTCTTGACGCGAATACTGCGCGAGACAATTCAGGTCACCCGAGCGCAAGGACGTCGCCAACCTATCGGTAAAGGCGGCCCTACTCTCGGCGGTAAGATGGTAATTGGTATCAAACATCGCCTCTACCGAAAAAAAACCATCACTGGGGTGCCCCAGATACGGCACGCCGCGCGCCATAACACGATCAGGAACGCCGTCAAAGAAGGCCGTAAAAGATGGTGATGCGTAATCGGCAACATACAGAAAAGGCGGCGGCACCACGACCAGGCAAACACCCCTCGCTTGCCATCTTTTCCACCACTGTTGCCACACGTCGAGGCCGAGGGTGGACTCGCCGTAAAGTGCATCGTAGCGCTCTGGCGGCTGGTTGATCAGTGCTTGCCGCTGCGCGTCGGTGCGCAATGTTGACGCAGTATTGGTTTGATCCCCCCATGGGTTGAGGTTATGAACTCCATAGGGACCTCTTTTTACTGCCGCCCGATCGAAGCTCTTATAACCCTGCAACACGCGTTCCAGCGGTAAACTCCAGAGGCCCCAAAGCAGCGTCTTGGGGCTCCAGTGCAAAAGCGTTTCGGGATGCGCCAGCCCCCAGGAGAGCGTGACATAGCTGGGTACGCCATCCCAAAGCAACAACCGGTATTCCAGTGGCATCACAACGAGGTCACCGTGCTCCAGCACATGATCAACCAGTTCGGGAACCGCATAGGTGCCCAAGCCGGCGTTGATGCCGAGGTTCACAACTGGCTTGCCGAGGTGCTCGGCCAGTTGCGCGGAGTCCACGCCAAACATGGTGGCTGACCCCCCGACCAGCAGCACTTTTTCTCTGCCCCGCAGCCGTTCTGCGGCGGTCAGCTTTAACGCATAGGCCTCCTCCACCCAAACGTTATCCGGATGTGCCTTGCCCAACTGCCCTGCAATCAATACCAACCAGCTTGCCAACCACAGCGTCAGTCCAAAGGCGAGCGCCGTCAGGAATTTCAACGCATCTTTGCGCGACGGATTCTGCTGCCGACCCGCGGCAGCTAGAGTGCGCGGCTGCTCGGGGTGCTGTCTGCTGGGGGTGTCTGTCATTTCAGCACTCAGAATTGAAAATACAGAAAAGGTTGATCAGGTCTGTCTGCAAGGGTTTTCAGTACCATCGCAAGCAATATCCCCGCCACCACACCGCGTTGCCCGGCAGTGGCCGCGAGTGCCCAGCGCCACGCGGTGGGCCGCGCGCCCGCAAACGCCAAGGCCAGCGCCGCCCAAATCAGGACTACCCCAGGGGAACTGACCGCCGAAGACATTAATCGAATGGGCACAGATAATTCGCTGAGTGAAGGTAATGCTGCCGCAGGCCACTGCAACAAACCGGTATAGAGCGCCAACGTGTGATCGAGGCTGGATGCCCTGAAAGGCACCCACAGTAACATCACGAGCAGGAGCGTTAACGCAGTCTTCAACGCGGTGGGCACAAGACGAATGACAGCGGGCATTCTGTCCCTCAGCGCATGCTCTCCCGCGAGAAACGCGCCGTGAGCAACACCCCAGAATAAAAATTGGAGGCCAGCCCCATGCCAGAGCCCTCCCAACGCCATAGTCACTAGCAAGTTAATGCTCTTACGCAGCGCACCCAGACGGTTACCGCCCAGGCTGATGTAAAGGTAGTCCCGCAAAAAAGCCGACAGCGTCATGTGCCAGCGCCGCCAAAACTCGCTGAGTGAAGATGCGTTGTACGGTCCACGAAAGTTTTGTGGAAGCCGGATACCAAACAGCAGCCCCAGACCCACCGCCATGTCGGCATATCCCGAAAAATCGAAGTAAAGCTGAACGCCATAGCCAAACGCTGCCGCCAATACCGACACCGCGTCCAAGACATGCTGGCCAGCATAGATGGCGTCCACGCCCCCAGCGAGGGAGTCGGCGATGAGTACTTTTTTTGCCAGCCCCAGGGTCAACATCGTCAACCCCAACCCGACGCAACAGGGGCCGCCGCCTAATTTTGCCAGCTGGGGCAAGAGCCGCCGACCGTGAACAATGGGGCCTGCGATCAACTGCGGAAAGAAGCTCAGAAAAACCGCGAATTCCAGCGCTTTGGGTTTTGTTGTTAACCCCCGGGAAAGATCCACCTGAAAAGCGATGACCTGAAAAAGGTAAAACGAGATACCCAGCGGCAAACCCGAGAGCAACACCGCTCGACTACCCTCTCCTTCCAACCACGGCCAGTACTTGAAACCCGCGAGTAACAGCAGGTTTGCAGCAATGATCCCCAGCAACACCCAGCGCACCGGTTTTTGCGAGAGCACGCCGACCACAGCAAAGTTGACTGCAATCACCCCGCATAAAATCCAAAGATCGGGGAGATGCCATTGAGAGTAGAACCAACACGAGCAAGCCAGCAACCACGCCAGCAAGACACTTGAGCGAGCGGGTGATGCAGCGAGCGCCGCGCGCAGCAGAACAAACCCTATCCATGCGATGGGCAAAAAGGTGAGCAAAAATGGGTAGGTACTAAAAATCAATGGCGCTTCCGGCTATGCGGGGCTATGTCGCGATATATGAATTTGTCTGCATCTAGAGATTGTATCGCCAATCGCGCCTTTCACCGACGCCATAAAACGGTTGTGCATGGCAACCACAAAGGCGGCTCTGCCATAATGCCCACCTCACCCCCGTTATTAGGCGTCTCGACAAGCTGACGATCATGGCCCCATCGAACACTCACGAACATAGAAGCGCCCTCCCGCGTGCCGCGGTTTTGATCCCTGCCTTGAATGAAGAAGCGGTGGTTGCCCAGCACATCGCGGCGATCAGATCGGCCGCGGATTTGCCGGTTTGGTTGATCGATGACTGCTCTGTTGACCAAACGGCGAGGATCGCCGCCGACGCCGGCGCGCGAGTCATCAAGCTTCCGGCTCGGCTGGGAGCATGGGGTGCCACGCAGACAGGCATTCGCGAGGCCGCCGCCAAAGCACTCGACTATGTGGTGACCATGGATGCCGATGGCCAGCACGATCCAAAGAACATCGCTGCTCTGGTGAACCCCGTGCTGAGCGGCGAGTGCGATGTGGTGATCGGGTCCGCCCCACAGCGCGGATCTGGGTTGCGACGATTCGCCTGGCGCCTGATGCGCCTTACCTCGGGCCTGAACTGCGGCGACCTCACCAGCGGGTTTCGCGTGCTGAATAACAGAGCAATTAACTTGCTCGCGGGCGCCAGAGCGAGCTATCTGGACTATCAAGACGTTGGTGTCCTGCTCATGCTCGAGCAGGCAGGGCTTCGAATTATAGAGGTGCCCGTTGTGATGCCACCCAGAGCGAATGGCAAATCGCGCATCTTTAGCTCGTGGCTAGTCGTCGCCAGCTACATGGCACACACACTGGTATTGGGCACCATAAAGCGGAGACGCCCGTGGAACGCTCGATGACTTTGATCGATTCAACTCACCATCACCAGAGGGCGCCAATGTGATTACCGTGATCTCTACCACCTTCGGCATTTGTCTGGCCGCGCTACTCTTGTTCTTGGTGCGGAGGGATCAGCTTCATATCTCTCATGGCCTAGGTTGGACACTGGCGATCTTGTTAAGTGCCCTGTTGGGGTTTGCCCCGCGCCTGTTCGACGCCACGGCCGAGTTACTTGGCGTCAGTTATGCGCCCATCCTTGGGGTGGCACTGGCCATTGCTACGCTGGTGATTAAGGCGCTGTTAACCGATATTGAAGTTAGCAAGATGAAAGTCCGGCAGCAGCGGTTGATCCAGAAAGTCGCGCTCC
>Ga0255776_10006485_pt1 | contig 11918 bp, 12 predicted proteins | sample 071ome_19_FD_179974 | JGI IMG/M metagenome (GOLD analysis project Ga0255776, IMG submission 179974) | Coastal salt marsh microbial communities from the Groves Creek Marsh, Skidaway Island, Georgia - 071413AT metaG (version 2) | ecosystem: Environmental > Aquatic > Marine > Intertidal zone >...
TTCGATTCCACACGGAGACACTGAACCCGGCCTGACACAGACGCAGACTCATCGGCACCCCCATAAGCCCCATTCCGATAAAACCGATCGACGGCGAAGTCATGCTGTTCCCCTCAGGTGTGTATTGATACCGATATGGATTTTATCACTCAGAAAAGTTAAGGCACCCCTGAATTATTCCGGGCAGTTTTCAAAGGTTGTCCTATGCTTAAAAGCAGTTACTCAAGAAGGAAGTATAACGATGAACATGGCCTCAATTTTCGCTGAACCCAAGCAACTCCCGCACATCCCACGCGTCGTCCAGGAGTTGATGGAAAGCTTCCGTGGAGAGGAGCACTCACTGGATATTGATGAGATCAGTGGCAAGGTAGCAAAAGACCAGTCATTGACCGCAAAAGTATTGCGCCTGGCAAATTCAGCACACTACGGGGTTCCCCGTACGGTTGCGACACCACAGGATGCCGTCATGCTGCTCGGTTTCAGTACCTTGCGTACGATGGTACTCGCATCCGGCGTGACCGGTGCCTTCTCAAAAATCGAAGGATTTGATCAGAATTCCTTCTGGAAGAACGCGTTCGCTATCGCTGCGATTTCTAAATGGATCGCCGCATACACACCTGACGTGGATAAAGAAACGGCTTTTACCTGTGGCATGATGCATTCAGTCGGCGGTCTGCTGATTCGAATGTTCTACCCGAGTGAAGCAGCACATATCGATAAGGCTGAAAGCATGGGGTCATCGAAGCGTCATATGCTCGAAAATGGCCAGTTCGGCTACGACTACGCCGATGTCGGTGCAGAACTCGCTAAACGCTGGAAGTTTCCAGAAATCATTCAGAAGGCAATTGCCGAACAGAACCTGCCAGAGGCAGAGGGCAGCGAGGGATACTCTAAAGAAGCCGGTATTATCTATATTGCGAAGTATCTGAAAGCTGCGCACGATAACAATCTGAGTGAAGACGAAATCGTCGCAGGTTTTCCACTGGAGGTTGCTGACAAACTGGGGATCGACGTCAATGCCGCTTATCGCGATCTGGCGGCTGTCGGTGAGCTGCACTCAGGGCTGGACAGCCTGATCGAAGACTGACTTATCCGCAAACCATTCACGGCTGCGACGCACCCGCTCCTCCGGAGTCAGGCGTGTGTCGGCAGCCGTTAATGTATCCAGCTGGCGCAAACGCGGTAATAAACCCGCATTGTTTGCAAGCTGGATAGCTAGCCCCGGACGCGCATTCAGTTCCAGCAACAAAGGTCCACGCTCGCGGTCGACCACGATATCAATCCCGAGATAGCCCAATCCAGTCACGTCATAACACCGGGCCGCCATGATAAGAAGTGCCTCCCAGTCAGGGATCTGAAGATCGCCAAGTGGGTAATCAGTGTCCGGGTGATGTGTAATCAGGTGACCATGCTGAACTGCCGCTAAAGCCCGCCCTGACGCGATATCAATACCGACCCCCACTGCCCCCTGATGCAGATTGGCTTTACCGTCAGACGCATGGGTCGACAGACGAACCATGGCCATGACCGGATAACCGCGACAGACGATTACCCGGATATCGGGCACGCCTTCTACCGTGTAGTTATCAAAATGCGGTGCTTGCCGGATCAGTGATTCAATCAACGCGACATCGGCAGCACCACCAAGACTGTACAGGCCCGACAGAATATTGGAGATATGACGTTGCAGGCTATCCCGGCTGATGTGTGAGCCACTGGCTTTTACCCAACCCTCCCCATCCTCAGCGCTGATGATAAGAATCCCTTTACCGCCACTGCCCTTGGACGGCTTAACTGCAAAGCCCGGCTGGCCTGCGACCATGCTGGCAACATGTTTTACCTGCGACTGACTGTCGACAACCCCGATCAGGTCAGCCATCGGAATATTTGCCTGACTCAGCGTTGCACGTGTGAGCCTCTTATTATCTACCAGTGGAAAAAGACTACGGGGATTGTAGCGACCGATATAGTGGCGGTTACGCTGGTTAATCCCCAGGATGCCGGCGCGTGCGAGTGTCCAGGGCGCGATGAACGCTTTCATCGTTGAGTCACCGTTTCAGCACTGCAAAACGATTAAGCTCTAGCAGACGGTACCCTGTGTACGAGCCCAGTAACAGAATGAGAGCCAACACAATAAACTGCACCCCCATAAAGTTGAACGTCAGGTGCTGAATCAGCGGGTGCTGCATGGCACCGTATGCCAGTATTGCTGTGATCAGGCTTCCTCCGCCCTGAATCATGACTTCACGTCCGCCCTCTTCTTCCCAGAGAATCGACATACGCTCAATCGTCCAGGCAAGAATCACCATGGGGAAGAACATAATTTTAAGCCCTTCCGTCAGACCCAGCTTGTACGACAGCACGCTGAAAAGACTGATAATGGCAATGACAGAGATAATCACGGCGGAAATCCGGGCCACCAGCAACAGATTCAAACGGGACAGATAACCACGCACCATCAGCCCGGCAGCCACCACCAGAATGAAACCAATCACACCGGTTTCCAGCGAGGTCTGCATAAATGCAATGGCAATCAGTACCGGCATAAAAGTGCCTGACGTACGTATTCCAACCAGAATCCTCAACAGACACACGACCAGAGCGCCTACCGGTAACAAGAGAATGGTTTTAAACATTGCCTGCTCAGCCACGGGCAGACTGTGGATGGAGAAATTCAACAGAGATGACTGCTGAGGCAGGCTGTCAGTCAATGCAGAATAGGTCGACTCTTCACGACGCAGCATGGAAAAACGGATACGGGAATTCTGACCACCAATGACATCAAGCACGGGGGCACCGCGCTGCTCCCAGAGCAGCATGGGCTTTTCTTCTTCCTCCAGTAAGCGGTCTTCGGCCATGTCTTCAAGGCGGAATACCTGGCTTCGGGAGCCTTCCCAGACCCGCAGTAGTGGAGTCAACAACTGTCGGCGACGGCCATCTTCCAACTCAAGACCATAGACGACACTGGCATGGACTGACGCATTATTCAGAATTTCCGACAGCAGGTAAGGCAGACGCCCGTTGTATGATCGTTTCAGCAGAAGAATATGCTGAGGTGCATCTTCTTCATTGAGTTGTTTGATCAACTCACGGGCAAAGCTGAAATTGTCCGCCGATGTAGCCCAGGCATCTTCAGAGAGACGTTGAATAGCAGACGCATAGGGTTCCTGCCAGTCTGGCTGGGTCAGGGCCGGTGGGGCTACCTGGTCTGATTCAGACATATCAGACTCAAGGACATCTACCTGAAAATAGAGTTGCTGAATACCGCGAGCATTTCTCACAGTCCACACCGCTCTGGGATCAGCACCCTCAATGAAATTCAATCCGTAACCCGGTGAAGCACCAGACTGACGCAGCAGTGTATAACCCGGCTGGTCTGAGGGCCGCGCCATCGATACCTTCACCGGTTGATCCGCGGCTTCAAATTCGACCAACGCTTCCACCGACCATACCGTCTGAGTCTCGCCATGAATCAAAGGAACCTCATAGACCCAATGCCGCTGAAGGATCAGTGAAATCCCCGCCAATACCAGCAGGATAATCAACGTGTAAAAGCTAAGGGGGGAAGCCGGTTTCATATTCAGCGGTTCTTACTTCGCGGGTGGATAAACTCCTGACCAACATCGACAACCGCCATGTCTTTCAGGAAGGAGCGCCCCAGCAGTACCGGATAAGACATCCGGGAACGGTCGGCGAGCGTAAACTCAGTCGGCTGATGCAATTTGTCGCCGAGACGAACATCGAACACGACAACCGGACGACGATCAATATCGTCAAACGATGCCTGACGGATGCGAACGTTTCGCTCAAGAGGCGCCTCAAGATGAATATCGTTATCAGCGTTGCCGGTGTCCAGATCAAAGGACACCCAACGTTTCCCGTCCCGCTCGAAACGCACAATGTTACGGGCGCTGATCGACGACGTTTCCGCGCCAGTATCCACCCGCGCAGACAGGTATCGACCAGGCGGTGCAAGGTACACCCACTCCGTCGCGCCAATCACTACTTTATTGTCAGAGGTAACCGGAGTCGCCTTGCGTGAGCGCTCAACATCACACTGAGTACCGGAGCCATTGACCGATGGGACAGTCGAGACTGGCCGTGCTGGGAGATTCTGCAGTGATGTCTGCACTGATGCCTGAAAATCGGCCATCGACTGCTGCTGCTGGGTCAGGGATTGCCGAATACCATCAAGCCCCTCACTCAGTGTCGGGTCTGGCTGGCATTGCTCCTCTAACAGCTGTTCAATTCCGGCAAGTGTGACATCGCGATGCTCAGGCCCGGGCCAGTGAGAACAGCCTGCCATCACTGGCAACATCAACACCATCAAAAGCGACTGCAGGCGCATACATTTCCCCGGAAATACTGAAGTCGGAATTTAATCACAGTTAACAATGTGCACGGAATATTCTGCAACATGACTCAGCGGACACCGACTTCGAATGTTCCGTCGGAGTGGAATCGGGCAACCTGCATCCGGCGGCGCCCAAGAAGAATCGGCTCATCATCGTAAAACAGGAAGTTCTTCCAACATTGACGGAAGGTACCCCAGGTGGTCTGAATAACGTTGTGGCAGTCATAGCAGAAATACACAGTGATGTTGTCTTCCCAGTCACTGAAGTTCAGTTCTTCCGGCAGCTCGTTATCTTCCGACTCCCAGCGCGCCTGCCATTCCGCTTTTTCCTGCCAGATACCGTTGCGGCTTGGCCAGTCATCACCCATGAAGTGAGCAGCATGGGTAGCTTCTTTACTGATCTGCTGCCGCCAGAATGCCAACGCTGACGATTCACTCAAAGGGCGTATATCGTTCAGTAACGCCTCTGGCACCTGCAGTTCGCGGTGACGGAAGATCCAGCCCTGCGGATATTCACTGAGCGATTGGTACTCCATGAGCAACCCCGTGTTCGTGGTAAGTTATGTTTGCGACACAAAAACGCCGCCGGAGGACAGAATCGCAACGACGGCGCGCTTCAGACAGCCATGCTGTGTTCAGCAGAGCATTAACGCCCTTCAGTCACTGAAGGTGTTGTCTGCAATGAACTGCTGAACCGTTTCCAGATCGGCTGGCAATACTGTCATCCGTTCTTCGCGATCCATCAGGTCGGTCAGATGGTGCGGCAATGCCGGCATATCATAACCTGCGCGGCTGACCGCATCCTCAAACTTCACCGGATGCGCTGTGCCCAGCGTAATCATTGGTACTTTAGGGTCACGACGGCATTCACGGGCAGCTTTCACGCCGATCGCAGTGTGCGGATCAAGCAGATAACCGGTTTCTCTGAACACCTGCTGCATCGTTTCTACCGTGCCCTGTTCATCGACCGCCAGACTGTCAAACAGTTCACGGGCTTTTGCCAGTTTATCTTCATCCAGCGAAACGACATCATCGCGTGCGTTCATCTTCGCCATCAGGCCAGCGAGCGCTGCGCCATCGCGATCATAGAGATCAAACAACAGGCGTTCGAAGTTACTGGAGACCGCAATATCCATTGACGGTGTAATGGTGTGCTTGAGCGGGCGCACTTCATACTGATTTTTACTCATCAGACGGTGCAGCACGTCATTGTTATTCGTCGCGATAATCAGCTGTTCAACCGGCAGCCCCATTTTCCGCGCCATATAACCCGCAAAAATATCCCCGAAGTTCCCCGTAGGCACTGAGTACGCCATCGGGCGAACCGGACCACCGAGATTCAGGCTGGAATAAAAATAGTAAACGATCTGGGCCATGATCCGCGCCCAGTTGATACTGTTTACGGCGACCAACTTACGCTCGCCACGCAGGAAGCTCTGGTCACCAAAGCTTGCCTTGACCATATCCTGAGCCTGGTCAAAGTTACCTTCAATCGCGATATTGTGAATGTTGTCACCTGCGACGGTGGTCATCTGCCGACGTTGTACTTCGGAGACTTTGCCATGTGGGTGCAGAATGAAAATATCAACGTTTTCACAGGCTTTGGTGCCCTCGATCGCAGCCGAGCCGGTATCACCAGACGTTGCCCCCATGATCACAACCTTCTCTTTACGACGCTTAACGACGTAATCAAGCAGACGCCCCAGAAGCTGCAACGCAAAGTCTTTGAAAGCCAGGGTCGGTCCGTGGAACAACTCAAGAACGTATTCGTTATTATCGAGCTGCTGCAGAGGCGCGATCGCTTTATGTCCAAAATTGCTGTTGTTGTACACATCTTCCAGCATGCCTTTCAGGGCATCGGCATCTACACAGCCTTCGACGAAGGGAAAAATGATTTTATGCGCGAGTTCGGTATACGGCAGGTCGCGCCATGATTCGATCTCTTCCAGAGAGTACTCAGGCACATCTTTAGGAACATACAGGCCGCCGTCAGACGCCAGTCCTGTCAGCAGGACATCTTCAAAAGTGAGTTCCGGCGCATTACCGCGCGTCGAGATATATTTCATCATGGTCGTCAAACCTAAACTGGTGCTCGTAAAATTGCGCGTAGTTTACATGCTTTACCGCCGTTACGCACCCGAACTCAGAGCTGCTCAAGAAGCTCAGGACGATAATCATCAGCGCTCATATCCCAGCCTTCCTGAGCGATCCTGTCCCGGAGTTCATCCAGCTGCCTGACCAGATCAGACATCGTCAGCGTGTTGTCATCCAGTTCGTACACCTGGCGAGAGCCCTCAAGGCTGTATAGTTTGATCAGAAAGGCCTCACGCTGCCCCGCTTCCAGAGCGGCATCGAGCTTCTGTGTTTTACGATAAATACGATTGAGCTCCTGCTTCAGCTGCCAGACATAATGGACTTCATCGAAATACGGAGTATCACGCAGGCGAAAGAGGCCAAGAGTAACAATGGCAACGCCCGTCACCACTCCAAGAGCGTTCAACAGAAGGCTGGACTCTCCTCCCACGAATATGGCGCGATAAAGCTCTGCAAAGCCGATGCTCGTGGCAAACAGAGTCGCCACCATAATCCATTGAATTCGGGAGCGATGCTCCTGATAAATCGCCTTGTCGATAGTACGTAGCTTCATGACTGTCTCACAGACTCACAGGGTAAAAGGGCGTTACGAACGCTCGGGGGCGTCAGTATCAGCAGTTCGCGGATTCAATTCAAGAAGCCATCGTGACCAGCACGTAGTGTTACTAAGACAAACAAAGAATGACACATTTTACTCCCCTGATGCCGGGAGTGCCGTGTTACATTGATGCGTATAAACAGCAGCAAATGCACACCTCCGAAGCCACAACATGAGCATGAACACATGAGCAAGACTGACGCGTTATTCCAGCCCATAACACTCGGACCACTGAACCTCAGTAATCGAATCGTGATGGCACCAATGACCCGGACCTACTCTCCAGGAAACATTCCCAACGACCTCAACGTTGCGTACTACGAGCGCCGCGCCGCTAACGAAGTCGGGCTGATTATTACTGAGGGGACCTGCATTGGTCACAAGGCTGCCAATGGTTACGCCAGAGTGCCATTTATCTACGGCGAAGACGCGCTCGCCGGCTGGAAAAAAGTCGTCGATGCCGTGCATGCGAAAGGAGGGAAAATCGCTCCCCAACTCTGGCACGTTGGGGCGGTGCGTAAAGAAGGCACCGAGCCAGACCCTGAAGTACCGGGCTACAGCCCTTCCGGACTGTTCAAACCAGGTAAAGAGGCCGGTGTGGCTATGAGCAAAGAAGACATCAAAGACGTTATCGACGCCTTTGCGCAAGCCGCTGAAGATGCACAGCGTATCGGCTTTGACGCCGTAGAGGTACACGGCGCACATGGGTATCTGGTCGACCAGTTCTTCTGGGAAGGCACCAACCAGCGTGATGATGAATACGGTGGTGACCTGGTAGCCCGAACCCGCTTTGCCTGCGAAATCATACAGGCCATCCGTGATCGTGTCGGGCCTGACTTCCCGATCATTTTCCGCTTCTCACAATGGAAGCAGCAGGACTACAGCGCCCGTCTCGCTGACACTCCAGAAGAACTTGATGCTTTTCTCAAGCCACTCGTCAATGCAGGTGTCGACATATTCCACTGCTCAACCCGTCGTTTCTGGGAAGCAGAATTTGAAGGTTCTGATCTCAACCTGGCCGGCTGGACCAGGCAACTGACAGGTAAACCCGTTATCACCGTTGGCAGCGTAGGACTGAACGCTGGATTTATTGATGAGGATAAGCGCGACATGATTGAGGCGTCCGGCGTCGCTCACGGCAATATCGAAGAGCTGGCAGAACGTCTGGGCAATGATGAGTTTGAATTAGTCGCTGTTGGGCGTGCTCTGCTACAGGATCCGGAGTGGGTAATTAAAGTCCGCGAGGGGCGCTTCGATGAACTTGGAGACTACAGTAAGAAAGCACTGATGGAACTGGTGTGATCTGAATATTAATTACGTGCTGCTGGGGAGAGTATCTCCAGCAGACGTTGCCGCTTCACTACGCTACTTCTCATCACTGAAATACTTCTTCAGCCATTGTTTTGGTGTTATTCCAAAGCGACGCTTAAACACCCGCGTCAGGGACGAGGCGTCTTCGTAGCCAACCTCATTGGCAACAAGACTCACTGGTCGTTTCTTTTTTAATAAACCCTGCGCCATTACCAGTCGCAGATCGGTAAGGTAATCCATGGGTGACTGACCAACAGTATCTTTAAACAGTGCTGCAAACTTCGAACGCGACATAAAGACTTCCGATGCCATGGCATCCACGGTCCAGTCGCCTCCGGGTTACTCTGCAGTTTCATCATCAAGGGGGCCAGTGTCGAGTGAGAGTTCGCACTCAGCAGACCCAGTTCAACGGTCCCCTCCTCAACAATATGACGCAGCAATTGCACGAGAAACACATCACAAAGCCGGTTCGTCAATAAATGCCGACCTTCCCGCCCGGAGAATGCTTCTTCAAAAATCCACTGCGCCGTCTTCAGCACCTTAGGATCATCATCCATATCAAGACAGACAAATTTCGGTAACTGGCCAGCCAGCCGGTCTTTCTGCTGCCCCTGTACCTCTACCGTTGCACAGACAAGCTGAGCCTCCGCTGAATCATCCACCTGAATACGGTGCAGGCTACCCGATGGAATAAAGACAACCGCAGGGCCTTCAACCGGCTGTTTATGCCCCTGATCAGTAAACAAGGTCATACGACCTGAGCTCAGCAGGTGCAGGTGTCCGGCCTTTTTCTCTTCACGAAAGCTCTGAAGGCCACATAAACCACCGCTGAAGAAGACATCTGCACTGAAGTCCAGATCATCGAGTAACTTACTTAACGTATCCATCAGGGACCCCTTTGTTTTTCAGAACGAGCTGATCTGGACGATCTGCCAGTTTCGCTGGAGCTTCAGTCAACTTCTTTTCTGCCTGCCCCGTAATCTACAAATCAAGGACAGCGGCAGACGCCGAAGTCTGAAATTAAACCAGAACTGAATGTAATAACACAGGACCTTACGATGAACCTTTTCAATTCTTCGCGCCTTTCAGGTGCTTTCAAAATCGCAGCTACTGCCAGTGCCTTACTGTTCAGCAGCCTGACCTTTGCCTCAGCCGTCAACAGCGGCGAAAACGATGTAGCCATTCATGGGTATGACCCGGTGGCGTATTTCACAGAGGAAAAAGCAATTGAAGGCTCTGCACAATACACAGCCACTCATGAGGGCGCTATTTACCGCTTCTCGAGTAAGAAAAATCGCGACCTTTTCCAGGCTGATTCCGACAAGTACGCACCACAGTTTGGCGGCTACTGCGCCATGGGTGTCGCGCTTAATAAAAAGCTGGACATTGATCCTCAGGCATTTTACGTCGAAGGCGGCAAGCTCTATCTGAACCTGAATAAAGACGTTCAGAAAAAGTGGCTGACCGACGTTCCAGGTCACCTGAAAACTGCCTATCGCGTCTGGGACGGCATTGAAGAGCTGAGTGTCGCAGAAGCTAACGCTGAAGACTGAAGTGCTGCCACTTTGCCCCGGTGGCCTGGAGCTGTCGCCTCAGGTCACATTTCTGAAGACAAAGTGTGAAGGCAACGTATGAAAACGACGTATCAAGAAACAGTACCGAGGAACTTATGATGAATACAAAACAGAAAATCGCCTCCGCTGCCCTGGCGCTGGCTATTTCGAGCATGGTGACAGCACCCGCTCATGCTGCAGGTAAAGAAAAGTGTTATGGCATTGCTGAAGCCGGTCAAAACGACTGCAGCAACCTCGCAGGAACCCACTCTTGTGCTGGCCAGGCGAAGGTCGATAACGATCCCGGTGAGTGGAAGCTGGTCGCCAAAGGCACCTGTCTGGATATGGGCGGCATGCTGAAAGATGAAGCTAAGCGTCGCTGGGCTGAAATGAATTCCAACTCATAAACACATACCGGGAGAAATCTATGTTCCGCTCAGAGCATCATCCGGCACTCAGTGCTGCTGTTGGCGTAGGACTGCGACACCCTCACTATCAGGATGCTCTCAGCGAAACCGCCGATGTAGATTTTATTGAAGTTCACAGTGAAAACTTTTTTGCCCCTTCAGGTGCAACCCGGGACTTCATCCGTGCCATCAGTAAGCGCTACCCAATAAGCCTTCATGGAACATCACTGGGGCTCGGTTCGACAGAGCCGATCAGCACGGCTTATCTTCAGCGCCTGAAACACCTTGCTGACGATATCCGCCCCTTTGCTATTTCTGATCATGCAAGCTTCAGCTGGAGTCAGCTACATGGCAAACGCATACACAGCGGTGATCTGCTCCCCCTGCCTTTTATTAATGAAGCGGCGGATGTCCTTGCGGACAACATTGACCGCGTGCAACAAACCTTAGGGCAGCAGCTGTTACTGGAAAACCTGGTCAGCTACATACAGTTCAAACGCAGCCCAATGACGGAAATGGAATTTCTCACGCGCGTAGCGGAGCGCAGTGGCTGCGCTTTGTTGCTGGATATCAACAACCTTCTGGTGAATGCACACAATCAGAAAGCCGATGATCCACTGACCACTGCGAAACGCTGGATCGACGAACTTCCAGACACTCTGGTAAAAGAGTTTCATCTCGCCGGGTATACCCCCGTAGCTCCTGAACAATTAATTATCGACGATCACAGTCAACCAGTGAATGAAGAGTGCTGGGCGCTATTTGATTATGCACTTGACCGCTTTACACCACAGACCACCCTGATTGAGTGGGACAATCAGCTACCCAGCTGGAGGCGATTGCAACAAGAGGCGGCCAGAGCACGCGACCATATCAACCAGTACGCTCAACGTCTCACTTCTGTACAGGAGAGTGGTCATGAACCGCATCCCAGCATCTCTGCGTGACTGGCAGCGAACGTTGACGGACGCTATTTTTCTCCAACCTGACGAGTCGATGAGTCACTGTCAGGCACTGGAAATTTACCGTAACAATTTACGGATGACAGCAGCCAGGGCACTTACCGTCAGCTACCCCGTCGTCACTAAGATGATTGGTGAGGAAACTATGATTCCTCTGGCCTCCCGACTTTTACAACAGGAATTGCCCGATTCTGGAGACTGGGCCGATTGGGGCGAGGAGCTTGCGCTACTGATAAACCAGAGTGAACTGAATAGCCAGATCCCGATGCTCGCTGATATGGCAAAGTTCGAATGGCTTCTGCACTCCGTAGGCCGCAGTCAGGAAAGGTCTTTCATCAGCTCTACCCTTGAACTGTTGAGCAGCCATGACCTGGACCAGATCGTAGTAAAGGCACCACTATCTCTGGAAGTATTTAAAAGCAGCTTTCCTGTTTCAGGACTTTGGGCCCTGCATCGCCCATATGAGCCTGATTACATGCCCGAACGCGAAGATATTCTTCTTACTCTGAGAACTGGAAAACCTGATTGTCTGGCACTCGCTCAACGCAATGGTCACTCAATCAGGACGCCTCTTGAGGAAGCAGAATACGAGGCGATGATCGAACTCTTCTGCGGCACGTCAATCGGTGGAGTGCTCGA
>Ga0255776_10006488_pt1 | contig 11915 bp, 8 predicted proteins | sample 071ome_19_FD_179974 | JGI IMG/M metagenome (GOLD analysis project Ga0255776, IMG submission 179974) | Coastal salt marsh microbial communities from the Groves Creek Marsh, Skidaway Island, Georgia - 071413AT metaG (version 2) | ecosystem: Environmental > Aquatic > Marine > Intertidal zone > Salt...
GGGAAACGAATCGACATCCATAACCACGTCGTCGCGGCTGACGGGAAAGGAAAACGACGCGACGACGACGACGCCGACGAAGAAGGACGACAAAATTTATCAATCCCGAGGGGTTAGGAACGGACCGACGAAGAGAATGGACCGACGGGAACCGACAAGGTTGGCGTTGTCGCCACTGGTGAATGCGAACGAGGAAACGCGCGCGAATAGTAGTCGAGGCGCGACGACGACGACGACGACGCCTTTGAGACGGGTGAGGAGTTTAATGGCGGCGGCAGCGGTGGCGGCGATGGGTACAGGAGGTGAGGAAACATGCGCAAACCGTCAGGGCGATGGGTACGCCGCCGCGTTGCAGGTTATAAAGGACAAATTTGAGACGCGTGAACGCGAGTTGGTGCGTTTTATGCGAGAGATGGCTAGACGTGCGGACGTCCAGAGCGAGGAGCTTCGAGACGCCCTCGATGCGCTAGCCGCGGCGGAGGAGGAACACGAGAAGGCCTTGAAAGAGATTGCAGACGCGCGTGCGAGCGAGCGGGACGCGCTCGAGTACTCAATTCTATTAGAAAACAAGGAGCGTCTCGCCGAGCGCGACAAAGCCGCCGCGCTCGCCTCGCGTCTCGCCGACCGAGACGAAGAGATTTCAGCGCTCAACGACGAGATTCACCGTTTAACCGACCGCTTATCCTCCGTGGCTAAAGCGGAGTCAGAGAGCAGAGCGAAACCCCAGACAACGAGCGCCGCCGCCCGTTACGCCGTCGCAAATCTCAGAAGTGAAATTCGCGACTTGTTACGCGACGAACTTCGAGCCGAGATTGCTGCCGAGATTGTCGCCAGCGCCGGTAAACCACAGCGGTGACCGGCTCGTCATATATTTATACCTAGTACATTAACCGCTAGTGGTTCGCTTGTCAATCTAAACGTGCGTCGTCGAGGAATCAAACATTGTCAAGTCGCGTCCAGTCGCGAACCTCTTTGCAGTGACTGAGCAGACTCCACGTCACGTCACAGAAAGTCACAGAAAGTCACAGAAAGTCACCGCACACGTCGACTCTCCTCCTCCTCCTCCTCCTCCTCCTCTCGTGCGTTCGTACCTGGGACGAAAAGACGCGGTGAGACAGCCGAGTAGGGAGTCCACGACAAGACGCGTGAACGACGTGCACGACGTCGACGAGGAAACGAAAAAGTGGTGGTTTGTCAGTCACTCATTGAACGAAAAGACGACGACGAGACGTCGTTAGTGTAGACATAGAAGAAGGAGCGGAATGTCGACGCCGGCGAGAAAACGCCTGATGCGTGACTTTAAGAGATTACAGACGGACCCACCGGCGGGGATCAGCGGAACACCGAGCGAGAGTAACATTATGCAATGGCACGCGGTGATCTTCGGACCAGAGGGGACGCCTTGGGAAGGCGGAACGTTTAAACTCACGATTAGTTTCTCCGAGGAGTACCCGAACAAGGCGCCAGTGGTGAAATTCGTGACGAAAATGTTCCACCCCAACGTGTACAACGACGGGTCTATATGTTTGGATATTTTACAAAACCAGTGGAGTCCGATTTACGACGTCGGAGCCATTCTCACGAGTATTCAGTCGCTCTTGTGCGATCCCAACCCAAACTCGCCCGCCAATTCTGAAGCCGCGGCGCTGTACAACGAAAACAGGAGGGCGTATAACAAGCGCGTCGCCGCCGTCGTGGAGGATAGTTGGTTAGAGATCGGCGCCGCGGCGTCGTGATTAAAGGACATTTTAGCAGCAATTTTTCAACAACAACTGAAATGAAAAACCACTGGTGAACAACAACCTCGACGCCATCATCCGACGCCTCGTGTGCGTACATGCGACGCGCGTGCGCGGCGGTGAAAACGATAGGGATAACACGACGAGAACCACGAGGAAGACAAACTTTTGTGGCGAGACTCGCGCGCGATATACGAGGACGAAGCGGTACCACGGCGATGTCGATTCAAAAAACAACCATGGATGAGACTGGACGACGACGACGACTTTACGGCGCTGAATACGTGGAATCGTGGAAGGATGACGAGGCGAGAGAGAGCAGGGAAAAAGTTTTATCTTGGTACGACGGCGTCAAACGCTCACTGCCTTGGAGAAGAAGTAGACCGCAGGTGACTGTGGAAGTTTTGGACGACGACGAAGACAAGGAAGATGCGAGAGCGGTTGTAAAAATGGAACGCGCAGAAACGAGCGGAAGAATGGACGAGGGCGAAGTGGAATCGGCGGCAAAACTTTGGTCGACACGCGCGTTTGAAAACGGAGGGATGGATCCGAATCAATACGCTTACGGGGTGTTGGTGAGCGAGATTATGAGTCAACAGACGCAAATCGATCGCGTCGCTGAATATTGGACGAGATGGACAAATCGTTGGCCGACGGCGGAGGCGTTGGCGAGCGCGACGATTGAGGAGGTGAACGAAGAGTGGGCTGGTTTAGGATATTATCGTCGCGCCAAGTTCTTGCTCGATGGCGCGAGGTACGTGCGGGATGAGCTCAAGGGGGTGTATCCGAGAACGGTGGATGGGTTGTTGAAAATTCCTGGCGTGGGTCCGTACACTGCGAGCGCGGTGGCGAGCATAGCTTTCGGAACTCGCGCCGCCGCGGTCGATGGGAACGTATATCGCGTGTTGACGCGTGCGTGTCTCATCAAAGGAGATCCACTCAAGGGTGAGGCGGCAAGGGAGATTAGGAGGATCGCCGACGCGTTTCTCGATCCATCCAGACCAGGCGATTTCAATCAAGCGATGATGGAGCTCGGCGCAACGGTGTGCACGCCAGCCAATCCAAAGTGCGAGTCCTGCCCAGCGCAAGATTGGTGCGCGGGCTTGGACAAGGCTCGTACGACGAATGGGGTGTACAAAGTCACGGAGTTACCAGAGACTGCAAAGAAGGCTGAGAAGCGCCAGGAGCAGCGCGCTTTCATCGTAGCGCGCAAAAGCGTCAAGGCGGATCCGGATGAAAACGGCGGCGAAGGCGAAACTGAGAGCATGTACTTGCTCTCCAAGCGCCCAGAAGGTGGTTTACTCGGCGGTCTATGGGAGTTCCCGAACAGTCTCATCGCCGAGGAATCTGACGACGTCTTCTCCAAGCGTCCTGCGGGCGACGTGCGTCGCGCGCACGACGCCTTGCGTTCCGAACTCGGCGCATCGCGCGCAGTCTACGACGAATCGGTAAAAGGCAAATCGGTTCACGTATTTTCTCACATTCGACAGGTGATGCACTATCAGCTCATCAATGTCGAGGATGACGAATCAAACCCAATCGCCGCCGCGAGTCTCGATCGAGAACTCAAATGGTTTCCCGCTGTCGACTTTGAAGAGTCTGGCATTTTCTCCACTGGAGTTCAAAAGCTCTACGCCAGCGTTCAAAAGATCGGCTCGCGTCGCGCTCCAAAGCATTCAGGCGCCGTTAAACGCGCCAAACTATCCGACGCTCCCCAGTCAAAAGGTCAGACGTCTCTTTCTGCGTTTTTCGCACCCGTCTCCGAAAACCGTTCTGACGACCGTGCGTCGTAGTAGAGCGGTGGGCGCGCGCTCCTAGTCTATCATCGTGCGATTCTTTAATTTATCATCATCATCATCATCATCAATGCGTGTACACGTATTCAAACTTTAAACGCACCGTCATCGCGTGTCCATGTTCCAACTAATAAGTTGAACGAAACAGACTCACTGTGAAGAGGCAAATTGCGTCTCCAACCCGAACCAGGGGAACTTACACCACCAGAGACTGGAAAATTGGAATGAAGCGCTTCCCCAAACCGTCGCGCGTTGGAGTTTTTGCGACGACGAGCACGGTTGTTGAAGACTATTACCACTACTGGTGAGCGACGACTGACTTTAAAAGCAAAAGAAAGTCCTTCTAAACGAACATCCGTCCATTCGTCCGTCGTGAAGCATTTGCACTTCATTCTTAAGCACATTCGTGCCGATTCATTTGCAGCGGAATAAATGACGACGACGACGCGGAAAAAAGCTTTGAGTGGCAAGGGTAAAGAGACGGAACGAACACAGAGAAGATCGTTATCGAGGTGAGACTTTGGGTTTTAATCTCGCGCGAGCGTGAACGGACGGTATCGGTATCGAAGGGGAATCGTGAATTGAACTGAATGCGAACGCGTAACAACGCAAATGCGCGCGCGAGCGTAAAGGGCGGGATCGATGCGGAGTGGTGGTGGTGAGAAAGAAACGAAAGACTGACGATAAGAATATTTCCCTTTTTGTCGTGTAGGAGCGATAGCGCGGACGCGATGGCGACGGATAGTCGTAGGTCTTCGGGTTTGATGGGGAGCGCGATGAAACTCTTCAAGTCTCTGAGTAGGACGGAGAAACGCTCAAGGACGGATGAAGGGACAGAGGCTGAAGACGCGGTGAAGAGGATAAAAACGACGTCTTCAGATGGTCAGTTGAGCGGAGATGTGACGCCTCCGCCTTCGAGAGGGGTTAGAAACGCGAGCGACGCGTCTTTCATCACGAGCTCTGTGAGAAAGTCCACAGTGAGAAGAACGGGCGCGGGCACCAGCGAGGCGGATCGCGTCGCGCCAACGAATCTCAGCTCTCGTTTCGCAAACGACGACTCGGAAGACGAGCCGATGGCTGGAACCTCGAGTGACATGGGTTCGCCCGTGGTGAAGATAAAGAGAACAAGGTCGAAGAAGATTTTGGATACAATCTTTTCGCCGATGTTTTCCTTCTTCAGCAGCGACGACAAGAGTGGACGCAAGGCGCGAAAGTTGAAAAAGTCGAGACTGGGAGGTAGGAGTGAGCGTAAAGCTGATGTGGTCGCGAGCGATGATTCAGAGGATGATGATTTCGAACCGATCGCATTGTCGCAAGATGCTGAAGCTTTGCGTTCCATGCAAGGTTCAGAGGAACTGGAAGGAAAGCTTGTCGAACTCGTCGCCGGGACGAGCATGCCAGCCGTGGAATACGTGGCTCGGTTCGGGATGACGAGCGAAGAGGCGGCATCGGCTCCGGATGAAGAGTATGACGAAGAATTTGATCCGTGGGCTTTCATTTACAATCTCAAATCGCACGTTCCGAACATAAGAGATATGAAAGTGAGACAAGCGTTACCTCCGCGTGCGTCTGGAGACGTAAAGAACACGCTCGTGTTGGACTTGGACGAGACTTTGGTTCACTCTAATTTAGAAAACGCGAGTTATCCTTACGATTTTTCGTTCCCCGTCAATTTCAATGACGAGACACACACGGTAAAGGTGAAAAAGCGTCCACATTTGAGTACGTTTATGGACGCTGTATCAAAGCAATACGAGGTAATCGTGTTCACTGCCTCTCAGCGCATTTATGCGGATAAGCTGTTAGACATACTCGACCCGGAAGGCAAGTGGTTCAAACATAGATTGTTCCGCGATTCTTGCGTGCAGATAGATGGAAACTTTATGAAGGATCTGCGAGTGCTCGGTAGAGATCTCTCGAGAACCATCATCATCGACAACTCGCCTCAAGCCTTTGGCTTGCAGGTTGAGAATGGCATTCCCATCGAATCTTGGTACGATGATGAGGAAGACGATCACTTGTTGTGGCTCATCCCCATCCTTACACAACTATCAAAGACGAACGAGGTTCGCACCATGTTGCATCGCGCGTTCAATTTGCAAGAGAGAGTTCGTCGAGGCGGTTTGAGGAGTGAAATGTGGCGGCGCATAGCAGGTCATACAGCTCGCAATTAAGCTGTGCTTATATTTATTTGTGCAAATGATGATTTACTTGTTTTAGGAAATGAAATAGAAACACTCTACGCGCACCTACTGAAGTTTTGCGAGGAGCAACTCTCCCATCTTCACGCAGCCGACTTGCTTCATGCCCTCTTGCATAATGTCACCCGTGCGGTATCCGTCATCCAAAACGTCGTTCACAGCCTTCTCGAGCGCAGCAGCGGTTGCCTCTTCGCCAAACTGGTAACGCATCATCATGGCGGCGCTCAACACTTGCGCGAGCGGGTTAGCCTTGTCTTGGCCGGCGATATCCGGAGCGCTTCCGTGAACTGGCTCATATAAGCCCGGACCGTCGAGACCAATGGCCGCGGACGGCAACATACCGATGGAACCCGTCAACATGGACGCGGCATCGGACAAGATGTCGCCGAAAATGTTACCCGTGACGATGGTGTCAAACTGGGTCGGTCTGCGGATAAGCTGCATGGCGGCGTTGTCAACGTACATGTGAGAGAGTTCGACGTCGCTGAAATCCTTGTGAACTTCAGTGACGCGCTCCTTCCACAACTGGCTCACCTCGAGCACGTTCGCCTTCTCAACGGAACAAAGACGCCCGTTACGCTTGCGGGCAATGTCAAACGCAACCTTGGCGATGCGATCGACCTCCGGCTCGGAGTAAACCATCGTATTGTAGCCGATTCGTTCGCCGGCCTCGTTGACGCCAAAGCCCTTCGGCTTACCGAAATAGATCCCCCCGGTGAGTTCACGGACAACCATAATGTCCGTGCCTTCAACGACGTCCCGACGAAGCGTGGAAGCGTCGATGAGTTGCGGCAAAACGGTCGCCGGGCGAAGGTTGGCAAACACGCCCAAGCCGGCGCGCAAGCCGAGCAAGCCTTGCTCCGGGCGCTGAGCGCTCGGGAGGGTGTCCCACTTGTAACCACCGATGGCCGCCAAGAGCACCGCATCAGAAGACTTACAGATTTCCAAAGTCTCGTCTGGAAGCGGCACCCCGTGCGCGTCGATCGCCGCGCCCCCCACGAGGGCCTCCGTGAAGCCAAACTCGATGTCATTCTTCTTACCCGCAACCTCGAGCGCAGCCGTCGCCACCTTCATGATCTCCGGGCCGATCCCGTCACCCGGAAGGATGGTAATGTTGTACTTCTTACCAGCGTACACTCGCACCGCCGCTCTCTTCGCCGCTCCGCGGCGCATCGACACCGCCTTGGTCGCCCCAAAAGTAGAGGAGGGTTTGGCCGACACGCTCAGGCGCGCGCTCGTCGTCGTCGTCGTCGTCATCATCATCGTGATTGCGCGTTACGATTCGTTGATGGTTCCCTTGATGGGCTCGCGATGGACTCCTCTGCGACAACTTCGTCTCGCGTTCGAGTCTGTCGTCTTCGTCGTCGTCTTCGTCGTCGTCGTCGTCGGTCCTCCAGTCACCCACGAAATCGATCGATTACCACCCGTCCATCGACCAAAATTATTACTTTTTACACTGTCAGCCAGCCAGCGTCCTCGCCCCACGCACGCACGCGGAAGAAGGAACGAATCGGATTCTGCGCGCGCGGTGCGGACGCGACGTCACCGGGATCCACGTCATCAAAACAACGCATTTCGATTGGATGATGGATTGTAAAAAGACGAACGGTATCAACCTTTGGCGAATCACCACTCGTCAATCATGGAAACGACGTCCCCGAATCCATCCCGGCGGGACCCCTACCCGTTGTTACGAGTCACGACCCGTAAAATGGAAGAGAGACCCCGCGACCGAATCCCGCGGGATACGGGGCGACGCTGACGCTGTCAGTGACGTGGAATGATTTGGGTACCATTGACCGTTCGAGACCCAGGATTTTCACCCGTAGGTTCCCTCGGGAAGTTGGATGGTTGGTTTCGCGAGCGCGCGCGCGCGACCATCGCGGCGCGGCAGTGCGTCGCGCGTCGTCGTGCGTCGGTAGGACGCTCGGTTCGACGACGCGAAGGACCTCGGGGCGCATCGAACGGAGGGACGACGCCGGGGAGGTCCGCGCTCGGATCGGTCCGCGAGCGGTTCGCGTTGCTTCGAACCACTCGAATCGACTCAAAAGGTGGTCGGTCTGGCGAGACATATAGATCGCTCGTTCTTTGAGTCGAACCTTCGCTTTAGGAGGAAGATCACGCGTGTGCGCGCGATACCGAGTACTGGTAAATACGACGACGACGACGACGTCTTCTTCTTCTTCTTCTTCGTTGCTGTCGTCGCTCGTGGGAAAGAGAGAGGGGAGCGTTTTTTGGGACTCGGTACTAGAGTTGTCGCCTCGGCGACGCAGAGGGCGAGCGAGCCATGGCGAGCGCCGCAGGCAGAGGTGGAAGAGGAGGTGGGAGAAAAGGAGAGACGGGCGCAAGAGGGAACACGGGTGAAAGAAGGAGATCGATGAGCGGATATCGTCCGAGAAATTCGGCTGGAGGAGGGGTGGTGAGGGATTTGAATGGTCTCGTCGAGCGCATAGTCGAGGCAAACGTGCGCGACATCGAGCACGTGCTGAGAGAGTCTACGTTCAAACCCGGACCGCCGGCGTACACGAGCGTAATCAAGGCGTGTGGTAAGGTGGGGCAGTGGCAAAAAGCACTCGAGGTGTATCGTCTCATGAGTGTCGTGCACGGCGCCAAACCGAACACGATTACGTGCTCCGCGCTCATCAACACGCTGGGAAGGTCAAAGCAATGTGACATGGCTTTTGAGCTCTTTGAAGAGTCACAGCGCGAAGGGATTGAACCGAACATCTTCACGTATTCCGCCTTGCTGAGCGCTTGCGCAAAGGCAAAGCAGTACGAGAGAGCGATGAGCGTGTTTGAGGATTTGGTTTTGAATCATTCCGAAATTGAGGTTGACCGAATCACGTACAGCGCAGCCATCTCGGCGTGCGTCCAAGGGCGTAACGTCGACAGGGCGTTTCAGATTTTCGAAGACATGACCTCTCGAGGAATCAAGGGAAACACGATCACTTACAACGCACTCCTGAATGCGTGTGAAAAGTGTGGCGATTCGCACAGGGCGATTGAGACTTTCAATCGCATGCGCTTGGAGAAAGTACCGTATGACCGAGCATCGTTTCACATGTTGATCGGGGCCTTGGACAGAGCTAGAAAGATTTCCAAAGTGATAGATTACTACAATATGATGCGACCTTACGGTATCAATCCGGACGCGGCGACTGTGTCGACCGTGTTGAACGCGTGTGCCAACGCCAAGGATGGCCTTCAAGCGCTAAAGGTTTACAACGAGGCGCTGCCATTTCACGGCGTGACCACGACGCCTGGCATGTTCAACTCGCTCATCAGCGCGCTTTACAGAGGGAGAAGATACGATTTGATTTACGAGAAGCTGAAGAAAAACCCATCGATCAGTGGCTTATCTTTGTCGACGTACACGCAGCTCATCACGGCGTGCGAACGTTTCGGCGATTGGATGAAGGCTTTTGAGCTCGTCGACGGGTTCAAGGCACACTATCAGCAGAGCGTTGACCCGCACATTTGGTCTCAGGCTTTCTTCGCATGCGGTAGATTTGAGGAGGACGATCCATACTTGCGCAATGGAATGATTCCAGGATACACCAGCTCGACACTACAATTTGCACGCTCAAAGTTGTCCGAACTATGGACGGAATACAAGACGAGAGTGCGCGTGTCCGCCTATTCAGCCATCACTTGGGAGAGCAGTTCAATCCCTTCGCGACAGATTGAAGATCAACCGGTTAGCACTGGCGCCTCGAAGCCGCAACTTCCAACTGAAATAGCCATGGAGATTAGTAGCGTCTTCAAGTATGCCGCATCAGCAGCGGCGAGATGCTCGGATCCAGAATTGGCATCTGAAATCTTGAAGGAGTGCGATACCATCGGCTTGCCTCGAGACCCGTCCATGTACGGCGCGCTCGTATCTGCATTGGCTTTAAGCGGCGACCGCTTCACAGCAAACGAAACATTAAAAGAGATGGTTCAGTTGAATTTACGGCCAGGTGTCTCGACTTTTGCAGCCTTGGCTTTAGCCTCTTCTCGCGCAGGAGATGCCGATACGGCGTTGTCGCTCGCCGAAGACGTTGCGTCAGTTGTTGGTCCTCAAAGGTGCGACGTGAACATCGTCGATGCCGTCGTAGCGGCATGCGAGGCGGGAGGTAATTGGAGAAGAGGTACTGCTTTACTTTTGCTCTGGACAAAAAATGGAGTACCTGGCGCGAGCGAACAGTTGCGACGCGCCATGGCTGCGGCCAACGGTGCTGATCCTGGTCCTACAAACGCAGTCTCAAGAGGTCACGAGTTGACGTTCCAGTACCAGCGCCATCAAGATGAAATGGATCACACTGAGCACTTGGGATATAGTTCACAATATGACTCATCTGTAGACGACACGGACAGCGACATTTGGTCGAGCCTGGAGGAGGGAGTTTCCAACCTGAGAGTTCAGGCAGAGGCGTTTACGCCGCGATCTTCGACAGAAAGAAAACAAGACGAAGGATGATTTACATGATTAGTTGAACGCGTAGGGAAATGAAGTGGTCGTTGTGCAAGACTTGTAATGTACACTTACTACAGTAGCAGCGAATGAAATGCGTGCGTACGTCGAGAAATTTCGGTGGTAAAGAAGTTTAGATTTGATGCACTCAGAGAGGAAGAGGCTGACACGCTTGTTGTTGTCAAATGTCAATCAAGTTTGCCAACAGATCTTCGTTGGTTTGCTTTCTGACCGGAGTCGACGGCGCGCCACTTTGCTCGGGCGCTGGTGCGTGCGCTTGCGCGGTTCCATCGGCTTCCTTCGGTTGAACGCTCAAGCTCGCCGCGATGGCTTGCGCAATCATCGCCTCCTCCTCTTCTTCCGTCGTGGCGCACGCTATGCGGCTTGTACCGAGTGAAACTGACTGTTCATCGCCTGTGGCTGTGGGTGTAGAAACAACGCCAGTTTCCATACCCTGCAACGCCGCGTTTTCATTTCGTTCGGCGCGAATCGCGAAGATGGCTCCGTTCAACTTTTCCAAGGTTTCGAGCAGCGTGTTGAGTTGCTCCTCGCTGAGGCTGACAGAACTATCTGTCATTTCCGCCACTTGCGTGAGATGGGCCCTGTGTGCTTCACACACGTCGCTCAATTCAAGATCCAAGTTGTCGTTCGTTCGTTGATCCGCTTCCGGATCGCCTCCTGATTCACGGAACTCTTTCAGAAGCATCGCCGCTGTGTTGGCGCCATCGATTGTCGCGGTGAGCGTTCCGAGCACGTGAGAGAGGTCTAAGGACCTGTTTCGCGCGTGTGCGCGGGACAACAACTGACCAGTGCGTTGCGGAGAACCTACAACGGCGTTATCACCACCGTACGCGGCGTTTCCGTAGGTTGTCGTGCGAGATGGCGATCCAGTACCAGACGGTGAATCCGAGAAGGCGTTTTTGAGCACCTCCTTTGCGCTCTTCTTGAGCGCTTTCAGATGCGCCGTGGCGCGCTGTGCTAGCGATCTTCCAGCTCCTCTCAGAGGAACCGTCTCATATGCATCATCACTCGCCTCTCTGTACGCCGTCGACGATCCCCCAGCGTACGAAGAGCTCAGATTTCGACCGACGCCGTCTCGCCTCGCAACCGTCTCGCCGTCGATCGTGTCCTCGATGTCGTCCACAGCCTCAGCCTACACGAGCGAACGAACGAGCGAGTGCACGAACGAGGTGTCAGTCATAGTCAGTGTCGCCATAATCTCGGCGCGCGCGCGCGTTTTGTTCCCGTGAATCGTCTCGTTGCCGGCTTTTGGATTGGATTGGATTGGATTTGGATTGATTGGCGTGTTCGGTGCCGTCCGTCGTCCTTCGCGTCGTCGTCGCGCACCTGTTCCTCGCGAGTCATGAGCGGAGAGTACTGCGTCCGTTTCTCCTCTTTAAAAAAACTCATCGCCTCGGGCTTTCGCGTCGTCCTCCGTCGTCCTCCGTCGTCCTTCGCGTCGTCGTCGTCGTCTGTCGGTCGCGTCCGTCGCGTCCGTCGCGTCCGTCGCGTCGACCAGATCTGCGCACCGCGTGCTCAACCCGAAGCGCTACCGGTACCATTTCTTCGATACTTACCATTAAAAGTCCCCATTATACGACTACTTCGAGCGGCGTCCCCGACTGGCGGTTCACGAACCGTACATTTACCCATGGGGTACCCATAGGGCAGACGCGGTTCGCACGGGCCGAAACCAGGGCTCGGGCCGAAACCAGGGCTCAGGAAC
>Ga0255776_10006501_pt1 | contig 11900 bp, 9 predicted proteins | sample 071ome_19_FD_179974 | JGI IMG/M metagenome (GOLD analysis project Ga0255776, IMG submission 179974) | Coastal salt marsh microbial communities from the Groves Creek Marsh, Skidaway Island, Georgia - 071413AT metaG (version 2) | ecosystem: Environmental > Aquatic > Marine > Intertidal zone > Salt...
CTTCAGCTCGTCCGCCATGACCTGCATCAGGCCTTCGGTGGCGAATTTGGAAACCGAGTAAGCGCCCCATTCGGCGCGGCCCTGACGGCCAACACTGCTGGTGGTAAATATGACGGAGGCGTCTGCAGGGGCATTGCGCAGCAAGGGCAGCAGGTGCTTCATCATCAGGAACTGCCCATTCACGTTGACTTGCATGACCTTTTGCCAGGTTTCCCAATGGTAGGTGTCCAGTGGCGTGCGTTGGCCCAGCACCGATGCATTCAACAGTACGCCGTCGAGGTGACCAAAGCGCTGGGCAATTACCTCAGCCAGTTCGGCATAGAGCGCTTCGTCGCAATTCTCAATGTCAAATGGCAGAACCGCCGCCTGTGGCAGACCTTCGGTCTTCATCAGGTCACGGGTCTCGTTCAGGGCTTCCTGGGTGCGGCCGAGCAATAACACCGTGGCGCCTTCGCGTGCGTAGGTCAGGGCCGCTTCGCGTCCGATGCCGTAGCCGCCACCTGTCACTAATATGACGCGATTATTCAGAGCAGGTTGGTTTTGGTCCGTCATGGTTCGTTAATTCTCACTGAAAACCAGCAATCAATAGTCAGACACCGGAAAGGCTAGCGGCAAGAGCGGCAATGCCGGTCATGACTTGCCGCCTAATAAGTCCAGTAGGTCATCTACGGTATCGATAAGGTGATCCGCCCCCCAGAGGGCGGGGTCATCCTCTGCTTCAAGATAGCCAAAGCGTACGGCGATGCTGCGCATATTTGCTGCCTTCGCAGCCTGAATGTCGCGTACATGGTCACCGACATACCAGCATTGCTCTGCGACGACTTGCATCTGTTCTGCACAGAGCAGCAGACTGTCGGGCGCGGGTTTATTGTGAGTGACGTCTTCCGGACACACCACATAGTCACACGGCAGCGGCATGCGCGACAGCAGCAGCTCGGTGTACTTACGCGGCTTGTTGGTGACGATGCCCCAAGGAATACCGCGTTGACCGAGGGACTCCAGCAGGGCGGAGTAGCCCTCAAATAAGGTGGCTTGCTCTCCGACAATCTCCTCGTAGCGATCCAGCACGCGCTGTCGGTAGTGTTGAATATCAGGGTCGTCACGAGTCACGTCGTAGGTGATGGTCGCCAATGCGACACCGCCGTTGCTGACCTGCTCCCGAATGCGGGCGTTGGGTAAGGGCGTCTTATCTATTTCGGCACGTAGGGAGTTCACCACCGGATAAAAATCGATGGCGGTATCGACTAAGGTGCCGTCGAGATCAAACAGCACCGCCGCCGGGGTGTTGAGGCTGACAGTACTCATTCGGTGTCGCGTACCGTGGCCATCAGGTAATTGACGTCGACGTCGTTATCTTTCAGACGATAATCTTTGGTGATGGGGTTGTAGACCATGCCAGTCATGTCGACGACCTGCAGGTTAGCGGCGCGGCACCAGCGGGTTAATTCGCTTGGCTTGATGAACTTGTCGTAGTCATGGGTGCCAGCCGGTACCATGCGCATGATGTATTCCGCGCCAATGATGGCCATGGCATAGGACTTAGGGTTACGGTTGATGGTCGAGAAAAACACCATGCCGCCGGGTTTTACCAGGGTATAGCAGGCACGGATAATCGATGCAGGATCGGGAACATGCTCCAGCATTTCCAGACAGGTCACTACATCAAAGCTGCCGGGGGCTTCTTCTGCGAGGGCTTCCACCGGTATCTGGCGGTAATTTACCTGAACGCCGCTTTCGAGGGCATGCAGACGAGCAATGTTCAGCGGCGCCTCGCCCATGTCGATGCCGGTCACGTCAGCACCACGCTGTGCCATCGCTTCACTGAGGATGCCGCCACCACAGCCAACGTCCAATACTTTTTTACCCGCGAGCGTGGCATGACCATCAATAAAGTTGGTACGCAGGGGGTTGATGTCGTGCAGCGGTTTAAAGTCGCCTTCCATGTCCCACCAATGCGAGGCGAGAGCTTCAAATTTAGCGATCTCAGCACGATCGACGTTAGCAGTGTCTGAAGGCGCAGAAGCAGTGGCGATTGAGCCGTTAGCGGTAGATGTCATGTGGTCTCCGGGTTAAGCGGACGTAATTTTTTGCTGCCATGTCTGTGCAACCTGACACAGTGCGGCATCATCAAGTGTGGTCAGGGTGCCTGCGCGCAGCAGCGCTTTGCCGGCGACCCAGGTGTATTCGGTGTAACGACTGCTGTCGGTGTAAACCAGTTGCGACGCAGGGTCATACAGGGGCTGCTGCGGCAGCGCATTGAGGCGCACCGCTTGCAGATCGGCAAACTTACCTACAGTTACTGAGCCCGTGCAGTCGTCGATGCCCAATGCTTTAGCACCGCCCAGTGTTGCCGCCTTGAGCGCTGCCATGGCAGGCAAGGCGGATGCATCTCCTGCCACCGCTTTGGCCAGCATGGCAGCAGTTTTCATCTCGCCTTGCATGTTCAGGTCGTTGTTACTGGCGGCGCCATCAGTGCCAATGCCCAGGGTCACTCCCGCGTCTAATAATTGCTTTGTTGGGCAGAAGCCGCTGGCCAGTTTGAGGTTGGATTCTGGGCAATGAACCACACTGGCGCCAGTCTGTTGCAGTATCTGGATGTCAGTGTCGTTTATCTGAGTCATGTGAACGCAGCTGACGCGTTCGTTCAGAAAGCCAAGCTCGGCCAGACGCTGAGTCGGACGCATGCCACGCTGTTCGAGGCTCTGTTGTACTTCAAAGGCGGTTTCGTGCAGGTGGATCTGCACGGGCATGTCGGTTTGGTTAGCTAGCAGTGCGATTTCTTTCAAAGGCTCATCGGAGACGGTATAGGGGGCGTGTGGCCCAATGCCTATGTGCGCCAGTGGCTGATGGCGATACTTGTCATGCACGGCCATGGTTTTGCGGATGTACTCATCGGCGTTTTGCGCAAAGTTGGTCGGAAAGTCGAGTACCGGGGTAAAACTGACGGTACGCATGCCCGCATCGATCGAGGCCTGAATGCTATCGCCGGAATAAAAGTACATGTCAGCAAAGGTGGTGGTGCCGCAACGTATCATTTCCGCCATGGCTAACTGGGTGCCCTGGTAAACAAATGCTTCACTGACCCACTGACCTTCCGCTGGCCAGATATGATCTTCCAGCCAGGTCATCAACGGCAGGTCATCGGCCATGCCGCGAAACAACGACATGGCAGCGTGCCCATGCGCATTCACATAGCCGGGCATGACCATATGATCGTCCAGGCTAAGATGTTCTTTGCTGGGCAGTGGTTCTGCCGATGTGGGCTGAATGGCACTGATACGGCCATCGGTCACGTACACTGAGTGATGATGAAGCAGCTCGTCGGTGTCCATGGTGAGTAACCAGCGGGCGTCGATACGTAGGTCAGCAGTCATGATGAGTCTCGTCGATAAGTTGCTTCATTATACGAGAGGGGGGCTCAGTGTGCGAACGACGAAAAAGATGTCTGTTTTATAACCAGTAGGGAACATGCGTTCAGAGGCAAAAACGCCGTCAGCGGCCATTCAGGAGCTCTCATTAGGTATCGGGCCGTTTTGTGATATGATCCCGACCCTTATGAACCGCTTACAGAGCGGTGTCGCCATTCAAAGGAATACCGCCGTTGGCGGGAGAGAGTACGGGCCCGAGTTTTTATGAGTGACTTAGCCAAAGAAGTTCTACCGATTAATATCGAAGACGAGCTCCAGCAGTCTTACCTCGATTATGCCATGAGCGTGATCGTTGGTCGTGCATTGCCGGATGTCAGGGATGGTCTCAAACCAGTACACCGCCGTGTGCTGCACGCGATGAACGTTCTTGGTAACGACTGGAACAAGCCCTACAAAAAATCTGCCCGTGTGGTGGGTGACGTGATCGGTAAATATCACCCACACGGTGACTCTGCGGTTTACGACACCATTGTTCGTATGGCTCAGGACTTTTCGATGCGTTACACCCTGGTGGATGGTCAGGGTAACTTTGGTTCTGTCGATGGCGACTCGGCAGCGGCCATGCGTTATACGGAAATCCGCATGGAGAAGATCAGCCATGACATGTTGGCTGATATCGACAAAGAAACGGTCGACTGGGTGCCTAACTACGATGGCACTGAGCAGATTCCAGAAGTATTGCCGACGCGTGTTCCCAACCTCTTGGTGAATGGTTCTTCCGGTATTGCGGTGGGTATGGCGACGAATATTCCGCCACACAACCTGACGGAAGTGCTGACTGGCTGTCTGGCCTTAATCGACGATCCGAACCTGACCGTTGATGACCTGATGGAGTACATCCCGGGACCAGATTTCCCGACCGGTGCGTTTATTAACGGCCGAGATGGCATTGTCGAGGCGTACCGTACTGGTCGTGGTCGCATTTATCTGCGTGCTCGTCATCACTTCGAAGAAGACGAGAAAAACGGCAAGGTCTCCATCATCTTCACCGAAATTCCGTACATGGTGAACAAAGCTCGTTTGATCGAAAAGATCGCCGAGCTGGTCAAAGACAAGAAGATCGAAGGCATCACTGAACTGCGCGATGAGTCGGACAAAGACGGCATGCGTATCGTGGTGGAGCTGCGTCGTGGCGAAATGCCAGAGGTGGTGCTCAACAACCTGTTTGCTCAGACTCAGCTACAGGGTGTGTTTGGTATCAATACTGTCGCTTTGGTTGACGGTCAGCCTAAGACGTTGAACCTCAAGCAGCTGTTGGATGCGTTCGTGAAGCACCGCCGCGAAGTGGTGACTCGTCGTACTATTTACGACCTGCGTAAAGCCCGTGAGCGTGGCCACATTCTCGAAGGTCTGGCGTTGGCGCTGGCCAATATTGATCCAGTGATTGAACTGATCAAGAAATCGCCGACTGCTGCGGAAGCGAAAGAACGCTTGATCGCAACGGCCTGGGCGCCGGGCGATGTGCTCGATATGCTGGAGCGTGCAGGTGAAGATGCCTGCCGTCCGGACGATTTGCCCGAAGAGTTTGGCTTCCGTAATGGCCAGTACTACCTGTCGCCTGCGCAGGCTCAGGCAATTCTGGACTTGCGTCTGCAAAAACTGACTGGCCTTGAGCATGAAAAACTGATCGAAGAGTATCAGTTAAAACTGGAAGAAATTGCCGAGTACCTGGAAATCCTGGGCAGCCCTGAGCGCCTGATGCAGGTCATTCGCGAAGAGCTTGAAGCGATCCGTGAAGAATACGGCGATGAGCGCCGTACCGAGATCATCGCGCAGAAGCGCGATCTGACCATGGCTGACCTCATCCCAGAGGAAACTCTGGTGTTGACCTTGTCTCACGCCGGTTACGCGAAGACTCAGCCGATGGATTCTTATCAGGCGCAGAAGCGTGGCGGTAAGGGCAAATCGGCGACCGCGGTCAAAGACGAAGACTTTGTAGAACACCTGTTGGTGGTAAACAGTCATGACACTGTGCTGTGCTTTACCGATGCGGGCAAAGTGTACTGGCTGACGGTGTATGACATTCCTCAGGCGAGCCGCAACGCCAAAGGTCGCCCGATTGTGAACGTCCTGAACTTGTCAGAAGAAGGCGAGCGCATCACGGCGATTCTGCCGGTGGACGAATACCGCGATGATCTCTACGTATTCATGGCAACCGCACGCGGTACCGTGAAGAAAACCACTCTGGATCAGTTCAGCCGTCCGCGCTCTACCGGCTTGATTGCCTGTGAATTGGATGAGGGCGATCACTTGGTGGGCGTTGCTATCACCGATGGTAATAAAGATATCCTGATGCTGAGCGACGCGGGCAAAGCGGTTCGCTTTAAAGAATCTGACGTACGTGCCATGGGCCGAACGGCACGCGGCGTGCGTGGTATCAAACTCGCGGATGACCAACGCGTTATTTCACTGATCGTTCCGGAAGAAGACGGCACGATTCTGACCGCTTCTCAGCGCGGTTTTGGTAAGCGTACCAAAGTGGAAGAGTTCCCGACCAAAGGGCGTGGTACCCAGGGTGTGATTGCGATGGTCACCAGTGACCGTAATGGCGCGCTTGTTGGCGCGGTACAGGTCTTTGATGGTGACGAGGTCATGCTCGTCAGCGACCGCGGTACGCTGGTACGTACTCGTGTTGACGAAGTATCGATTCTGGGGCGTAACACTCAGGGCGTTACTCTGATTAAAGTCGCTGACAAAGAGAAACTGGTTGGCGTTGAACGAATTTGTGACGCGGAAGGCGATGCCGACGAGGTGCTGGGCGAGGGTGTTGATTCTGACGAGCAGAGCAGTGCTCATGAAGGATCGGCGTCAGACGCAGATAACGGTGCAGCGGATGCCACTAGTGGCGTAGACGATGGTGTAGAGGGCGAGGGCAACGATGAGTGATCAGCCCCTCACTGGGAATCAGCCACAGCGAGATGACGAAATCGATTTGTTCGATCTGATCGATGATGTTCGTGATAAATGGCGCTGGGTCGTCGGTTTGGCTCTATTTGGCCTGTTAGTAGCGGCGTTGTATGTTGTCGTCGCGACACCAGTGTATCGAACCGAAGCGGTCATCAAGGATGCGCCAGCGTCGGATCTGGTGGCGTTCAACCAGCCAGCGTTGCGTACCACGCTGATCCTTGAAGCTCGCAAGGACGTTGAAAAAGAAGACGAAGAAGACGACGAGGGTCCATCTCTGAGTGCGGAGCCCGTGTTCGAACTCGACTCCGAACAAGCTTTCATGGGTGCCCGAGCCGTGGTTCGTTCTGTGTCTACCCGAAAGGCGTTTTATCAGTCTCTGATGCAGGGGTCGGATGAAACGCTCAAGGCGTTGATTTATGACGCTGAGTATACAGACGAACAAAACCTGGCCTTATTTCTGGAGCGGTTTGGCTTTTCTGACCCAAGTGCGAAGCAACTTCTGGATGTGTACTTTACCGTCACTTTTGAGTTGGCAGATGCAGAGCGTGCTACTCGAGTGTTGAATGACTACGTGGCGTTTGCATTAGGTCGTTATGATCGTCAGATTCGATCTGAGCTTGGCCGGAAACTGAGTGCGCAGTTGCAGTTGAACGAGTCATGGGCCGATTCTCTGCGTGCTACGTATCATGCTGAAAAGCGTCGTCGCATCATTGAACTGAACGAGGCGGCCGAGATTGCTAAGGTCATTGGTCAGAGCCAGCCGTTTTACAACTCTAACGACGTAGTGGTTAGCAGCGAACCGCCTCTGTACATGATGGGCGAAAAGGCATTGCGGGCTGAAGTTGCTCAGCTAGAGTCTCGTACTAACCTCGAGACCGAAGACCTGTTTATTAAGGGGTTGCCTGAGATCTTGCAAAATACCGCTTTACTCGAGTCGGTCAGCGTTGACTGGGACTCAGTAAATTACGCCCTGATTGACCAGCCTGCACTCTTGCCATTGAGCCCCGCGAAACCGAAAAAGATTCTGGTGTTGGGGTTGGGCCTTGTTGGCGGTCTGATGTTAGGTCTGGTTGCTGCATTAGTGGCGGCAGGGGCTGCGCGTCATGTGGTGCGTCCACGTTAATGGTTCAGGTTTTTCAGTAAACCGACATTTGATATCGACTGAATGAAATGAGTATGACGAAATGAGTCGAATTTTTAATTTCTGTGCAGGGCCAGCAGCTCTGCCGACGGCCGTGCTGGAACGCGCGGGTGGAGAGCTTGCTGATTGGCACGGCAAGGGTATGTCGATCATGGAAATGAGCCATCGCAGCAAAGAATTTGTTGGCGTGGCAGAGAAGGCCGAACAGGACCTTCGTGACCTGATGTGCATCCCTGATAACTACAAAGTCTTGTTTATGCAGGGCGGTGCCAGTAGTCAGTTCACTATGATTCCAATGAACCTGCTGCGTGGCGGTTCGAAAGCCGACTATATCAACACCGGGCAGTGGTCGACTAAGGCCATCAAAGAGGCTAAGCGCTTCTGTGAGGTGAATGTTGCGGCTTCTACCGAGGGTAATAACTTTACCTCTGCGCCATCACAGGCAGAGCTGAACCTGAGCCCGGATGCCGCTTATGTGCATTACACACCGAACGAGACTATCGGCGGTGTGGAGTTTGATTATGTGCCGGATACGGGCGATGTTCCGCTGGTGGCGGATTATTCCTCTTCGATATTATCCGAGGCCATCGATGTCTCGAAATTCGGCCTGATTTACGCCGGCGCGCAGAAAAATATTGGCCCGGCCGGTTTGTGTGTGGTGATTGTTCGTGAAGATCTGTTGGGCAATACCATCGCTGGTACGCCAACCATGTTCGACTACAAGGTCGCTGCGGACAACGGCTCTATGTACAACACGCCGCCGACGTACAGCTGGTATCTTGCGGGGCTGGTGTTTGAGTGGCTGAAAGAGCAGGGCGGTGTTGAGGCGATGGCTGAGCTGAACCGTCGCAAAGCCGAAAAACTGTATGGCTTTATCGATACCAACGATTTCTATGCGAACCCGGTAGCGAAAAATAACCGCTCTCGCATGAATGTGCCTTTTACGCTGGCGGATGCTGCTCTGGATAAAACCTTCCTGGCAGAAAGCGAGCAGGCAGGGCTGATGAACCTGGCGGGCCATCGCAGTGTCGGTGGTATGCGCGCCAGTATTTACAATGCAGTACCGGAAGACGGTGTGGATGCCCTGATTGCATTCATGGCGGACTTCGCGAAACGTCACGGTTAACAGGGTGTATCATGAGTGAAGCACAGGAACTGGATCAGCTGCGTCAGCAAATTGATTCGCTGGATAAGCAGATTCAGGAACTGATTAATCAGCGTGCCCAGTGCGCCCAGAACGTTGCCGACGTAAAGCAGAAGTACGCGGCGCCGGGTGAAAAAGTGGTGTTCTACCGTCCCGAGCGTGAAGCACAGGTGCTGCGCCGGGTGATGGAACGCAACGAGGGCCCGTTACCGGGTGAGTCGATGGCGCGACTGTTCCGTGAAATCATGTCGCAGTGTCTGGCGCTTGAAGAGCCACTTCAGGTGGCTTACTTAGGCCCGGAGGGCACCTTTACTCAGCAGGCAGCGGTTAAACATTTTGGCCATGCGGTAAATTGTCAGGGGCAGGTGTCCATTGCGGATGTGTTCCGTGAAGTCGCCAGTGGCGCGGCTCACTATGGTGTGGTTCCGGTTGAGAATTCGACGGAAGGCGTGGTCACGCATACCCTTGATAGCTTCTACGACTCTAATCTGCATATCTGTGGTGAGGTGACTTTACGTATTCATCACCATTTGCTGATCAAAAGCGATGATCAGGAAATTGACCGTATTTATTCGCATGCTCAGTCGTTGGGTCAGTGTCGTCGTTGGCTGGATCAGAACTTCCCGGCCAACGTAGAGCGCATTGCTGTAAATTCCAATGCGGAAGCGGCACGTCGGGCTGCGGCGGAAGAGGGCGCAGCGGCCATTGCCGGTGAAGCGGCCGCTGAGCTTTACAACCTGACGGTGCGTAATGCCAACATTGAAGATCGCCCAGATAACACGACGCGCTTTTTGATCATTGGCCGTCAGGAGACGGGCCCAAGTGGCGAAGATAAAACCTCGATCATGGTGTCTAACCGCCATCAGCCGGGGTCTCTGTATCAGGTGTTGGCGCCGTTCCACGAGGCAGGCGTTAACCTGACCCGCATTGAAACCCGTCCAGACCCATCGGGCACCTGGAATTATATTTTCTTTATTGATTTTGAAGGCCACTGCGAAGACGACGCAGCCTCTGCGGTACTGAAAAAACTGCAGGATATTGCCGTCGATTACAAAGTGCTGGGTTCTTACCCTCGTGCCGTGCTCTGATTGCGTTTTCTGATAGAGGTTAAAAACAGTGGCTGTAAATTTTTCTGAGTTGGCGGTTGAAGGCGTTCGCTCATTGCGACCTTACCAGCCGGGTAAGCCGATCGATGAGTTGGCGCGAGAGCTCGGTCTCAATGAAGCCGACATCGTAAAACTCGCCAGTAACGAAAATCCCTTAGGCCCAAGTCCGAAAGCGCTGGAGGCGATTAAGGCCGAATTGGTCGACCTGACTCGCTACCCGGATGGTGCTGGTTTCGTACTGAAAAAGACCCTAAGCGAAAAGCTGTCGATTACTCCTGAGCAGATTACCTTGGGCAATGGCTCAAGCGATATTCTCGATTTTATCGTGCGGGTGTTTGTGAACGACGGCGATAACGTGGTCTTTTCTCAACACGCATTCGCAATCTATGGGCTGGTCGCCAAAATGGTGGGCGCAGAAAGCATTGTGACCCCAGCCAAGGAGTACGGTCACGATCTTGAGGCGATGTCCGCCGCCATTAATGATCGTACTCGCATTGTGTTTGTGACCAATCCGAATAACCCGACCGGTACCTGGAACGCCCGCGATGAGCTGGTGAACTTCCTGAACGCAGTGCCTGCGCATGTGATTGTGCTGCTGGATGAAGCGTATTTCGAATACGTGCATGAAGCTGATTACCCGGACGGCATCAGTCTGTTAAAGGATTATCCGAACCTGGTCGTGACTCGGACTTTCTCGAAAGCGTACGGCTTGGCGTCATTGCGTGTGGGCTATGGGGTGTCCAGCCCTGAGTTGGCAGATCTGATGAATCGTGTTCGTCCTCCGTTTAACGTGGATTCTTTTGCACTGGCTGCTGCGAATGCGACTCTCCTTGATGAGGAGTACGTCAAAGAAAGCATCGCACTCAACGATGCTGGCATGGCGTATCTGACCGCTGAGTTTGACTCACTCGGGCTGGCGTTTATTCCGTCGGTGGGTAACTTCATCAGCTTTAAAGTGCCGGATGGCGTCAATGCGATGGACGTGTACAACGGCCTGCTGCGCGAAGGTGTGATTGTTCGTCCGGTAGCAAACTATGAGATGCCAGAGTATTTGCGCGTATCCATTGGTACTGAGGCTGAAAATAAGGCCTTTATTACCGCATTGACGACGGTACTGTCTTGAGCAAGCGTGTGGTGATTCCTCGCATTGCCGTCATTGGTCTGGGGCTGATTGGTTGCTCCTGGATCAAAGGGTTACGTGTGCGCGGTTGTGTGAATGATGTGCGCGGCTACGATCGCAATCTGGATTCAATGCAGCTGGCGCTCTCCGAAGGATTGATTGATCACTACAGTGAAGATATCGCCGAGGTCGTGGCTGATGCCGATCTGGTGATTGTGTCTGTGCCTATTATGGCCATGCGCCCGGTACTCGAGAGCATTCGGGAGCATATTGCCGCACATACCGTGATCACGGACGTTGGTTCTGTGAAAGGCTCAGTAGCCCGAGATGCTGCTGCGGCGTTTGGCCCTGAGTTTGATCGTTTTGTGCTGGGCCATCCCATTGCCGGCTCTGAGCGCAGTGGGGTGATGGCCGCCGATGAAAACCTGTACGTGCGTCATAAGGTGATCATTACTCCAGAAGCACATACGTCGCGAGCGGCGTTGGCGTTAGTGCGCGATGCCTGGTCGGCGGTGGGTGCGGACATTGAGCACATGTCAGTAGATCATCACGATGAAGTGCTGGCTGCGACCAGCCACTTGCCTCATCTGTTGGCGTACTCCTTGGTTGATACCTTGGCGAACAGCCACGAAAACAAAGAAATTTTTAACTACGCTGCCGGTGGCTTCCGTGACTTCACGCGCATTGCCGCCAGTAGCCCTGTTATGTGGCGCGATATCTTTGGCGCCAACAAAGACCAAATTCTGAAAACGCTGGATCTGTTCAGTCATGATCTGGCGTTTTTGCGTGCGGCCATTGAGCAGGGCGATAGCACCACCGTGATGGGGGTGTTGACCCGGGCGAAATCGGCCAGAGACCATTTTTCTAAGATACTCGCCCGTCGGGCCTATGTTGAACCTATGAAAACCGCTTCTATTTCTTACATTGCGAATCCCGGTAAGGCGCTGTCCGGCAGCTTCCGTGTTCCGGGTGATAAATCCATTTCTCACCGTTCCATTATGCTGGGCTCACTGGCAAACGGTACGACCGAAGTGACTGGCTTCCTTGAAGGTGA
>Ga0255776_10006514_pt1 | contig 11888 bp, 9 predicted proteins | sample 071ome_19_FD_179974 | JGI IMG/M metagenome (GOLD analysis project Ga0255776, IMG submission 179974) | Coastal salt marsh microbial communities from the Groves Creek Marsh, Skidaway Island, Georgia - 071413AT metaG (version 2) | ecosystem: Environmental > Aquatic > Marine > Intertidal zone > Salt...
GCAATGCGAGAGTCTTAGACGGTGCACTTGATATTGGTGCATTCGAGCGCTCCGCTGCCGCGCTCCATCCCGCGGATACTAACGGAGATAGCTCGATATCCAGTGCTGAGTTTGAGGCTTACAACTCCGCTTGGAGAAATAACGAGCTCTGGTCGGTGGCTCCCGAAACGATTCCTGTTGATTTCGTGACTCGAGCAGGCTACCTGCTACAGAAGGGTGGGTCTTACAAAAATATTGGTGTTGGTAAGCCTGCGACTTGGGTGCCGGTGAATGAGTAATTACTCGATCTAAGGGAGACAAATTTTGGCTTATGGTTCAAAAACTGGGGGAGGGGTTAAAGGGACACCTAATCGTAATAGAGGTGAACTCATGAGAAAGCTGGAAGCCTTAAGACCTGGTTATGATCCTTTGATCGTGCTAAGTGAAATCGCGACCGATAAAACTGTTGATCTGAACACAAGGATCCAATGGCATAAAATTCTAGCGAGTTACTTTCACCCCAAGCCGGTTGACCAAATCACCGAAGTTTCAGAGCCCATTTCAATTGAGATTGTGTCGCCGTATTTGGCATAAACCGGAATTGAATCGCTACATCGGAGTCAGGGGTATCGGTGAGGGTATCGAAAAAATATCATTAACCATATTATATAAAAATCATATAGTTAAATTAGTAAATCAATTCCTTTCGTCCCGACCATTTTCTCACTGCTAGACGCTATCGTTAGCAGCGAATCGGCTGCACCCCTCAAGCCAAAATATCCCTGAATTCCCGTTAAGAATCGCGTATTCTTCGCGCCTTTCCCTAGGACGAGGGACTGCCCTCGAACGTTGCGTGTTGCTGAGACTCTTCCAACCCACTGTGCCCTTTAACCCAGCGAGAACGCCGTTCTTCTACGGCTGGGTAATTTGGCTGTTCTCGACGTTGGGTTTTTTGATGAGCGTGCCGGGTCAAACCATGGGCATGGCCGTATTCACCGACCCGTTCATTGAGGCCTTTGGGCTTACTCGCACCGAGCTCTCTCTGGCCTATCTGTTTGGAACGGTGTCGTCGTCGCTTTTTTTAACTCGAGCCGGACGCTGGTTTGACCGGTACGGCGGGCGAGTAATGATCACGCTTTCAAGCGTCGCACTTGGCTTGATGGTGGCTTTCGTGAGTGTGATCGATCGCCTGAGCCAGGAGCTAGGAAGTGCGGTGATAGCGTTTGGATTGATCTTCCTCGGTTATTTCGGTGTCCGATTTTTTGGTCAAGGCGTACTGACCAGTTGTTCCCGCAACGTGCTCATGCCTTGGTTTGTTCATCGGCGAGGCCTCGTTTCTGGCATTCGAGGCGTCTTTGTTTCCATCGGCTTCTCATTAGCGCCACTCTTTTTGGCGTGGCTCATCGCGCACGCTGGCTGGCGAGGCGCACTCTGGGTCATGGCCGGGGTGGTCGGGGTGCTTTTTCCGGTGCTGACCTATCTTTTCGTTCGGGATAATCCAGAGAGTGTGGGTTTAATGCCTGATGGCGGGCGAGTAGAGGCAGACGTTCAAGTCACTGAGGCGCCTAGCCAAACGCTCGCACAAGCCAGACGCTCACCCATTATGTGGCTTTACACTGCGTCGCTTGGCATTCATGCGCTCTTTGGCACCGCACTCACCTTCCATATTGTGTCGATCTTTTCGGAAGCAGGTCGATATCAGGCTGAGGCCTTTGCCTATTTCTTGCCGGCAGCGATTTTTTCAACCTCAGTCAATCTTGTGGCGAGCAGTGTTGTCGACCGAATGACGCTTAAGCCTTTTCTCATCATGATGTTGATCGCATTTATCACTGGCGCGGTGGGTCTGCTCAATTTGGTTGAAAACTGGGGGTTTTGGATGCTTGCCGCGGGGTTTGGCGCTGGGGGCGGGCTCTGGGGCGTCATATCGAACCTCGCGTTTATTCGATTCTTTGGCCCCCTTCATTTGGGTGAGGTGAGTGGTTTTAACACCTCGGTGACCGTATTTGCGAGTGCCATTGGTCCAGCGCTTTTCAGTCTGGCGCTCGATGGTCTTGGTTCCTATGCCGGCGCAATCTACCTTTGTCTCGCCTTTCTTGTCGTGCTGGTCGTGCTCGCCGTGGTAGTGGAGCAACCGGAAAAGGTCAGCACCAACCCTTAGTGACGAATTCTGATAGTTTGGCTCGATGTCAAAGCGCGGCTTTGAGTTTAGATCAATAAGCTACTGCCAGGGCCGAAAAGGGTGACCTACCAAAACCAGAGCAATACGCGATGGCTTTGGGGTGCTCCTTGACCGAGAGGTCGCAGTCTCAAGCACTTGGACTGATCTGATCGAGGTTGAGCGGACGAAATCGGCCCGTTCCTTGCATCACTAGTCTGTAATAGCCGTTCAGTGCGCATTCGATGATTCAAATTGGCACCGCTGCGCTCTTCAGCCAGTCCACGAAGTCGCGCGAGGGTCGTTCGATAGGGTCTTGAAGCGAAACGCACGGCACGGCTAACCAACCATCAGACAAGGAGGTCGCTAAATGGTGTGGCTAGATCAATGTGAAGTAAGGCGAGCGCTACCGCTCCTATGTGTATCAAGCGTAATCGAAGGCAAATTAGCCCGATCAGTTTATGGCTCGGCCATCAGATTAAGAGGAACTGTTGGGCGCGGCGCTGCACCAAAATCGATATTGGTGGTCGATTCTGGGGCAAACAGATGAGTGGCTCCCATCAGGGCGTCCTGATCAGTACCGATCTAGACGGTACGCTGCTCGATCATCGCGATTACGGGTTCGAAGGCATTGCCGATGTCATCCGGGCGCTGGCGCGAAGAGGGATCCCGGTGGTGTTCAACACCAGCAAGACGATAGCGGAATGCCAAAGACTGGCGGCGCAATTGGGGTCAAGGGCCCCCATGATTGTTGAAAATGGGGCGGGCATCCTATTTCAGCCCGATGATCCTCAGTTCGACTTTTCCAGACACTCAAGCGAGGAGCGGTCAGACGACTGGCGATTGATCCGTTTGGGTTGCGATCTTGGACAACTCTTGGCCTTTAAATATGCGTTTTGTCCCGAAACACCTGACTTGGTCTCGAGCTCAGTGGTGGAGATGGAAGCTGCCACCGGTCTATCCGGTGAAGCCCTAGAGGCAGCCCGGGCCCGGCAGTTCTCGCTACCGATGTTGCTTAAAGGTGATGAGTACCCCCGCATTGAAACCAAAGCGTTCGAATTTGGGTTTCGTATCGAATCCGGCGGGCGGTTTAAAACGCTGCAAGGGCGCCACGACAAGGGCACCGCGCTTGATGTCGTTAAACGAGCGTTCAGCCAGCCAGAGGGGTCCCAGTTGACGCTGATTGGACTGGGTGATGCGCCCAACGATCAACGCATGCTAGAGGCGGCTGATGTGGCCGTCGTGGTGAAAAGAGGCGGCGCCCACCAGGTTCAACCTCAAGCAGCCAAGGTCTTTCGAACAGAAAGTGAGGCACCACAGGGCTGGGTTGAAGGCGTGGCGAATGCCATCGCTTGGCTTTCTAGGAAGCATGCGAGTCCCTCCTCGATTTCAGTCACGAATCAGTACCGAACTCTCAGACAGCGGGCGAATTGGAAAGATGTGAATCTGTCCGCGAAAGATTTATTCAAGTTGGGTCGCAGTTAGACCCGAGCAAGGAAGGAGCCCATGGCCGACAGTTTTCAGCATGGCGCAGTGACAACGCTGCACAACATCACTCAGCGATCAATTGAGGAAATCGAGGCTGAATTGCAAGCGTTTTCAGCGGTTAGACCAATGGCGCTGATTTTGCCGTCTCTCTATAGCGAGCTTGAGCAGCCCGCGTTGCATCACATCGTGGATGAGCTCAAATCAGTGAGCTATCTGAATAGCATCACGATTGGCCTCGATCAAGCGACAGAAACACAGTATCGGCATGCGCTTTCGTTTTTTAAGCAATTGCCGCAACGCGTGAATGTGCTTTGGAACGATGGGCCCCGATTGAAATCAATCCACGATCAACTGAGTCGTGCGGGGGTGGCGCCGACCCAATTGGGCAAGGGGCGAAACGTGTGGTACTGCATGGGCTACACACTCGCTAACCCAGATGTTGAGGCGGTCGCGCTACATGACTGCGATATCAAGACCTATGACCGATCCATGCTTGCCAGGCTGATTTATCCGGTCGCCAATCCGAGCTTTCGCTTCCAGTTTAGTAAGGGTTTTTATGCAAGAGTGGGGAACGATACTCTTGGCGGGCGAGTGTCCAGGCTCCTTGTGACCCCGCTCGTACGGGCGCTCAAACATAGCCTCGATCCCAGCCATCATGAATACCTTAATTTTCTTGACAGCTTTCGGTACCCCTTAGCGGGCGAATTTTCCATGCGCAGAGACGCGATGAAAGGGCTCAGGATCCCGAGCGATTGGGGGTTGGAGGTCGGCGTCTTGGTCGAAATGCTGCGCAACTATTCGACCCGCCGCATCTGTCAGGTCGAGATTGCAGATATTTATGATCATAAACATCAGAAAGTATCGAAGGACAACGATCAGGGCGGTTTGTCCAGAATGTCAATTGATATTGCCAAAGCCCTGTTCAGAAAGCTCGCAACTGACGGCGTGACATTTAGTCAGGAAGGGTTTCGCACCATTAAGGCGACCTACCTGCGGGTGGCACTGGATCTCATCGACAGTTATCGCTGCGATGCCGAGATGAATGGACTCAAGTTAGACCTTCATGCCGAAGAACAAATTGTTGAACTGTTCGCCGAAAATCTGATTAAAGCCGGCGACGCGTTTCTAACCCGCCCCATGGATCAACCCTTCGTGCCACACTGGACTCGGGTGATGAGCGCAGTTCCCGATGTTTTGCATCAATTACGGGAAGCGGTGGCGCTCGATCAAAGGGATTACGGAACCGCCCGTGCAGCTTGACCCTTTCTCGGCGCTTACTGAGCGTGTCTTGGATCATCTCGTCGCGATCTACCCCGAGGAGGATTGCCAAGTCTTAGCCAGGCGGTGCATTCAGCTTATGGGTTACCGGGGCCGAATTGAAGCGCCAGCAGGGCATCGAAATGCGTGGTCTGAACGAGATGCCTTGGTCATCTGTTACGGCGATAGCGTGGTTTCGGCAAGTGAGCCCCCGCTTCAAACGTTGGCTAGAGTCCTAGAGGCGCGAACCGAGGGGCTCTTTTCTACGGTTCATTTGTTACCGTTTTTTCCCTACAGCTCCGACGATGGGTTCTCTGTCATCAATTACCGCCAAGTGAACGAGAGTTTGGGTGACTGGGATGACGTCAATCGGTTTGCGCAGCGTTATCGCCTGATGGGTGATTTGGTGATGAATCATTGCTCGGCGAGAAGCCAATGGTTTCAGCAGTACACAGAGGGCAACTCTCCAGGTGCGCACTACTTTATTGAAGCCTCTGAGAATGAGGACGTATCTCAAGTCGTTCGCCCGAGATCGTCTCCGCTTTTCAAAAAGACGCGGACCGCGACTGGAGAGACGTTCGTTTGGTGCACATTCAGTCACGACCAAGTCGACTTAAATTACGCAAACCCCGAGGTGTTGTTGGAGATGATTGGCATTCTGGCCTTCTATCTCGATCAAGGCGTGAGCGTATTTCGCTTGGACGCAGTCGCCTACATCTGGAAAACACCTGGCACGGGTTGCGTTAACCAACCGCAAACGCACGAGATTATCAGGTTACTGCGAACGCTTATTGAGCATCGAGCGCCTGACGCGGTGCTGATCACTGAGACTAATCTGCCTAATCGAGAAAACTTATCGTACTTTGGCAATGCCAATGAGGCGCATTGGATTTACAACTTCACGCTGCCTCCGCTCGTGCTCCATGCGGTGACATTTGGGCAATCGAGATATCTGAATCAGTGGATGATGAGTATGCCGCCAGCGCAAGATGGCACGGCATACCTGAACTTCGTGACCTCGCACGATGGGATTGGCCTTAGGCCAGCTGAGGGCATTTTGCCGGAGTTAGAACGCCTATCCCTGATCGATGTAATGAAGACGAAAGGCGGGCTGGTGTCTGTTCGGGAAATGGCGGGGGAGCTCGTACCCTATGAACTCAATATCAGTCTGTACTCAGCCTGTGCATCAGAGGCGAGTGATGAGGTTTCACAAGTTGATAAATTCCTCCTTATACATGCGTTGATGTTTGGCTTGGAGGGTGTGCCAGCGGTTTACTTCCCTAGTCTGTTCGCAACTCCCAATGCGACAGAGCGAGTCGAGGGTACGGGGCACAATCGCGCCATCAACCGTCCCGCGTGGACAGCCGGAGAAATTGATGAGGCGCTCAAGAATGATGGTGCGCAGTGTCAAGTTCTCGAGGGGCTCAAGACATTACTTCGGGTTCGTCGTGCGCAGCCTGCGTTCCACCCGAATGCGACCCAATTCACGATGCACGTCGGTGACACGCTGTTTGCCTTTTGGCGTCAAAGTCGCCAGCGGGAGCAAAGCATTTTTTGTTTGCATAATTTAACCGGGCAAGATCAAACCGTGCCGCTATCCCAACTAAATTTGATTGCAGGGGAAGCGTGGGCCGATTTGATCAGTGGCGAGGCGCTTCACGAATACGACAAGGCATTACATTTCAGGCCGTATCAAAGTCGCTGGATTTCGAACTTGATGCCCGCACGCCTGGCAGGCTGATGTGGTTGCTCTTGATTCCCTAGATTGGTCGATCATCGCGGGTTACCTCGCGGCGATGATAGGTCTGGGCTGGTGGCTGTCTACATCTCAATCGACTGCGGAGGACTACTTTTTAGGGTCAAGGCAGCGAGGCCCATGGTCGATCTCGGTTTCCGTATTGGCGACGCAATGTTCAACCAACAGTATCCTGGGTGCCCCTGCGTTTGTGGCGTTTGTGGGCGGAGGAGGTCTCGTTTGGCTGCAGTATGAGCTCGCCGTACCTCTGGCTATGGTGGTGCTGATGCTCTGGGTCTTCCCAGCATTATATCGGCGTCGTGAATTCTCGATTTATGGCTTGCTGGAGGCGCGATTTGATCGCGCGACGCGCGCTTGGATCAGCGGCATATTTCAGATTGCTCGGGTTTTGGCTGCCGCGATCACAATTTATGGTGTAGCGTCTATCATCTCATTGGTCACGGGGTTGACGTTTCTCCAGTCGGTTCTCATTTTTGGTCTGGTCACCGTGGTTTACGACTACTTCGGCGGCATCAATGGCGTGATCTTCTCAGATGTCATTCAAATGTTGGTCTTGGTTGGCGTCTTGCTTTGGTTGTTCGCGACTCTGTGGTTGGGAGAAAACAGCCCCATCGCTTGGCTGGGGGTAGTTGATCCCGATCGGGTTCGGATCTTTGATTTCTCGGGCCATGGATTGGGTGACGGCAATGACTTTGGTTTTTGGCCGATGTTGTTTGGCGGATTGTTCTTGTATGTCGCCTATTACGGTCTCGACCAAAGCCAGGCGCAAAGGTTGCTGACGGCACAGTCAGAACGCTCAGGCCAATGGGCGTTGGCGTTGAATGGCTTTTTGAGACTGCCGCTGGTCTGTCTTTACTGCGCACTTGGGGTTGGTCTTGCGATGTACGCGAGCGAAAACCCGCAATTTATCGATCTCTTGCCACAAAAACCTTCCGGGCCCGATTTTAATATGGCTTTGCCTCGGTACATGATCGAAACCCTAGGGCCGGGTTGGCTGGGTCTCGCCTTCATTGCTCTTTTAGCGGCCGCCATGTCATCACTTGATTCTGTGTTGAACGCCCTAAGCGCCACCACAGTGAGTGACTTTTTGATGCCAAGTCGGTGGGGGCATCGGCAACCTAAAACTCGATGGATAGGGATCGCCAAGGCCATGACGCTCCTTTGGGGCAGCCTTGCGATGCTGCTGGCGTTTTGGGTGGATGACATTTCGCCATCGATCCTGGTGGCCATCAACAAAATAGGCTCGTTGTTTAACGGACCCATCCTGGGGGTTTTTGCCCTCGCTTTATTGACTCGCAGGGTAACGGGTCGCGCAGTGCGAATGGGGCTGGTTGTGGGATTCGGCGCAAACCTCCTGACTTGGCTACTCTTGCCAGGTGTTTCTTGGCTCTGGTGGAATGTCCTTGGTGCGCTGGTGTGCATCGCCACTGCGGCTTTGTTTTCCCTAATCTCCCGCACATCTGGGCATGGTTCGTGGCCCCTCTCGGATCCGACAGTTCGTGGTGTCTCCTTGCTTGGTCAGAGCCGGACATTGGTGATGGGACTCTGCGGTTACTTCGTCTTTATGGTGCTGGTGTTCAGTCAACTAGAGCCATTCGTTGACTGGGTCGCGGGAAGCAAATCATGAGCGTTCGATTCAAGATTTGATTTACGCTCCATTGATGCCTCACCTAAGATATCGATCGCTGATGCCATCGGTCAAAGGAAAGGGGAAGCATGATCAAACAGTTGCAAGATAAGACATTACTCCGAGAGCAGGCCTACATAAATGGGGCATGGATTGCCTCAGATTCTGGCGAAACCGTTGCTGTGGTGAATCCATCGACGGGCGAAACGGTGGCCAAGGTGCCACGCTGCGGTGGCGAGGAAACCGCACGCGCGATCGAGGCAGCAAATCGTGCATTGAAGCCCTGGCAGCGAAAAACCGCGAAAGCGCGTGCCGATCTTTTGCGCGCTTGGTTTGACGCCATGATGACACATCAAGAAGATCTTGCGATGATCTTAACGGCTGAGCAGGGTAAACCTCTGGCCGAAGCGCGCGGTGAAATCGCCTATGGCGCAGGCTATATCGAATGGTTTGCTGAGGAAGCCAAACGAATTTACGGGGACACCATCGCCCCGCCCTCAAACGATAAACGCATCGTCTGTATCAAGCAGCCGATTGGTGTTGTCGCCTGCATCACCCCTTGGAATTTCCCCAATGCGATGTTGACGCGAAAGCTGGCACCCGCGCTAGCCGCAGGTTGCACGGTGGTGTGTAAACCGGCCAATGCCACGCCCCTTTCAGCTTATGCGATTGCCGAACTCGCACATCGCGTGGGCATCCCACCTGGGGTCATTAATGTGGTTACCGGCAATACCGCCGCCATTGGCGCTGAAATGACTTCGAACCCCGTGGTCAGGAAACTCAGTTTCACGGGGTCCACCGAGGTTGGAAAGGAACTAATGGCCGCGTGCGCGGGCACCATGAAGCGCACCTCCATGGAGCTTGGGGGCAATGCGCCGTTTATTGTGTTTGATGACGCGGATCTAGATGCGGCGGTCCAAGGCGCTATATTGAGCAAATTTCGTAATGCGGGTCAGACCTGTGTTTGTACCAATCGGATTCTTGTGCAAGCGTCCATTGCGGATGCCTTCATCGAAAAGTTCCGAGTCGCCGTGGCGGAACTCTCAGTGGGCGATGGCTTCGCTGATGGCGTAACCATCGGCCCACTGATTGATCAAGGCGCGGCAAACGATGTGAAGACATTCATTGAGGACGCGGTTGCCCGCGGCGCTGAGGCTTGGGTTTCGAGTCACCATCAAAACGTTCAAGGTGGCAACTTCATCGCGCCAACGATCCTCACCCGCGCATCCAAGGAGATGCGAGTGTTCTCCGAGGAGATCTTTGGCCCCGTGGCGCCAGTTTTCGTTTTCGACTCGGAGGAAGAAGCGATCGAGCTCGCCAACGATACCAATGTAGGCCTTGCGTGTTACTTCTATGGGCGAGACATCGGGCGGATCTGGCGAGTTGCCGAAGCGCTAGAGTACGGCATCATCGGTATAAATGAGGGGCTGATCTCGAATCCGATGGCGCCCTTCGGTGGGGTAAAAGAGTCCGGGCAGGGACGAGAGGGTTCAAAGTATGGCTTGGATGATTACCTAGAACTTAAGTACCTTTGCATGGGCGGAATCGAGTAGGGGGAACTAAACCAACTGCACCTAGGAATCTGCGCACAAATCAATTAAGTAAGCGGTCAAATGTTGGCTGTGTGAAGCCAGGCATCGGACCGATGACACCTCGAAGAGACAGATATCTGTAAGCGCTGGAGGTGAGCCCATGGAAGCGTATCGTCATTGAACTCGGTTAGATAAACGCGTATACAGAGATCTGGTTGTTCCACAGTAAAAGAGGACCACGCTATGAAGGCTGCCGTTTTTCAAGAAGCGCACAAACCGCTCACGATAGAAGATGTCGATATTATTGATCCCCGCGCGGGTGAAGTGTTGGTGCGTACCTCGTGCTCCGGGGTGTGTCATTCCGATCTTCATTTCGTCGATGGCCTCTGGCAACTGCCCACCAGCTGCGTGTTAGGTCACGAGGCGGCAGGTGTGGTTGAGGCAGTTGGGGAAGGCGTCACCTATGTTCAGCCCGGTGATCGCGTCATCATGAGTTTCAGGCCATTCTGCGGCACTTGCTACTATTGCTTGAGCGGGCGGCCTAACTTGTGCAACGACCCCTCGCACAGTGCAGCGCAAGCGCAGCGACTGAGCTGGAAGGGGCAGCCCATCTTGCAATTTGCATCCGTGGGTTCCTTTGCCGAGATGATGGTGACTTCGGAGAAAGGCATCGTGAAGATCCCCGATGAAATGCCCATGGCGGAGGCCGCTTTGATTGGTTGCGGCGTGATGACCGGGGTTGGTGCCGCGCTCTACACCGCGCAAGTGCCCGGTGGTGCAACGGTTGCCGTGATTGGTTGCGGTGGTATTGGCCTTAACATCATCCAGGGTTGCAAAATTGCGGGTGCTGCCAAGATCGTTGCGATCGATATCATTGACTCGAAGCTTGATATGGCGACCCGATTCGGTGCGACCCACACCATTAATTCAAAAGATAACAACCTTGACGAAGCCATTATGGAAATCACGGGCGGCCAGGGTGTTGAGTACTCCTTCGAGGCCATTGGCGTGCCGGCAGCGGCGACTCAAGCCTTCAATATCTTGCGTCCGGGTGGCACCTGCACCGTGGTGGGTATGCACCCCTTAGGTTCAGAGATTGCATTTCCTGGTCCAGCCTTCCTGCAGGAGAAGAAAGTCTTGGGATGCATGTACGGTTCAACACGATTCCGCGAACATATGCCCAAGTTGATCGATCTTTTCTTGCAAGATCGATTGGATCTCACGAGTCTCGTTTCACGTCGACTGAAGCTTGAGGATGTCAATGAAGCATTCCGCTCGATGAAGGCCGGCGAAGTTGCACGCTCTGTGCTGGAATTCGAATAAGCGACTAAACCACACATCCTTGCTTCGAAGTTGAAAGGGGGCGAGGGTGAGCCGCTGCAGCAAGAGTTGAGGAAGAGCGCCACGGCGCTCTTTTTTTTGGTCCTCAGTGCGCAAGGGGGCTGCTAAACTGAAATCATGAAGTGCTTCTGTCTTTTATCATTCAGCATAGTCTCGCTCGTCTTCTTTTTGCCCGTATCGGCTGCGCCGGTGCTGATTGAGTGTATGTCAGAGACGGGCGAGGCATCAGCGACGTTCTGGGATGATCTCGCCAGTGCTGCTCGTGGCCAGGCTGATCCAGATCGGGTCCGAGGCTACGAGGACAATGCCCGCTTTTGTCGATCTGCGGATTTTGGACGTAAGGTTACGTTGGTCTTCGATCAAGGATCCGATGTAAAAGTCGAGGGCGAGCTTGAATATTGGACCATCTGCGGTGCACTTCATGAGACCGAGAACATCACTATTACTCAGTCGAAGCGCGAGATCACTGCTGCCTACTATCACGATGCGTCAAGGCGAATGCGTTATTTCAGGGTGGCCCCTGATGCCGGCACGGGCGGGTTTGGCACCCGACGAGACTTTGAATGTCGGCAACGACGAGTGGAGCGTTCGGGTCAGCTCTTCTAGCGCTTAAGCATTAGCTCGCCGACCTGTCGTGATGGGTTAGCATCTAGAAGATGGCCCGGCAGATCGCTCGCCAGTCACTGTGTGACGCGCTGACTTGCTTTGGTTTTGCGCGAGCCGAGCCCATCTTGGCCAACACCAAGGCTCTTT
>Ga0255776_10006523_pt1 | contig 11879 bp, 12 predicted proteins | sample 071ome_19_FD_179974 | JGI IMG/M metagenome (GOLD analysis project Ga0255776, IMG submission 179974) | Coastal salt marsh microbial communities from the Groves Creek Marsh, Skidaway Island, Georgia - 071413AT metaG (version 2) | ecosystem: Environmental > Aquatic > Marine > Intertidal zone >...
CTTGTGCAGATGAGTCGGTTGATTATGCACTCATGGAGCCTTTGTCGCAGACGGGCAGTGTGGTTGTTTCTTCTCTTGATGCCGGTTGGAACGATGTCGGTAGCTGGTCAGCTTTGTGGGATATTGCTGATAAAGACCAATACGGTAACGCGTTATTGGGTGACGGTGCTCAGGATTCCATTTTAGAAGATACTCGCAACAGTTTTGTTTTCAGTGAAAATCGACTGGTGTCTACTTTGGGGCTGGAAAATCTGGTGGTGGTTGATACACCGGATGCGTTATTGGTCGCGGATAAAGATAAGGTTCAGAACGTAAAAACCATTGTTGCTGAGATTAAGCAGCGCGGCGGCTCTCAACATCACCAGCATCGGGAAGTTTATCGCCCGTGGGGTAAATACGATTCTATTGATAGTGGTGAGCGCTACCAGGTTAAGCGTATCACTGTAAATCCAGGGGCTAAGCTGTCGGTGCAAATGCATCATCACAGAGCGGAGCATTGGATTGTGGTTTCAGGCACTGCAAAAGTGACCAATGGTGAGAAAACTTATCTGGTGGCTGAGAATGAATCGACCTACATTCCTATCGGTCAGGTTCATGCGCTGGAAAATCCAGGGGTGATTCCGCTGGAGATGATTGAAGTTCAGTCGGGCTCTTATCTGGGCGAAGACGATATTGTTCGCTACGAGGACAAGTACGGCAGAGCGTAAGTCCAAGATCAAAAAACGGAAGATTAAGAGCATTTGACCACAGAGGCACAGAGAAGAGCTGAGAAGATCAAAAGCAAGGCTTCGCCTTATGGTGGATTAGAGTAGTTTGGATAAGTTCGATAGGGCATTGCAATAATGCCTTTGCCTGTGCTTTCGCTCTTAATTAAAAACTGCTCTTGCTCTTGCTCTTGCTCTTGCTCTTCTGTTCTTGGCCGCAGGCCCTCCGCTCTTCTCTGTGCCTCTGTGGTAGAGCGCTCTTGATCTTCGCTCTTCGGCTGTTGCTCTTCAGCTTTGCAGTAGTTTTTCCACACGCTTAATGTCATCCGGGGTATCGACGCCGTGACCCGGTGGCTGATCTGTAATGCCCATATGGATTTTTACGCCATACCAAAGTGCACGCAGTTGCTCTAAGCACTCTGCCTGCTCGATCGGGCATTGCTGCATGCGGGTATATTCTTGCAGGAAAGAAACCCGATAGCCGTACATGCCGATGTGGCGGTAGGCTGGCATGATATCGGTGATCTTGTCCTGGCCATCTTTGTATAAGTCACGATCCCATGGAATAGGGGCGCGGCTGAAATACATGGCAAAGCCCTGACAATCTAAAACCACTTTAACCACATTTGGATCAAATGCGTCTTCGGCATTGTCGATGGCGGTGCAGATGGAGCTCATGCCAGCATCCGGATGCTGCAACAGACCTTGGGCGGTTTGCTCAATCAGGGCTTTGGGTACCAGAGGTTCGTCACCTTGCAGGTTGACCAGTACATCGTCTTTATCCCAACCTTTTATTTCTGCGACTTCTGCAATACGCTCGGTGCCGTTCTCATGGTCCGGGGAGGTCATAACGACGTCAGCGCCAAAGCTTTCTGCAGCCTGAAAAATCCGTGGGTCGTCAGTGGCGATTACAATTTCTTTAACGCCGGTTTCCAGGGCGCGTTCATAAGTATGCTGAATCATCGGCTTGCCGTTTAGTTCAAGCAGTGGCTTGCCAGGTAAGCGGCTGGATGCGTAGCGAGCAGGAATGACGATTTTATAATTAGGCATGTAATTAAACCTTGTAGAATTCTTTATACCAGCTGGCAAATTTTTCGATGCCATCTTTGAGTGGGGTGTTCGGTGCAAAATCGACGTCTTCGATGAGGTCGTCTACGTTGGCATAGGTACGCACGACATCACCGGCTTGCATGTCCATGTAGTTTTTGTTGGCCTCAATGCCAAGCACATCTTCAATGGTTTGGATGAAGGTGCCCAGTTCAACTGTATTGTGATTGCCGATGTTATAAATTTTGTAGGGTGCTGAGCTGCGGCTGGTATCGCCGGATTCAGGCGTCCAGTCGGCCCCTGCGCCGGTCGGTATTTTTTGCGTGATGCGGGTGACCCCTTCAACAATGTCGTCGATGTAGGTGAAGTCGCGCTGCATTTTGCCGTGGTTATATACGTCGATGGTTTCCCCGGCCAGAATCTTTTTCGTGAAGCTGAAATAGGCCATGTCGGGGCGACCCCAGGGACCATAGACAGTAAAGAAGCGCAGCCCTGTGGTGGGTAAACCATACAGGTGGCTATAGGTGTGTGCCATCAGTTCATTGGATTTTTTGGTGGCCGCGTACAATGAAACAGGGTGGTCGACACGGTCGGATGTGGCGTATGGGATCTTACTGTTAAGCCCATAAACCGAGCTTGAAGAAGCATAAACCAGATGTTCGATTTGATTGTGGCGACAGGCTTCCAGAATATTAACAAATGCCACCAGGTTGCTGTCCGCATAGGCATGAGGGTTTTCAATGGAGTAGCGCACCCCTGCCTGAGCGGCCAGATGGACTACACGATCGAATTTATGATCGGCGAATACTTTATTCAACGCGTCTCGGTCGGCAATTTCTGTTTGAATAAATTCGAAACCGTCCAATTTATTCAGCCATTCCAAACGGCCATGTTTCAGGGCGATGTCGTAATAATCATTCAGGTTGTCGATACCAATAACCTGATGGCCTTGTTCAATAAATTGCTTGCTGGTGAAGGCGCCAATAAAGCCCGCTGCGCCGGTAACTAAAATTTTCATTAAATTGTGCTTCTGTGTTTAATCTTTTCTGATGTTTTCAAATTCTGGCAACATGGCCTGGATATAAGCTTCGCGCAATGACATTTTGCTGCTGAGAATGACATCCGCGACTTCTCGCGCAACCCCTTTGCCGCCGGCTGCATCGGTGATTAAATCTGCATGATCCTTAACCATCCAGAAACCATCGGCTGGGGAAATGCTGAGCCCGACTTTTTGCATGACCTTAAGGTCAATGACATCATCACCGACGTAACACACTTCGTCGGATTCGATCCATAGCTCATCCATTAATTGGCTTAAAACGGCCCATTTATCTTTTGTGCCCGGATAAAAGTGGGGAATGCCAAGGTCGTTGATGCGCTTGTGTAAGGGCGCGCTGTCTTTGGCGGAAATTACCGCCGTGATGATGTCGTAACAGCCGAGCAATTTGATACCAACACCGTCTTTTACATTGAAGTGTTTTACTTCTTCGCCATTGGCGCTGTAGCTTAAAGTGCCATCGGTCAATACGCCGTCTACATCAAATACAACCAGTTTGATGTTGCGGGCTTTTTCTTTGTTTGCGTTGGACAGATGGACCATTATCGCCTCGTCGAGCAGTGTTTTAGGCCATTGTACCAAACACTGTGAATACCGCGAACATTCGGATGCTGCTATACTTAGTTCATTGTTACGTATTGGGGGAAGCATGTTAGATACAACGAATGATTCTAAGTACAGTTACGCGGGGCTGATTCCTTTAGCGGTTGGTGCAGTAGGTGCTTTGTTTGCTGTGGGAAGCTCTGCTGAGGTCTTCCAGATCTATTCACTATTAATTCTGTCGTTTCTGAGTGGCAGTTGTTGGGGGGCGCTGCATGCCCGCGCCAACAAGAAGAGCGCCCAGGACTGGCAGCTGGCTTTGACCATTGCCATATTCTTATGGGGCTGGATGGCTTATTACCTGCCTGAAAATATTTCGATTCTTATGTTGATGGTGGGCTTCTGGATGGTTCGCTTTCTGGAGACAGATAAGGTCTTCAAAAAGGTTTATACCGCTTCCTATCAGAAAATGCGCAATAATCTGACGATTATTGTGAGTGCATTGCATCTGGTGGTATTCGCTTATATTAACTACCTGGCCTGATGGCTTCTCGGCGCTGGCTTATTTAATGAGCCGGCGTCAGTTTCACCCATAACTCATTTCTTTTGGTGGTGTAGCTTTTCACCCCTTTCTTTGCTGACTCTCCATAGAGTTGCATCCATTTATCCGGCTCCATACTTAATTGCGCTTCAAATGAGCGGTTTTGGCGATTGCTTGTGCTGGAAAAGCCTATTTTTAGATTCAGTTGATCATCGAGACTGGCGGTTAATAAATTGTGATCAGCAAAGCCACGGTAGCCTTGCCATGGGATATCGCTCAGCATGTGTTCGCTTAAGCTGATGCTATGGCCCTTGCTGATATGTACGCTAAGGTTGTTAGCACTGGTGCTGATGGTACCTGGATTGCTTTGGCTGATAATTAAACGATATCGACTGGGGATTTGATCCAGTTGTTTTGCCGAGCGAAGCAATTGCGCTACCTGCTGTTGATTGCCTTGGAGCAATAAGCCATCCTCACTTGGCTCTATGGTAGCGGCAAGATCAGGGTGTTTTTCTGCTAGCTGAGCCTGGAGTTGCTCATTGCTCAAATACTCTGCCCGGATTTCAACTTGTTGCTGATCGATGCAAGCGGTGAGTAGAGACCCGATGATGATGAGGGGGGCGAAGGCCTGGGTCTTCATATATGCAGCCTCTTTGCTTCTTTGGCCAACTGTGCTTGCTCCCACAGCTGCATAAAGCTTTCTCGCTGCTTGCTTACGGATAGGCGGTTATTAAAACAGCAGCGACTGCTGCGATAATCAAATTCCATGTAGCCTTTCAGATCGAATGTTATGTGATTGCTGGCATTTTGCTCACTGACCTTCACCTTAAAGCGACTGGAAGTGCGTTGCTGTAACTGTAGGAGAGGGTGTTCTGATATCCCGGGAATTTCACGGCTCAATAATAATTTTATCTGACTTTGATGGGAGCTGAGCAGAAAACGGCTCAATGAGCTGATGCAGGCTGTGTTATTAAACAGTGGGTGGGCTTCATCGTTTAAGCGAATGTGTATTTCCCGATGGGCTAGATTGCTGGCTAGCTGAAACCACACTGCACTGGCTGCGGGTTGCTCGGATTTATGAAGCTTTTCGTCCTGGCCCAAAATGTATTGTTGACTGGCACTGGCAGGGCGGTTCAGTACCTTGCTCATGCGAATGTGTGGGATATTGGCATCCCAGAACATTTCTGCCTCTGGTCGGTAACCATTTTCAAAATAGAACATATAAGACGCGGCTTGAGCGTCCAGATAAACGCGGTTGCGCTTGAGGTCCTTGAGATGGGATTCGACTGCGCGTAACAGTCTGCTGCCCCAGCCGTGATTGCGGTAATCCTTTAAAACTGCTACGCGGCTGAGTTTCCCGTCTTTTAACAGGCGGGCGCAGGCGACAGGGCGATTACCCTCTTTACCCAAGAAGTGAGTTGCACCAGAGTCTTCACTATCCCATTCCAGATCTGAAGGGACTTGTTGCTCTTCTATGAAGACTTTTTGGCGAATATTGGTCAGGGCGGATTTTCCTTCGCTCCAATCTACAACTCGTACTTCCATTAAGCCTCCATTGGCGGTGTCAGATAGTTACTCGCAATAAAAGTGGTTACCTTGCCATAAGTCTAGCAAAAACTCTTTCTCGGTCAGTTGTTGGCTCAGGTTGATTAGCTGGTTACCTTCCAGGTACCGCTCGCTGCACAGATACTCTGCCAGTGCGATACTGTCTTCTTTGAGTGTATAAAGTTTATGGTTGCAATAGAAGGTTAACCGGCCGTTTAATTTGCTGTAACTGAAACGACTATGCAGTGCGCGCTCAATCTCATTATCTCTAAACGCTTGTACCAGCTCACCCCAGTTTAAGTCCGGCTGGGACTCTTCAAGCTGTTCCGGGTACTTGGCTTCGGACATCAATAAACCAAGAGCATCAGCTATTGCCTGGTCATCATTCAAGGCGCTTATTAGTAGATTTCTGGTGCGCTGAATTGCATCTTGATTGATTTCACCCGGATTGCCTTGATTGCCCAGGTCGGAGTCGCCATAGCGTTGATCTTCGCTGCAGTTGCCATCCATGACTTCCATTAGGCTATGCAGCAATTCGGATTGGCTGGGCGCCCTGAAACCAATACTATAAGTCATGCATTCACCCTGGGCGATGCCATAATGGGCCAGGCGGGGTGGCAGATACAGCATATCACCGGGTTCTAATACCCAGTTTTCCTGCTCTTCGAATTGCTCAAGGATGCGCAGTTTGGGTTCTTTGAGGAAGGCGCTTTGTTCGCTGCACATTTGCCCGACGCGCCAGTTACGTTTACCTTCGGCCTGCAGCAGGAAGACATCGTATTGGTCGTAATGAGGACCAACGCTGCCACCATCAACAGCGTAGCTGATCATCAGGTCGTCAATGCGCCAGCTTGGTATGAAGTCGAATTCGCTCAGTAGGTCGGCGGCTTCAGGTAGCCATTGATCGACGCCCTGAATGAGTAGGGTCCATTTGTCTTTCGGCAGAGCTGCGAAGTCTTGTTCTTTGAATGGTCCTTTTCTGAGTTCCCAGGGGGACTCTTCACCTTGCTCAAGGATGATTCTTGATTCGACTTCTTCTTCCAGGCTCATGCCTGCTAATTCGTCTGCTGGCAGAATCGGCTCAAAGCCTGGGAATGACTGGCGAATCAATAAAGGCTTCTTCTGCCAGTATTCTTTCAAGAAGGTTTCGACTGAAATTCCACCTAGAATATCCATCATATTAATCCGCTATGTTGTTGATAAATAATATAAAAATGGGTTGGGTTGAGGGTAAAAGCAGGAGCAAAGATCAAGAGCATTCACCACAGAGGCACAGAGAAGAGCGGAGAAGATCAAAAACGCCTGCGGCCGAGAGCCAGATCAAGAGCACTCTTTGGTCAAGAGTGTTAAGAAGGCGAGAAACTAGAATTTTAGTCCGCTAAAGTTTTAACAAAGCACCCTAAAATGCTCTTGCTTTTCGGCGAAGCCGTTGCTCTTGATCTTCTCTGCTCTTCTCTGTGCCTCTGTGGTGAATGCTCTTGATCTTAGGCTCTTTTGCCTTTGATCTTATACAAAAAAAGCCCCTGCGTGAGGGGCTTTTTATTAGGCCGGGTCTAGGCTGTGCTTAAACCGCTTTCGCCTGGTCTGCTGCGTTACCTGTGTAGCTGGCTGGTGTCATGGCTTTCAGCTCAGCTTTTGCATCTTCTGGCAGTTCCAGAGTATCGATGAACTCAACCATGGCATCTTTAGTGATCGCCTTGCCACGAGTGAAGGCTTTCAGCTTCTCGTATGGTTGTTCGATACCGAAACGACGCATGACGGTTTGCACTGGCTCAGCCAGAACTTCCCATGCGCTGTCTAGGTCTGCTGCGATAACCGCTGCATTGACTTCTAACTTGCTGATGCCTTTCAGGGATGCCTGGTAAGCGATCAGGGAATAACCAAAACCAACGCCCATGTTGCGCAGTACGGTGGAGTCCGTCAGGTCACGCTGCCAGCGGGAAACCGGTAGTTTCTGCGCCAGGTGGGCCATTACTGCATTAGCAATACCTAAGTTACCTTCGGAGTTTTCGAAGTCGATTGGGTTTACTTTGTGCGGCATGGTGGAAGAACCCACTTCACCAGCGATGGTCTTCTGCTTGAAGTAACCGTTGGAGATGTATGCCCAAATATCACGGTCGAAGTCGATCAGAATGGTATTGAAACGTGCTACTGCATCGAATAATTCAGCAATGTAGTCGTGTGGCTCGATCTGAGTGGTGTATGGGTTGAAGGTCAGGCCCAGAGATTCGATGAATACCTGTGCATTTTCAGCCCAGTCGATTTGTGGGTAAGCAGACAGGTGTGCGTTGTAGTTACCAACTGCGCCATTGATTTTACCCAGAATTTCAACGTTTTCGATTTGTTTGATCTGGCGTTCCAGGCGAGCAACGACGTTGGCCATCTCTTTACCCAGGGTGGTAGGAGAGGCAGTCTGGCCGTGAGTGCGGGATAGCATTGGCAATTCAGCTTGCTCATGAGCGATAGAGCGGATCGCTTCCGCCACTTTGCGCATGTATGGCAGTACGACGTCGTCACGACCTTCTTTCAGCATTAAACCGTGAGACAGATTGTTGATGTCTTCAGAAGTACAAGCGAAGTGAACGAATTCAGTTACTGCTTGCAGCTCGCTATTGCCTTCGAATTTTTCTTTGATGAAGTACTCAACCGCTTTTACGTCGTGGTTGGTTGTAGCTTCGATGTCTTTAATGCGCTGAGCATCAGCTTCACTGAAGTTAGCAACGATGCTATCCAATACCGCGTTGGTTTCTGCACTGAAGGCAGGCACTTCAGCAATGGCTTCGTGTTGAGCCAGGCGTTGTAACCAGCGGATTTCAACTTCTACGCGGCAGCGGATCAGACCGAATTCAGAAAATATGGTACGCAGTTCTTTGGTTTTGCTGCCATAACGGCCGTCGATTGGGGAGATAGCGCTTAAGGCTGACAGTTCCATGGAATGATCTCGCTTTGGGACAGTATGAGTGATGAAAATTTCAGGGCGCGGATTTTAGCATGATTAGACAGGAGGCTGGAAGCTAAGAGCAAGAGCGATTCACCACAGAGCCGCAGAGAAGAGCAGAGGAGATCAAGAGCAATCTTAAAGTTGAGAGCTGAAAAGCCAGAAGTCAAAAGCTAAGAGCAAGAGCGTTTCACCACAGGGACATAGAAAGAGCAGAGGAGATCAAGAGCAATCTTAAAGTTGAGAGCTGAAAAGTCAGAAGCCAGAAACAGCTCTTGTTCAGACAGATTCTTCACTCCAGGTCTTCCGCTCTCGCTCTAACCATAGGGCTGCTCTTGATCTTCTCTTAGGGCGTGGCCCCTCTGTGTCTCTGTGGTGAATCGTTCTTGCTCTGTGCTCTGATCTACTTAATCAAGCCCTGGGCGTCTTTAAAGTAACGCTTGCGGTTGAATAGCAGGTGCCAGCGGCGGCCACCTACCTGACGCCAAAGGATGGCAGCGCGGATGCCGGTCAATAATAATACTCTTACCTTGTTGGCGTTCTGGGTATTCTGCAGGATCTGCGGATTACCGGTCACTTTGATACGAAAGCTCAGGGTGCTTAGCGTTTGCTTATAAACGTCGGCCAGGTTGGCGAGTAAATTTTCATGGGTGATATGGAAGTGTTCTGCCTGGCGCGATGCCGACTGAATACCTTCGCCGAGACTATTGAGCATGGCGCTGTTTTTACGTAACCGGCTTTCCAGGTGCAAGATGCTCAAAGCGTAGCGCATGACATCAGGCTGAACGCGTTGAGTCATCTTGGTGCTAGCACCTCCCATTAACTGGCAAATGCCATGATAGCCGGCTTGCAGATTCGGCTGACGACCATAAATATCATCAAAAGAATCCGGGTTTTGCTTAAACAGGCTATTGATCAGCAGTTGCAGTTCACTTTCTGGTGCTTCGCCGGTGCGGGCAATTTGCTCAACTAAAGATGCCGCCTGAAAAATGGCTGCCAGGGCGATAGCTTGCTGTTCGTGCTTGTTGATCTGACTCATCTCTAATCCTGCTCACTATCTACGCTGTTTTGGGCAGTGTGTTCGATTACACCGCCACCCAGACAAACTTCACCTTTATAGAAAACCACTGACTGCCCAGGGGTAACCGCACGCTGCGGGTCTTTGAAGGAAACGTGATAGGTGCCGTTTTCATCTTTATTGATGGTGCATTGCTGATCCCCTTGGCGATAGCGAACCTTGGCTGTGCAATCCAGCGGGAATCCAGGCTCCTCGTTGACCCAGAAAATCTGCTCTGAGGTTAGAGAATCTGAGAATAGCATAGGGTGGTTTTTACCCTGGGCTGCGATCAGTACGTTGCGATCGAGATCTTTGCCTGCGACATACCAGGGATCTTCACTGAAGCCATTCAGGCCACCAATGCCCAGGCCCTGGCGCTGGCCCAGGGTGTGGTACATCAAGCCCTGGTGCTTGCCGATTTCCTGGCCGTCAGGTGTTTCGATCTTGCCTGGCTGAGCTGGTAGGTATTGCTGTAAAAAGTCCTTGAAGCGGCGCTCACCGATAAAGCAGATGCCGGTGGAGTCTTTTTTATTATGAGTAATCAGGTCGTGCTCTTCAGCGATGCGGCGCACCTCTGGCTTCTCGAGTTCACCGACCGGGAAGAGTGTTTGAGCGATTTCACTGCCGGCAACAGCGTGCAGGAAGTAACTCTGATCTTTATTGTTATCCAGGCCTCGTAACAGCTCAGCCTTGGTGGCCAAGCCGGTTTTTGGGTCGCTTTCCAATACCTTACGGCGTACATAGTGACCAGTAGCAATCAGGTCGGCACCCAGTACTTTGGTGTAATCCAGAAAGGCTTTAAATTTGATTTCACGGTTGCAGAGGATGTCTGGGTTTGGGGTGCGACCAGCCTTGTATTCTTCTAAGAAGTGCTCAAATACGTTGTCCCAGTATTCCGCCGCAAAGTTGGCTGTGTGCAGTTTCATGCCTAATTTGTCGGCCACCGCCTGGGCATCAGCCAGGTCGTCTTTGGCTGTACAGTATTCCGTGCCATCGTCTTCATCCCAGTTCTTCATGAACAGGCCTTCCACCTGGTAGCCCTGTTGCTGCAGGAGTAGGGCGGATACAGAGGAGTCTACACCGCCGGACATGCCGACGATGACTTTAATTTCTGAGTTGTCTTTTGTGCTGACTTCTTCAGTGGCTTGGAGTGTATTGCTCATTATTTCGCTTCTTGATGCTCGTAGATCAGGTCTAACGGGAAGGCTTTGCCTTCTACATGGTCTTTAAAGCACTGTTTTACAAGTGGGCTGCGCAGGTTTTTCATATCTTTGATTTCATCCCAGCTAAACCATTTTGCATCCAGGATACCCTCATCCAGCTGGGCGTCTGGGTTGTGCTTCACTGGCTCAGCGGCGAAGCAGTATCTGTGATAGGTGATGCCGTTGCTTGGTGCAGTGTAGGTATAAAGCCCGACAAGGTGTTTTAACTTTACCGTCCAACGGCTTTCTTCCAGGGTTTCACGCAGGGCTGCTTCTTCGACGGTTTCGCCTTGCTCAATATGACCAGCAGGCTGGTTATAAACAATGCCTTGAGGCTTATCTTCTTCTACTAATAGATACTTGCCATCTTTCTCCACTATGGTGGCGACTGTGGCATGGGGCGTCCAGCGTTCTTCCGACATATTAAAACCTGTTGTTTCAGCGCTGGCGCATTTTAGCGGATTTACGCTGTGGCTGCTTCGTTTTATGTGTGGCGCGCGCGGTCTCCTTAGGTGGTCTGCGACTCTGGGTTTGTTTTTTGCCCCGCGGCTTGGCTGGCTTATTCGCAAGGCTGTCTGGCATATGGATAGTTAGGATCTTGCTTTCACCAGGGTTGAGTCCCTCCAGAGACCAGTCGCCAATACGGGTGCGGATTAAGCGCAGAGTTGGGAAGCCTACCGCTGCCGTCATGCGTCGTACCTGGCGATTCTTGCCTTCGCGAATAATCAGTTCAACCCAGCTGGTTGGCTGATTTTGTCTTTCCCGAATGGGCGGGGTGCGCGGCCATACTGATACATCGGACATTTTTCGGCATTTTGCTGGCAAAGTCTTGCCATCTTTAAGAATTACGCCTTTTCTTAAATGTGTAATGGCTTCTTCGTTAATATCGCCTTCAACCTGAACCAGATAGGTCTTGGCTTGTTTGTGGTCTGGGTGTGCTATTTGATGCTGAAGATTGCCATTGTCTGTGAGTAAAAGCAGGCCTTCAGAATCGAAGTCCAGGCGGCCGGCAGGATAAACCCCGCGGGTGCTTACAAAGTCTGCAAGGGTTGCTTTGCCATCATCGGTAGTGAATTGTGAGAGCACCTGAAAGGGCTTATTGAGTAATATCAGTTTTGCCATGGGTTTTGTAAGAAAACTACCAAATGAAAAGATTGCGGTTAAAATTAGATGGGTCGCTGTAGAAAAACTACAAAAACCACTTCTGATTATATCATTGCATGATACAATCTGGCCGCCTTAAAACGA
>Ga0255776_10006533_pt1 | contig 11868 bp, 8 predicted proteins | sample 071ome_19_FD_179974 | JGI IMG/M metagenome (GOLD analysis project Ga0255776, IMG submission 179974) | Coastal salt marsh microbial communities from the Groves Creek Marsh, Skidaway Island, Georgia - 071413AT metaG (version 2) | ecosystem: Environmental > Aquatic > Marine > Intertidal zone > Salt...
GAACACCACGGTGGTGTGATCCAGCAGCGACCCGCCGGTTTCCTCCACTTGATCCATCTCGACCAGAAAACGATTGAAATGTCTCAGGATGTCGGCCTCGATCCGACTCAGTGGATGAATCAAGCTTTCCTTACCCCCATGGTGCGAGAGGGTGTGCCAGCCTCCGGCAGCCCCGGGAACGCGAATCGCTCCATAAACCCAATCCAGCGAGAGGGTGATGATACGAGTGGAATCGGTCTGCAAGGCCAGCCGCATCAGATCAAAGAGATTGCCCACCTTGGCGGAAAAGGCATGGTCAGGATCCTGAATGAGTTGGTGGTCGAGGCTCGGCTTGCGTGTTTGCAGCCAGAATGTCTCGCGATGCAGTCGGTTTTCCAGCTCCTGCATGACCCTCATGTAGGTCTCACGTTGTCCACCCAAGCTTCCCTCCTGGCTCCTTTGATTCAGTTCTTGTTTCAGCCGTTTCAGGATGGCCTGATCTTCTTCCATTTGCTGGCGTCGGGTGCTCAGGTCTTCCTGGCCGAAGAGGCTTTGGAAAATAGCCGACTCATCATGCATGGGGGCAATGGCTGAACCCCTTTCATTCCAAGAGCACCCCCAGCCTCGGTCGTAGATGCTGAAGCTCAAGTTTGGAAAACGTGTGTGCCCTCCCATGTGGGGGACCAGCAACTGATCCAGTGAGATGCCGTTGACAAAATGAGCCGACTCAGGGTGAGGTTTGCCGGTCAGAAAGGATTTTTCCGAGTCATGATTGCTGGTCTCCATGCCCGGGTGGAAAAGGTTTTCGATGAGACTCCACTTCGAGGGCAACTGCAATGCTTTCAAGTAAGGGGAACTCGACCAATCACCTCGATGCTTGGGATAGAAGTAGGGCTGGTAGAATCCCAGGGAGTTGCAGATGAAGACCAGGCGTCTGGGGGCAGGAGTTGGCGGTGTGTCTGCCTTCAGGCTCAAGGCGCGCAGAGCCAGGGGGAGGGCAGCCCCGCAACGGAGAAAGGCTTTGCGGCTGAGCGATTTCATCGTGTGTCATCTCTCATAACATGAATTAATACCTTTGTCATCAAGTCTGCTATTCCAAGCTGGGAAGGATCTTGCGGAATCATAGCATGCAATGCGATTCTTTCGTGGAGGGTCGGTTCGGCTCCGCTGGCATAATGAAACCAGACCTTTGCAAAATGATAGGCCACCTTCGTTAAGTCCTGGCGAAGGAGAGCTTTCAGGGATTGGATGTCCTCAAAGGATTGACCTTGAAGGGTGCCTGAGGCATCCACTGGGTCGGCCCATTGGTAATAGCCTTCGGGGCGGTATTGAAAGGTTCCGGAGTGGGGTTGGATGACTCGGTATCGTTCCCGCCACTGACCGCTGGCATCAAAGGATTCGAGACCAAATCCATAAGGGTCGATGATCTTGTGACAGGCACGGCAGGCAGCCTGCTGGGTGTGCTGGTTAATCTGTTCCTTGAGGGATGCCTCCATGCCATGATGGGGCTCCAGAGTGGGGACCGATGGTGGGGGAGGGGGCAAGGGATTACCCATCAGTTGTTTGGAGACCCAGGCACCCCGTCGAATGGGGGAGCTTTCAAACCCATCAGTGGTCATTTTGAGAATGCTGCCCATGGTCAGTAAGCCACCTCGATGGGACGCAGGGTCCAGACGAACTCGCCTCATCTGCGCTCCCACCACTCCCTCGATGCCATAGTGCCGGGCCAGACGCTGATTGAGAAATGAAATATCTGAATCGATGAGATGATCGATCGTGAGGTTTTCCCGCATCAGGTGCGCCATGAACATTTCTGTTTCCTTGGGCAGGAAATGATGCAGTAAGGTATCATAGGCAGGGTAGAGCTTGAGCGACGGTGTCACTTGGTCGAAGCCATCCAGTCCAAGCCACTGGCCGACAAAGGATCGCACCATACGCTGACTTCTTGCATCCTGAAGCATGCGCAGGATCTGACCTCTCATGTCCTCGCGGTTCAGAGGACCCCGTTGTGTCATTTCGATCAGCACATCATCAGGCACGGATAGCCACAGGATCCGAGCCAGGGTGGAGGCCGTGGATGGCCCGTCTTGAGGGTCGATGACAGGTGTCATGAGGAAGGAGGGAGAGCAGAGTAGCGTCTTGAGACCTGCCTTGAGCGCAGTCAGAAAAGGATCTCCTTGATCCATGCTCCTTTGAGCGATAGCGAGAGAAGCTTCGATCAGCTCCTGAGCTGGGTCGTTTCCAAGGGCGCGTTTGGCAAATCGAAGGATCACCTCTTGAAGTACCGAGACAGAGGTGTCTGCGGGTTCAATGATCTGCCATTGTCTTTCTTCGGGTGCTTCGTCCACCAGGACATCCAGCTCCCCAATGGAAGCAATCGATCGACCATCCAAGCTCAAGGCATCGGTGATTTCAAAGCGGAGAAAAGGGCTGTCGATGGGCTCCTTGAAGGCGATGGTCTGTTCATGGGCCAGCTGCACATCCAGATCGCCTTCGGCAATTGAAGGTCCCCATTCGGATCCATTCTCGGATGCTTGAATTCGGTAGGTTTTGACCTGACCGTTTCCGTTGCCTCCCGTCCACGTGCTGTAAAGCAGCCCCCTCAGGATTTGTCGATGGGGGTTTTCAAGGATGACGAAATGAGGAGGCGATGCCACCTCCGGCTTAAAGCGGGAATGCCAGAAGGTTCGGGCAATGCCATCCTGCATGTACTCTTTTTCCATCCCTTCCTGGAAGCTGCTCACTTGGAGGCCACCACCGATCGCCTGAAGATGGGTCTGGGGTGGTGGCATGGTTTGAATGATCCGTTCAGGCACTTTCAGGGGGAAGCCCGCAAAGGTTTTTGACAATGAGGTCGGTGGCCATGTGTTCACCAGGGGCCCGCGGATGGAAATCTGGCGAATGAGGGCACCCCGCTCTGGATCCTGCTCCCTGAAATTTTCCTCAGCGTAACAATGAATCGAGATTTGATCCCCCGGATGCAGACGAGCTCTCAGGGTATGAGGCTGGATTTCTGGGCTGCTCAAGGAAAGGACCCCCAGCAGGCGCTGGGGTTGGGGGCGATCATCAGCAAAGTAATATTTGCCCGCATAGACTTCGATACTGATGTCCCCCTCGATCGATCCCTGTTTTTTTGCCTCTACCTGGATCTCATACCAGCCACTCAAGGGAGGCTCAAAGTCATCGTAAAAAAAGGAGTAGCTGTTGCCGTTATTGGCTCGAGTCCACGAAAACAGCATGCCTTCCTCGGTAGGACGGGTGTAAATGTCGTAGCTATCATGGCTGTGCCGCAGGCGTCGGGTCACCCAGCGTTGCTCCGCAGGAAACCCTTTTGAAGGAAACGCTCGATTCAGGAGCCTGTCGGTCACACTGAAGACAGCGGCCATCCATGGTTCGGTGGGTAAGATGCGTCGATCCGAATCAAATAGAAACGTTCCTTTACCGGTGGGCAGTGCCTCACTCAGATCCCAATTCAACCCAAGCAGGTCATTCACTGAGTGGATGAATTCTTTTCGGGAGAGCCGGCGCGATGAGGGCAAATTCATTTGCGTCTGTCGATTGGCCAAGTGCGTCAGCATCTGGTGGCGCTCCATCGGATCGGGTTGAGGCTTTTCGGCGGGAGGCATCCCCCCGGTGATGAGTTGCTCAAACGCTAGTGAGGCATCCAATGGGAGGTGTTTGAGTGTTTGCTCTAGGTCAAAGTTCCCCTTGGCAGTGTCCGAGTCATGGCAATCCATGCAGAAGGTCTGGAAAGCCTCCGGCACTTGGTTTCCTTCAGCACCCTGAAGCATCTTGTGAGCGCCTCCCCAGAGCATCCAGGCCATCCAAGCCAGCCCGCAAAGCTTGGCGATCAGACCTTGACGTTGGTTGGAAGAAAAGAAAGCGCTCTGTGTGGACATGGATGTGGCCCTCATGTTGCCTGGGACTGACTGAATGGCAAGCCCACGGCGCCTGCATGGCTCATTCCTTTGAGGTGGTTAAAGTGTTTTTCGATTCAATGGGGGATGAGGTGCATCAGGTGCACCTCATAAGGCTCGTAGGAAAGCTCAACGGTATCACCAGAAGCGGGTAATTGAAGGCCAGGGCGGTTTTCAAAAAGAGGCCTTGCCGCACGCAACATCATGGGGAAACGGTAGCGAGCTTTGAGAGGGACGCTGTCCATGTTGACGGTGAATAGGACAAAGCCTTCCTCCTGGTGGTGCTTGAGCAAAGTGCGCACTGGATAGGGTGTGATGGGCTCTCCCTCTATTTGGACAGCGTAGTCCATGATCACGGTAGGAGTGAGGATCTCTTGCTTGAGGGATAGAAGCTCCTGGTTGATGGATGCTGCAGTGTGCCACAAGGTTTCCCCCATGATGGCCTGCATGGGAGTTGCCGAAGGCCTTCCGGGGATGTCCGGCTGGCGCCGAGGTGCCATACCAAAGCGAGTGACGTTGCTGTCCCAGGCATAGTAGACGATGCCGGTTGCCCCGTGAATCACCCCGCTGTAGACCATCCCGCGCAATTGCATCGGGGTGGGGTAGCGAAAGGGGAAGGCAGCCTGGGGGGAATCCATGGATTCAAAGGCTCCCACAATCAGCCATGTGGGTTTGGTTCGCTGATTCACCTCAAGAGCCAGCTGCATCGAGTCGGCGATTCCGTTCTTTTCGCTACCGTAGGATCCGAGATTCAGCGAGCGCGTGTGAGGCCAGATAACGTAATTGTCATGGCAGCTGATGTCACTCAGGCGGTGCCATTGGATCCAGGGGCTGCGGCCATTACCCACCATCCAGGGCGAGGTGTTCACCAGCACGGGAAGATCGGGAAGAACGGTGTGGATTTGTTTTTGGTAAGTGGCAAAGTTCCTTTGTTCCAACCCCTGTCGGGCAGCATCGGTGCCGAAGTTGACCAACGGTTCATCCTGCCAGACAACGCCCATTAATTGGGGAGCCTTCTGGAGGCTTTCCAGGTTGCGGACGTCGATGCGACGCATGAGGATCACCTGGAGATCATGTTCAGCAGCATCTTCCAGTTGTGCCTGAGTGGTGTAACCTCCCATGGGCCAGGGCCAGACCGTGTTGTAGTGAGCCTCGACCAGCTGGTGCCATCGATAATCCACGCCCTTGTAGATGCGCGATTCAGGGACACCCCAGGAACCAATCATCAGGAACGATCGATCCGGGTCCCAGGTATTCAATGCCTTACCATGGCGATCGGTATGCGGAACCCCTTTGGTGTAGAAACGCTGAACGCTTGGGCTGGCAGCCTCCAGCGCGACAAGCCCCATGAGTGCAGCAGATCCCGTCCAAGCTGACCAATGAGCGACCATAGAGGCACCTGAACAGGTAATCGGAAAAGGCGCAAGATTAGAGGGCCGGTCGATGTCGATTCTCAGGCAATGCCACCCCTCCTGGTGTTCGTCAGGAGGTCGCTTTTTTCGCTGCTTTGCGCGGCTTTGTTGTTCTCGGAAAACCGAGTACTTTGGCCGTGATTCGACGCTGGCGCCCACAACTCAGCAAATGGTGGAGATGGTCTGCCATGCGCAGGGGAAAGGACAAGGTTTCGATGGGAAGCTCTATCAAAACGGCGTCCACCCGATCAGGGTCCGCCACCAAACGACATTCGATCATCGCATCTTCAAACTTCAGGCGTTTTTTTCGAATCGCCGACTCAAGGGTTTTGTGAAACTCCTGGGGGGAGGGTTTTTCGGTTAGCCTGTGTTCGATTTCAGGTAGGCTGAGGACATCGAGGGAAGCCAGTTCGCCATGGGCTTGCCACTGTTGGGATTGGTCGCGATAGATAATACACAGCATGTTGGCGTCCACGGCAAAGAAGGAGGCCTTCCAATCGGAACGTTGTTGAAGAAGGTAGGAGATGGCCAGCTGCTTGTAGGCAGCTTCCTGCTGAAACATCCAGTCCGAGGCAATGATCTCTGCGTGACGAATGGTTTGATAATCCTCGATGGCCTCCTTGAGTTCCTGACGCATTCCTTCAAGGCCTGTTTTGACTTTCCTTTTCCAGAGCTCCAAGCGATCCGTGGAGGCCTCCGGCCCTTTGAGAGCATCGTTATGGGTATCCTTTTTTGTCTTTTGGGAAGGGGTAGAGACGTTGGTATCCTTCGGTGCCGCAGAGGCTCGATTTGTCGTGGGGATGGATGCCATTTCCTGAGACACGCGTTTGAGGGCCTCTTTCTCGCCATGAAGCTGACTCACCTGGATGAGACTTTCAATCCATCGCTGGTTGTGTGCGTCGCTTCGGTGGAAGGATTGACTGTAATCTTTCCTCAGGCGTGAAAGCGTTTCAAAGGCGGCAATGGTGGCAGACGGTGCTTTTGGCATCTGAGGCTCATCCAATCACAGAGTGGGCTACTTGACCAGCTTAGGGTTGGCTGGGCGAATACAGCGAAGGGCTTTGTAAGCCTGAAGGCAGCCATGGAGCCGATGACTTGTTCAGCTCGCTTGGACAGTAGCTCCAGAGCCCGTTCTCGCTTCAGAATGGCATCCCTACGATAAGGCCTGGGTATACGACGGATCCAGTCCCACGTGTCCAGGAAGGCATCAATTTTAGCAGAGGTCTTGCCGGTTTCAATTAGTGACTTGGCTTGCCTAGGTATGTCCAAAGGCAAGGTGGACATGGATAGATAGTAACAGGATGAGCGGTTGAGTACAAGGTTGCGAAAGGGTCAACAGGCTGGAATTACTCCGCCTTGTTCCTCGCCATCAACACGGGCAATAAAATTCAAGTTTTGACAGGGTTTGGAGCAAAAAGGCGCCAGGCCCATTGAATGGTAGCGTTTTTTCTGTGCGCTAGGAGTGCGTTTGGTCATATCGGAGAACTCACATAAATGGATTGTCCGTATCGGGTATTTAGCCTAGAACCGTTTTTTTAAAGTTAAGGTTGTTATATCCCAAAGATCTGTTTGGGTGGAATAGGCTCCGGTGTTAAACACAAAATTCTTTTTCTTCCGGCCTTTTTTTCATGAGTTCAAAATTTACCTCCAATCAAGACTACGGTGCTGATCCCATCGCCGTACGTGATACCAACAAATACGTAGATGAATATATCGGTGGTTTCGTCGAGAAATGGGATGAACTGATTGACTGGAAATCGCGTGCTTGTTCAGAGGGTGATTTTTTCATTAACAAACTTCGAGAAAAGGGGGCTAAAAGAATTCTTGATGTGGCTACAGGAACTGGGTTCCACAGCGTTCGGCTGCTCAATGCAGGATTCACCGTGGTGAGTGCTGACGGTAGTCCAGAAATGCTTGCAAAGGCATTTCAAAATGGTCGTAAGAACGATCATATCCTGCGAACGGTGCAAGCTGATTGGCGCTGGCTCAATAGAGACGTTACAGGCCGTTTTGATGCAGTTATCTGCCTGGGTAATTCGTTCACACACCTTTTTTCAGAAAATGCCCGACGAAAAGCTCTAGCTGAATTTTACTCGGCATTGCGTCACGACGGCATCCTCATACTTGATCAGCGAAATTACGATACGATTTTGGATGAAGGCTTTAGCAGCAAACATACTTACTACTACTGCGGCGAAAAAGTGAAAGCGGAACCCGAACATGTTGACGGTGGCTTGGCTCGTTTTCGTTATGAATTTCCTGATGGTTCCAAATACAACCTCAACATGTTTCCCCTTCGAAAAAACTACGTTACCAATCTAATGTCAGAAGTGGGCTTTCAAAATGTGACGACTTATGGCGACTTTCAGGAAACCTACAAACAGGATTCGCCAGACTTTTTCATCCATGTCGCCGAAAAAGAATATTCTGCCGAGGATGATAATTGATGAGCGAATTGAGTGATATTACCGAGAATTACTACGACAGTGACGATGCAGACCGCTTCTATTACCACATATGGGGTGGTGAGGACATTCATATTGGACTGTATGAAGAAGGAGAATCGGATATTCGTCTGGCCAGTCGCCGCACAGTTGAAGCCATGGCAACCAAACTCAAACACTGGCCCGGCGGAACGCGTTTGTTGGATATCGGGGCTGGCTATGGGGGTTCGGGGCGTTATTTGATCAAGGAACACCGATTCGATGTCACAAGCCTCAATCTGAGCAAAATCCAGAATCAACGGAATCGGGAATTCAATCAACTTCAGGGACTGTGCAGTCAACATGTGGTAGTTGATGGGAACTTTGAATCCTTGCCTTTCGGTGAATCAACCTTTGACTTGGTCTGGTCACAAGATGCTGTGCTTCACAGTGGTAACCGCTATGCAGTTTTTGAGGAAGTCAATCGCGTATTAAAGCCTGGTGGCGAATTCATTTTCAGCGATCCGATGCAGCGCCGTGGTGCGAGTGCCACAGCATTAGATCCTGTTCTGAAACGTATTCACCTTGCCTCGCTGGGCTCGTTCGAAACCTACGATGATTATAGAAAAAAACTAGGCTGGGAAAACTTAAGTGTGACCGACCTTACCCCACAGCTGGTTAATCACTATGCTGCTGTCCGTGCAAACCTTGAGAGTCGTCGAAAGGAACTCAGTGCTATTGTCAGTGAGGCCTACATCGATCAAATGATCCGAGGTCTCGACCATTGGGTTGAAGCCGGTAAGGCTAGGGTGCTGGCCTGGGGCATTATGCATTATCGCAAGCCTTGAGCAGGACCGACGCTTCCACATAACTGTCTGATGGTTCCCCAAAACTCCTCACCTAGCTATCCGCTCGACAAGACACAAAACACCCACCCTGTTGTTTTTCTGGGTGCAGCATTGTTGGCGCTTGGCTTTGTGTTACTCTCCATTGTTTTTAAGGAAAGTGCTCTTGAGGCCTTCATGGCGGTCAAAGCTAATGTGGTGAGCCAGACGGGCTGGTTTTTTCTGACAGCCACCAATCTGTTTCTTCTGGTGTGTGGTTTTCTTATTTTATCCCAGCGTGGCGCGATCCGCTTGGGCGGCGAGGAAGCTACTCCTTCCTATTCCTTTCCCACATGGCTTGCGATGCTTTTCAGCGCCGGAATGGGCATTGGCCTTGTTTTCTGGTCTGTGGCCGAACCCATTTTTCATTATGGCGCACCTTCAGTAAGTGATATCAAAGCTAGCACTGAAGCGGCCGCTCGGATGGCTCAAACAACCACCTTCTTTCATTGGGGGCTTCATGCTTGGGGAATCTATGCACTTATGGGTTTATCCCTAGCCTTCTGTGCTTACAATAGGGGCTTGCCTCTAACCATACGCTCGACGCTTGAACCCATATTAGGCAAACATACGGATGGTCCAGTGGGTAATTGTGTGGATATTCTTGCAAGTGTGGCCACTCTTTTTGGGGTAGCCACCTCACTTGGATTCGGTGTGCAACAGGTCAATGCGGGGTTGGCGCATGTCCTTGGGGTTCCAGAAAATCACTGGATTCAAATGCTGCTGATTGCTGTGATCACTCTCCTGGCAACGATCAGTGTGGTCTCCGGGCTTGATAAAGGAGTGCGACGCCTTAGTGAGGCCAATATGGCTCTTGCTGGCCTTCTAATGGTTTACGTGGTGTTTGCAGGGCCCACTTGGGAGCAGATGAGTGGTCTGGGCTACAACACATTGGATTACTTTAGGCAACTTCCCGCCCTGAGCGTTTGGTTTGGATCTAATTCTCCGGATAAGCAATGGCAAGAAAGTTGGACTATTTTTTACTGGGCTTGGTGGATTTCTTGGTCGCCCTTTGTGGGTATGTTCATCGCCAGAATTTCTCGAGGCCGCACGTTACGTGAGTTTACAATAGGGGTGCTAATTGTTCCAACTGGCCTGACTTTTTTGTGGTTGAGTGTATTCGGTAATGCTGCTTTAGCTCAGGCACTCTCAGGCAATATTGAATTTGTTCAGCTGGTCAATGATAATCAGGCAAAGTCTCTTTTTGCCCTGCTGGATGTGATGCCGCTATCCAAGATCATGTCACTGATTGGCCTTATCGTAATCATTCTTTTTTTTGTGACTTCATCTGACAGTGGTTCGCTGGTTATTGATATCATCACTTCTGGTGGCTGCCCAGATCCACCTATTTGGCAACGCGTTTTCTGGGCGCTTGCCGAGGGCGTCGTTGCGGCCACCCTGCTTCTTGTGGGCGGCGATCAGGCACTTGAAGCGCTGCAAACAGCCTCTGTCGTTACGGGGCTGCCATTTGCATGCATTCTTGTTTTCATCGCTTTTAGCTTCTTGAAGCAGACCAGGGTCTCTTACAAATGACCATGTCTCGTGCGGTTGCTGATTTGAAGCTTGTCCAAATTTGAGCCAATAGCCCAACTGGCCAAATCAAAAACAACTCAAAAACCATCTTTAATCTACAGGCCTGGTTTAGCTAACTCATCGCGCTGCAACATCGGCAGTGTAAGTATTTAATAGAATGTCGAAACTTGTTGGATATAAATCAGCTAGCATTGATCCAACCATCTCTAAAAAAGTTTTAGTGTTTCACTTTTTCTGAGCCAACACGGACAATCGCTTCTGCTGTTGGATACTCAGGGGCGGGATTTGGTTTTATGTGCGTGTATTGAACCATGCCAGATTACGAATACGAAGCGCTCGATTCATCCGGCAAGCCCAACGGAAGCTTCAAAAATCAACAGATCTATTGATTGTGCAGGACGTGCGGGATTTGACAGAGAAAGATTTGGAAATCTTAAATCAACTCCTACGAATCACATCAGAATTCTTTAGGTTAGTTGAGCGCTGAAAGCATTGATTCTTACTTATTGTTTCCGCACATCTTCGGCAATAATCTTCACATAGTTGTTTGGGGCAGTTGCGCAAAGCGTCACTTAGCTCAAGAACTGATGTGAGTAAAAAACGTAAGTCGTTGAAGGAGTATAGCCAATGACGAGATTCGAACTCGTGACCTACGGTTTACGAAACCGCAACGAGCATTTGCGCAACTTACTGGTAATTAGGTAAACAAAATCAAAACAATATGTGTCTTCAATATCACATATTTTTATTAATGATTGAGTGGGTATAGCGGTGGAAATATGTAACTAAGGCTTTCTCACACTTATAAAAGTGCTCTGTCCGGACCTTAGGCGCCATTTTTCCGCACTATCCATTACATCTTCAATCGAACCGTCGTCGCAAGCATCTTTTAAGCGTTTCAATCCATGCTCGAGCTCCTCTTTTGTCGCTAATGCAAACATAGAATCGCATGCCCGCCATTTGGGATCAAAAGGACCTTTTGGGTTAAGATAAACATCTAAATCATACATTGCATCTAGTGGCACTGTTACATCTGCGTCCTCAAATCCTTTATTCTCTAACATCGAAACGACGTTTGTCAGTGGTGCATATCTCTTAGCCATGCGTTCCTTAGCTTCGGGAATAATCCATCCAAACCAATAACTGTTGCAGACTTGTTCTTTGCTGGAGGTGTGGATGACGAGGGACCCTCCGGGCGCTAAAACCCGATAAGCTTCGGCAGTAAAATTGTTTAAATTTGAATAAGGTGGATATGTATCTAGGTGATGAACTACCTGATTTGTCATCACTGCATCAAAGCTGTCGGCAGGAAATGGCAGTTTTGGTAGACGGCCCTCGGTTAAAGAAACATTAGAAACGTCGCTGAACTTGTCTCTCGCCTGATCAAGCATTCCCGAGTTTGCATCTAATCCCACTACATTCTTAAATTTGTCAGCTATTTCGTTCAGAAAACTAGCTGTTCCACATCCTGCGTCGAGTAACCGCTGATTTTTTAACGTTATGTTTGGATGCTGGGCAAAAGAACCTAAAATAATTTTTAAGCCTAGAGGAATTCTAGTATTGTCGTAGGTTTTAGATGTTAATCCATAGTTTTCATATTCTGAATTCAAAGTGGGCGTCATTGAAGCTATTCACATCATAGTTCGAATGAATGTCAAATCGCCCGCCCAGCACCTAATAACATTTTGAAAATATGAAAAACTGTAAGTCCCTATATACA
>Ga0255776_10006542_pt1 | contig 11860 bp, 11 predicted proteins | sample 071ome_19_FD_179974 | JGI IMG/M metagenome (GOLD analysis project Ga0255776, IMG submission 179974) | Coastal salt marsh microbial communities from the Groves Creek Marsh, Skidaway Island, Georgia - 071413AT metaG (version 2) | ecosystem: Environmental > Aquatic > Marine > Intertidal zone >...
GCTTGAGCTGTTCCTGTTGCGCCTTCTGGAGATGACATGAGTATTGGCAGGCGCGCCCCGAAAGGCTACGCCTACCAGTGAATATGATAACTCCAAAGACAAATACCAACAAAGGGCAATCCCTGCAAGATTGCAAAAAGTACACCCTTATCAAGCTGAGTCTGGATGTTCACGCCAAGGACATCGTCATCGTTAGGCAAATAGAAAATGCCGTTCCTCAGCCTCCTCAAAAAATGAGTCCTGAAAAGTTTTTAACATGGGCCGCCAAACAATCCCAACAGGCCGATGAGGTCAAAGCTTGTTACGAAGCAGGTCCCACAGGTTTCTGGTTGGCCAGAAAACTCATTGAGCAGGGGATCGATTGCACTGTGGTTCGCCCTTGTCGACTTGATGCCTATGGTACGCGAGTGAAGAATGACCGGACTGATGCTCTCGCATTGGCCGAACGTTTTGATCGTTTTATTGCAGGAAACCCCAAGGCAGTGGCCAAAGTGCGTATCCCGACTCTCCAGGAGGAACAATCCAGGGTTCAAAGCCGGCAACGAGGCCAGATTCATCGAATGCGACAAAGTGTAGCAGCGATGGGACGAAGTTTGATGTTATTGCATGGTCATCGTGCCAAAGGACAGTGGTGGATAGCTTGCCATTGGGATAAGCTTACTGAACAATTGCCTACCTTTCTCATCGAACAGCTTACTGCTCTGCGCGAGACTGCACTATTTTTGAGCGAACAATTAAAGAAGGCCGATGCCACTCTTACTCGTGAAGGAAATCGGAAACCTCGCCCCAAAGGTGCGGGGGCCAAAACGCTGGAAATGATAGATCGAGAGGTTTGTTCCTGGGAGAGATTTACCAATCGAAAACAAATTGGTAGTTACTCAGGTTTATGTGGTGGCGTTGATGCCAGCGGCAATCATCACTCTGATTTGCCTATTACCAAGGCGGGAAATCGTCGATTGCGCAAGCACCTGGTCGAAATGGCTTGGCGGATGGTTTATTGGCAGCCGCAAAGCAAACTGATCCAACGATGGCGCCATGTGCTTTTAAACCCCAAAGCACATGCACGATCTCGAAAACGGGCGATCATAGCTGTAGCCAGGCGTTTGTTGGTGGATTTATGGCGTTGGCGCACCGGCCGAATGAGCCTTAAGGATCTTGGGTGGATTGAAATGGCCTAGTGGTATTGAGAAAATCTAAAACAAAACATCCACTCTACACGGTGAGGTAGTAGAAATGAAAAGACTTTGGAAGCGGCACCCGCTCGTAGCACGCACTGGACGGTATGACTCCGGTTCGATCTGGAGATTGGGCGGGTTCGCTTCCTCTCAAGACAATTCGGAAACGTCAAGGTGGACGGAGCTAAGCGCTCCAGTTCGGATAGCAGGTTGGGAGTTTAGAGAATCCCCTGCAGAGGAAGACGCGAGCCCAAAGTCATTCAAGCTATCAAGCGACCGTATGAAAGAACGCGCGGCCCGTGCCTCTGGAGCCAGCCTCGCCTCCGACGAGATCAGCCCCATTCTCGTCGAGGCGGTCACCGGAGTCACGGACCTATAGCGGAACTGAACACTCAAACAGAAATGAAGAGAAAGATTGAAACGAAAAATTAGGTTGGAAGCTTGACAATACTCATAGCAGTGCGGCGAGTCATCGCCGCTTTGGATACCGTCCACATTCTCATTCAGGCTACAAAAACTGAATGACTATACTCTTGCCTTGTCCTTGCAATCATGGAGGAATTGGACCGTATGGGTCTCAGGCTATCGCTACGTTTCCCTGGCGTATCCAAAGCTCCAATGACTTGGAGTACTCCAAAATAGCCCTTTTCGGAACGCGAACTTTAAGGAGTTCGGTGAGACATACTCCCTTCCGGTCTTGAGCTCCTTCAATTGAAGTGTTATATGGGATGGATGAGTGTCGAAGAGTTGGTCATGCAGTTGCCTCGTGCCGAAAAGTTGCGCCTGATGGAAGCATTGTGGGCGAACTTGAGTGATTCTGACGAAGCTTTCGACTCGCCAGATTGGCACGAACATGTTCTACGCGAGACAGACGAAAGAGTTCGATCTGGTAGTGAACCCATTCTTGATTGGGAAGAAGCCAAGCGCCGATTGAAGCATTAAATGATGAGAGTGCGAATTCTAATGTCCGCTCTCGAAGATCTCAGGAGCGGCAAGGATTTCTATGATCGCCAGGGAAGCGGTTTGGGCGACTACTTCCAGGAGTGTTTGTTTTCCGATATTGATTTGCTGAACCAATATGGAGGCATTCACCGGAGAGTGTTCGGTTTCCATAGGTTACTTTCGAAAAAGTTCCCATATGCGATCTACTATCGCATGGAATCTGACCACTCTGTCCTTGTTTACCGCGTTCTCGACTGTCGTCGTGATCCAGGTCGACTTAAAAAGTCGCTTGGGTATTAGGGATCATTCAGGAACTGCGGTGATATCCAGTCTGATCACGACTTCGTCCCGGATCAGGTCATTGGCTCTTCCTGGATACTGAATCCCAAAATCAAAGCGCTTGATAAAGAATTCCGCCGCTACCTTTACCTGATCATCGGATACCTGAATATCTGCCGGGAAAGTGATGCTTTTGGTTTCTCCGTGAAGGGTCAGGTTACCGCTGACGTCATAGCCGGTGGTTCCTTTTTTGATGTCTGTCGTGACAAAGGTTGAGGTCGGGTAAGTGGGGGCATCAAAAAAATCGGCGTTTTTGAGGTGTCCTGTCAGGCGGTCGCTGTCCGACCAGGTGGAATCCATGTCGATTTCCACTTTGGTTCCGTTTGGAACGGGTTCTCCGTTTTCAACATGGATGGCTGCCGTGAAGGTTTCGAATCCGCCATCATGACTGCCGGTAACCTTTGAACCGGTAAAATCGATTTTGGAATCAGCATTCGAGACATACTTCTTCCCGGCAATGCTTCCCTCTGAGACTTCTTTTGCAGTGGAAACTTCTGCTTCTGACACGTCGTCGGCAGGATTTGAGCAGGCTGCCAGGCTGAGTATCAGGGTTAAAGCTGCGATCGTTTGTCCGTAATTTAGAATTTTTTTCATGGCGTTGATCAATTTTCGTATGTTCTACAACTATTCTTGCTGTTTTGGAGACAAGATCGGATGAGTAAAGTTACACTTTTTCTTTGATGCGTGCATTGCTATCCGGCAGGGAGGCGTGGTATCCTGAATTCGTATCCTCGAAAACCACAGATCAAACAATATGAAAACGACACGCAGGAATTTCCTTAAATCTACTTCCGCCGTTGCTGCAGCGGCGCCGTTTATCCTTCCGTCCCATATCTGGTCGGCCGACGTCAAACCTAATGACCGTATCACGATGGGATTTATCGGTATGGGCAAGCAGAACCAGTATCTGCTGCGTCATTTCATGAACCTCAAGGGAACCCAGGCGGTGGCGGTGTGCGATGTGGACACGACACGTCGACAGGACGCCCGCAAGCGGGTGGAAGGTTTTTACGCGGATAAAAACGATGCTGCTTCTTTCAGGGGTTGTGAAGATTACAACGATTATCAAAAACTCCTGGCTCGCGACGATATCGATGCGGTTTGCATTGCGACCCCGGATCATTGGCACGCGCTCATGACCATTGATGCCGCCAAGGCCAAGAAGGATATTTATTGCGAAAAACCATTGTGCCAGTCCATCCGAGAAGCCCGACGAATGGTCAATGCGGTGCGTTTCAACAAGCGTGTGTTCCAGACGGGCAGCATGCAGCGTTCTTCCGAGGAATTTCGTGTTGCCTGTGAGTTGGTGCGCAATGGCATCATCGGTCCCATTTCCAAAGTCGAAGTCGCGGTGGGTGGTCCCGCCAAAGCATGTGATCTTCCTGAGGAGGAAATGGAACCGGGATTGGATTGGGATCGCTGGCTCGGTCCGGCTCCCAAACGTCCGTTCAACTCCGTGCTCAGTCCGCGGGGTGTGCATAATCATTACCCGGCCTGGCGTCATTATCGTGAGTATGGCGGTGGCGGTGTGACCGACTGGGGAGCGCATCACTTCGATATCGCACAATGGGGCTTGGGCATGGACAACGAGGGGCCTCGTCGTATCTATCCTTCCAAGAAACCTGAGTCCGGAAACGGTGTTCGCATGGTGTATCAGAACGGTGTCGAAATGATTCATGCTGAGGGCAATGGAGTCACTTTCTTTGGGAAGGACGGGAAGGTGAATGTCAATCGTGGTCAGTTTAAATTTTGGCTGGGCGATAAGCAAATCGCCGACAACCGCAAGCAATGCAAACAGGTGGAGCAGGAATACCTGGCTGACGCGAAAGTGCGTCTATACAAATCTTCCGATCATAAGAAGGATTTTCTCGATTGCATGCGCACCCGCACCCGCCCCAATGCCGACGTTGAAATCGGCGCGCGCACGGTGACGGTTTGCCATTTGGTCAACCTGGCCTATTACCATAACCAGATCATGCACTGGAATCCCTTCCGCGAGCAATTCATGAATGGTAAAGGTGACAAATCCTGGTTGGATGTCGAGCATCGTGCGCCTTATACAATGGGGTAGAATCTAGGTAGTGCCAGGTACATCGTGACAGCTTGTCCCGCGACTGCGTGGATCCCGGTCCGCCCTTGTGGTGTTCATCCTTTCCTATGATGTCCGTTTTGGGAAGCCTTGAGTAAATCGATCGCCTATCGTCTTTTCGTATGCCCCATCGTGCACTTTCTGGCGAAGGCACCCACGCAGCTGTCACCATATACCCTATCAAAACCTTGTGCTTGTTCGCTTGCTACCTGGGCGCTTAAGCGATAGGTTGGAGGGCGTTCTTTTCCCGAGTGTTTTTTTTATCTCTCGGGGGTGCATCTGATTTTGAGGAACCATTCTATGCAGACCTTAGTTCGAACTTTTTTTGGTTGTGCGGTTGCAACTCTACTTGGCGGCTCTGTTGAGCTGCGGGGAGCTGATGCCATCGATTTCAGTCGCGATATTTCACCCATCCTGTCCAAGAAATGTTATCAATGCCACGGGCCGGATGAGGGACATCGCAAGGGAGACCTTCGACTGGACAAACCGGATGCGGTTGACGGTCCATTTGCCGACCACGATGGGTATCAGGCCATTGTGCCAGGTGACGTGGAGAAGAGCGATATCTGGTATCGTATCACGACGGATGATGAAGATGACTTGATGCCGCCGGAGGAATCCAATCTGGTAGCTTTAACGGATCGGGAAAAATCGCTTCTCAAGCAATGGATCGAGGAAGGCGCCAAATATGACACCTTTTGGGCCTTCATCCAACCTGTGCGACGTGAGTTGCCGGAGGTTGATTCGGCAGCATGGAGTCAAAGCGCCATCGACCGATTCATCATGGCACGGCTGAACCGTGAAGGTTTGTCACCCAATGGCAAGGCGGATAAGCGCACCTTGATTCGACGTGTGAGTCTGGATTTGACCGGATTGCCACCGACTCCGGAAGAAATACAGGTGTTTCTCGATGACACCTCGGATACTGCCTATGAAGATTTGGTGGATCGTTTGCTGGGCACCCCTCGGTATGGGGAACACATGGCCAAGTATTGGCTGGATCTGGTTCGGTTCGCCGACACAAACGGGCTGCATCATGATCATTACCGGGAGTTGACTCCTTACCGCGACTGGGTCATCCGGGCTTTTAACCAGAATCTTGGTTACGATGATTTCGTATCCTATCAATTGGCCGGGGATCTTTATGAAAATCCCACGGACGACCAATTGATTGCATCGGGCTTCAATCGACTGCATCTCATCATTGATGTGGGGACGGCATTGCCCGAGGAGAGTTACACGCGCAATGTGATGGATCGTGTGACAGCGTATGGCACCGCGTTCATGGGGATGTCCGTGCAATGTGCGAGTTGTCATGATCATAAATTCGATCCTGTGACCATGAAGGATTTCTATCAGCTGTTTGCCTTCTTCAATAACTTTGATGGCAAACCGGAAACCGGCGGTCGGAGTGGGTTGGATTTCAAGCGTGGTCTGCAGCAACCTTACATCGAATTGCCCTCGCCTCAGCAGGCAGCTCAACTCAAAGCCTACAACGAGGAAATTCAACAGTGGGAATCCAAGATCAAGGAGCGTGAGTCTGTTCTGGCAAAGCAGGCATCCGAATCGGATGCAGGTGAGAAAGAGGAAAAGAAAACCGATCCGGAGATGGATGCTTGGCAAAAAGAGTTGGCTCAACTCAAAAAGGAACGCGACGAAGTGCAAATGGCGGTGCCGGCGGCTCTTGTCATGAAAGAACGTGAAGAGATTCGCCCGGCCTACATTTTGAAGCGTGGCAATTACGATCAGTACGGAGAGGAAGTTCAACGCGATACCCCGGGTTTTCTTCCTCCCATGAAATCAGACAGTGAAGTGAAATCGCGTCTCGATCTGGCGCGTTGGACGGTGGATCCCTCCAATCCACTCACCGCACGTGTCGCCGTGAATCGGTTTTGGCAACAATGCTTTGGCATAGGATTAGTCAAGACATCTGAAGATTTCGGCGCTCAGGGAGAACGTCCCAGTCATGCGGGCCTATTGGATTATTTGACCCTGCAGTTCATTGAATCGGGTTGGGATGTCAAGCAATTGATGCGATCCATGGTGCTGTCGGAGACGTATCAGCAATCATCCTTCATCACGCCTGAAAAACGAAGCCGGGATCCGGAGAATCGGTTGCTGGCCAGAGGCGCACGTTTCAGAATGGATTCGGAAATGATTCGTGATCACGTGCTGATGGTGAGTGGTTTGTTGAATCTGGAGATGGGGGGTAAGAGTGTGAAACCTCCCCAACCAGCCAAATTGTGGGAGATCGTTGCCATGCCGTTCTCTTATCCAAGAGTTTACGAGCCTGATCAGGGTAAGAAAGCCTATCGACGTAGCGTCTATACCTTTTGGAAACGCGCCTTGCCTCCTCCCCAGATGAGCATTTTTGATGCCCCGACACGAGAGGCATGTATCGCGCGTCGTGAACGCACGAACACTCCTTTGCAGGCCTTGTTGATGATGAACGAACCGGAGTATTTCCGAGCCGCCGCATTTTGCGCCCGACAGTTATTGGATCGTGAAGCGTTGAGCGAACAGCAGCGGATTCAATTGGCCTACGAGACCATTACCTCTCAATTGCCTTCGAGTCAGAGCGTCGACATGCTTCAAGAGGCGCTCGAAGGATTCAGACAACATTATGCGCAGGATAACGACGCCGCATCGTCGCTTGTTTCGAAATTCTATGGTGGTGATGTGGCATCCGGTCAAGAGGTTGAACTCGCTGCCTGGACGATGCTGACGCATTCATTGCTCAATCTCGACATCGTCAAAACACGACAATAACGAAACTTTTACAAAGATCTCATTACTCATGAATCCTTTGAATCCATTAAGCTCGCTGCACCCGGTTCATCAACTTGAAACGCTGCAGACGCGTCGTCGATTTCTGAAATTTTCTGCCATGGGATTGGGGGCGGCTGTGTTTGGTTCCATGCCGATGAAAGGATCTGGATTAAACACAGTGCCCGGAACGCATTTCGCTCCCAAAGCCAAACGCGTCATCTTCCTTTTCATGGCCGGGGCGCCCAGTCAGTTGGATTTGTTTGATTACAAGCCCGATTTGCACAAGCAATTCAACCAACCGCTACCCAAGTCCGTGAGCATGGGGCAACGTGTGACGGCCATGACCAAGGGGCGGGACCAGATCGTTGCGCCTTCGATGTTTTCCTTTTCACCCAAGGGCCAGAACGGGGTTTACATGTCCGAACTGCTGCCCCATTTGTCCAACGTGGTGGATGACCTTTGCATCATAAAATCCACGCACACCGATGCCATCAATCATGATCCGGCCAAGACCATGTTCTGCACGGGGTCTCAGATTCCGGGCAAGGCGAGTATGGGATCCTGGTTGAGCTACGGGCTCGGGAGCATGAACAAGAATCTGCCTGATTTCATGGTGCTGAATTCCGCTTTCTGGACAGGTGGCACGGGTAATGTGCAGGCTCTTTACAGTCGTTTGTGGGGATCGGGATTTCTTCCCTCGAAGCATCAGGGAGTTTCGCTGCAACCCGAGGGAGATCCGGTGTTGTTTCTTTCTAACCCAAATGGGGTGAATCGGGAAGGACGGCGCAAGATGCTGGATCTTGTCAGCAAATTAAACCAGCAACATTTGGAAGAAATGGGGGATCCCGAAATCCAGACCACCATCGCCCAACAGGAAATGGCCTTTCGTATGCAGGCTTCGGTTCCTGAGCTGACCGATCTCACGGGTGAGCCTGATCACATTCTGGACTTATATGGTCCCGAGGTGAAGAAGAGTGGTTCCTTTGCCAGAAACTGTTTGCTTGCCCGGCGTATGATAGAGCGTGATGTGCGCTTCGTGCAGTTGTTTCACCGAGGATGGGATCATCATGTGGGTTTGCCGAAGAAGCTGCGCGGCCAGGCCTATGATGTGGATCAACCTTGTGCGGCCTTGATTACGGACCTTAAGAACCGTGGTTTGCTGGATGAAACGCTGATCGTGTTTGGTGGGGAATTTGGTCGAACAACCTTTGGACAGGGAAATATCAAGCGCGATAATTACGGGCGCGACCATCATCCACGCTGTTTCTCCACCTGGATGGCGGGTGGCGGTATCAAGGGCGGTATGACCTACGGACAAACGGATGATTTCAGTTACAACATCGTCGAGAATCCGGTGCATGTGAATGATTTCAATGCGACGGTTCTGAATCAATTGGGAATCGATCACCAAAAACTGACCTTCCCGTTCCTCGGCCTCGAACAACGACTCACAGGCGTCACCGGAGCCAAAGTGGTCAAAGATATCCTAGCGTGATCTGAAGGTAGATTCCCGACTCGTCGGGATCTCGGTCCGCTCCTTGTGGTATTCGACTTCAAAAATGCCACTCAAAGGAAAACCTAAGTGTGTTGAATGCGTAGGTCTGGTGAGACGGTTGGAAATTGGGTGCGTAAGGCTTCCCAAAATGGAACTGTGTGAGAAATTAGATGCCATGAGGCGGCGCGCCAGGGACGGCACGCACTACCTGAAGTATGCTGCAAGGTAGATCGGACCGTCCCGATCCGCCCTTGTGGTGTTCGATTTCATAAATGCCTGACAAGGGAAAACCCTAGGTTGTGATGGATATGTAGGTCTGGTGAGGCAGTGGTAAATTGGGTGCGTAAGGCTTCCCAAAATGGAACTGCGTGAGAAATTAGATGCCATGAGGTGGCGCGCCAGGGACGGCACGCGCTACATGCGGGCGGTTTTCATTCACGATTCACTATTCTGAATTCACCATTTTAAAGGGACGAAACGTTCTACTCGGCAATGACAAAAAAACCATGAAAGTACGAAAACTTGGATACAGCTATTTGCATCTGACCACCATCGGTCTTGGTACCTGGGCTATGGGTGGAGGCGATTGGAAATTTGGTTGGGGCGATCAGGATGATCAAGCATCCATCAATGCCATTCACCAGGCACTGGATGCCGGCATCAATTGGATTGATACCGCTGCCATTTATGGCCATGGGCATGCTGAGCGCGTAGTGGGACGCGCGATCAAGGGACGTCGCGACGACATCATCATCGCCACCAAGTGCGGTCGGGTATGGGAAGGGGACAGTCGTGACATCGGCAAATGCCTCAGAAGGGACAGCATTCGTCGTGAAATTGACGCCAGCTTGGAGCGATTGGACATCGATCATATCGACCTGTATCAGATCCATTGGCCTGAACCTGATGAGGAAATTGAAGAAGGTTGGGCTGCCGTATCGGAACTCATTGACGAAGGTAAAATCCGTTATGCCGGCGTTTCAAATTTCAGCATCGAACAACTCAAGCGCATACAACCCATCCACCCGGTTACTTCACTCCAGCCCCCTTACAGCATGCTGAGGCGAGATATCGAATCAGAGCTCTTGCCCTATTGTGATGCCAACAGTATTGGCGTGATTGCCTACAGTCCGATGCAGGCTGGATTATTGACCGGCAAATTCACCCCGGAACGAGTCGCCCAGCTCCCTGACAACGATTGGCGCAAATCCAATCCATATTTCACCCAACCCCAATTCGATCAACATTTGGCAACCGTTGAATCACTGAAGCCGATATCGGAAGAATTGGGCGTTACGTTGTCACAACTCGCTCTGGCTTGGATCTTACGCCGACCTGAAATGACCGCAGCCATCGCAGGAGCACGCCGTCCCGACCAAATCACCGAGACTGTGAAAGCCGGTGAGATTGAACTTTCAAGCGATGTGATTGAGCGGTTGGATCAGATTTTGGCGTAAACGTGAGCTTTTTCCCTCTTGATTGACGTTGCTTAACAACATTATCCTAACGTGTATGAAGGCTACGCTTGAGATTCCGGACAACTTGTTGGAGCAGGCTAAGCAGTTGGCGTTAAAAGAGCGAGTTCCGTGGGAGAGATTAGTTGAGGAAGGTCTGTCCATAGTACTGAAGCATCGACACAAAATGGCTGACTCAGGTTTTCGTCCTGTGACATTCAAAGGAAATGGTCTTTCGGCAGAATTTAGAGATGCCTCATGGGGTGAAATAATCGAGGCTGCCTATGATCGTAGGATACGATGATTGCGGTCGATACCAACTTGTTGGTGTACGCGCACCGTGAGGACTCACCGCATCACAGAATGGCTTTTGACGCTATTATTCATTTGGCCAATCGGCGTTCGGGCAATTGGGCTATACCTTGGCCAAGTCTGCATGAGTTCCTAGCCGTTGTGACACACCCAAAGATTTACGATCCCCCCAGTCCGATTGATGTGGCGTTTGCCTCCATAGACCAATGGTTGAATTGTGCGAATTGCAGACTAATTGGAGAATCAGAATTTCATCTGGATCAGCTTAAATCGCTGTGTCATCCGGGGAAGATCAAAGGACCAAAAATCCATGATGCGCGCATCGCTGCGATATGTCTTCAAAACGACGTGGATGAACTCTGGACGGCTGATAGAGATTTTTCTCTCTTCGAAACCTTGAAAACTAAGAATCCGCTGGTTCGCGATGAATGGAGTTGAGCCCTCAATAATGAGAATGGCTTGGTTCATGCTCAAACGCGTCCAATGAAAACGATAACTGTGATGCTCACTGCAATGCAGGCCAGGCGAATTCCCTTGCTATTCACAACGGCTTGTGAATAACTTTTTCCAAGTTTGGCACGCATTATTTCACATCAAACAGGAATCTATGCAATTTATTGATATAAAAGCACAATACTCTGCCTACAAGGAAGCTATCGACGCGCGAATGAAAGCTGTGTTGGGTCACGGACGATTCATCATGGGGCCGGAGGTGGCTGAAATAGAGCAGACATTGTCCGAATACGTTGGGGTCAAGCATTGTATCACCACCGCTAGCGGGACAGACAGTCTTGAAATTGCATTGCGCGCACTTGGTGTTGGGCTTGGTGACGAGGTTGTAACCGTTCCCTTTACCTGGATCAGCACTGCTGAAACAATAGCCCAAGTCGGAGCCACACCCGTTTTTGTTGATATTGATCCTGTTTCTTACAATTTGGATGTCAATCTATTGGAACAATCGATCACCCCCAAGACCAAAGCCATTATGCCCGTCAGCTTGTTCGGGCAAATGCCGGATTTTGATCGGATCAATACCATTGCCGAAAAGTTTGGATTGCCGGTTATCGAAGATGCCGCCCAGAGTTTCGGGGCGACGCAGCGGGACAAACGTAGTTGTTCGGTATCAACCATTGCCAGCACAAGTTTCTTTCCCGCAAAGCCTTTTGGATGTTTCGGAGACGGAGGCGCCTTGTTCTCAGACGATGATGAATTGGCAGAAAAAATGAAGACCGTTCGTAATCATGGAGGCGCCGTGCGACACCATCACACCATGGTGGGTATGAAT
>Ga0255776_10006552_pt1 | contig 11851 bp, 8 predicted proteins | sample 071ome_19_FD_179974 | JGI IMG/M metagenome (GOLD analysis project Ga0255776, IMG submission 179974) | Coastal salt marsh microbial communities from the Groves Creek Marsh, Skidaway Island, Georgia - 071413AT metaG (version 2) | ecosystem: Environmental > Aquatic > Marine > Intertidal zone > Salt...
TGCTATTAGGTAAATATTTCTTACCTGAATTCCCCGTTCCGGATGGCCTGACGGAAGATGAGTTTTTTAGAAAAATATCTTATGAAGGCTTAGAAGAGCGCCTTGAATTTATATTGGATAAAGCCGATCCGAATTACGAAGCGAGACGCAAAGAATATATCGATAGATTGGAATTCGAATTGGATATCATTATTCAAATGGGGTTCCCCGGATACTTTCTGATCGTAATGGACTTCATTCAATGGGGTAAAGACAACGGTGTGCCTGTGGGGCCAGGGCGGGGGTCTGGTGCGGGTTCACTTGTGGCCTATGCGCAAAAAATTACCGATATTGACCCGTTGGAATACGACTTACTGTTCGAACGTTTCTTGAACCCGGAGCGGGTCTCGATGCCTGACTTTGATATCGACTTCTGCATGGAAACCCGTGAAAAGGTAATAAATTATGTTGCCGATAATTATGGTCGAGATGCAGTATCACAGATCGTAACGTTTGGAACCATGGCCGCTAAGGCTGTGGTGCGAGACGTGGCCCGTGTGCAGGGCAAGAGCTATGGTCTAGCGGATAAGCTGTCAAAGTTGATTCCTGGCGACCCAGGCATGACTCTGCAAAAAGCGTTAGATAGCGAAGACGCACTTCGAGAATTTCTTGATGGCGATGAAGAAGCTCAAGAAATCTGGGAGATGGCACGCAAACTTGAGGGCATCACCAGACAGACGGGTAAGCACGCGGGTGGTGTTGTTATCGCCCCAACAAAATTAACCGATTTTTCTGCCACGCTTTGTGAACCAGATGGTTCTGGCCTTGTGACTCAATTCGACAAAAATGACGTTGAGTCGGCGGGCTTGGTAAAGTTTGACTTCTTGGGGTTAAGAACACTAACGATTATCGATTGGGCGTTAAAAACCATTAATGCCAAGCGCGCAAAGGAGAACGAACCTCCTTTGCTAATCGAAGAGATTCCGTTAGATGATGCACCGTCTTATAAACTGTTAAAAGAAGCGAAGACCACAGCGGTTTTCCAGTTGGAATCCCGCGGCATGAAAGATCTGATTCGCCGTTTAGAGCCAGACAACATTGAAGAGATGATCGCACTGGTTGCTCTGTTCCGCCCCGGGCCATTGGAATCCGGCATGGTGGATGACTTTATCAACCGTAAACACGGTCGCGCTGAAGTGGCTTACCCCCACAAAGACTTTCAACACGAAAGTTTAAAAGAGATCCTTGAGCCCACATACGGCGTTATCGTATATCAAGAGCAGGTTATGCAAATTGCGCAAACGCTGGCGGGTTATACGCTGGGTGGTGCGGATATGCTTCGCCGAGCCATGGGTAAGAAAAAACCTGAAGAAATGGCTAAGCAGCGTGACACCTTCCGCGAAGGAGCTCAATCGGTCGGGGTCGATCCCGACTTGGCTATGAATATCTTCGACCTTGTGGAAAAGTTTGCGGGTTACGGTTTTAACAAATCCCACTCCGCAGCCTACGCCGTCGTGTCTTATCAAACCCTTTGGCTAAAGACCCACTACCCAGCCCCCTTTATGGCGGCGGTATTGACGTCGGATATGCAAAACACCGACAAAGTGGTCGTGTTTATCGAAGAATGCCGTGAAATGGGTTTGGACTTAGTGCTTCCAAATGTAAACCAGTCCGAATACGGCTTTACTGTAAATGACGATGGCGCCATCGTATACGGTCTAGGCGCGGTGAAAGGTGTGGGTGAAGGCCCAATTGAAGCTATTATCTCTGCTCGAAAAGAAGTGGGCGAGTTCAAAGACCTATTCCATTTCTGTAAATCTGTAGATAAAAGCAAGCTCAACAAACGAGTGCTAGAGGCATTAGTGCGCTGTGGTGCGTTCGACACCATTGGCCCCAATCGTTCGGTTCTGTTTGCCAGTATTGAAGATGCATTAAAAGCCGCAGATCAAAACGCTAAAAATGAAGCCGCTGGCATGATGGATATGTTTGGCGAGGTGGAAGAAGAAGTCGAGACGGATCCTTATGATGACTATCTTACAAAAGTAAGAGACTGGACGCCGAAGCAGAAGCTCAATGGTGAAAAAGATACGCTCGGTCTGTTTGTAACAGGTCACCCATTCGATGAGTACGAACAAGAGGTTCGCAATATCGCGAAAACGAAGTTATCGAATGTTCAGCCGGATAAAAAGACGCAAAAAATTGCCGGTATCATTGTTGCGCAACGGGTGATGAAAACCAAGCGTGGTGGCAACATGGCGATACTGACCATTGACGATCGTTCAGGGCGTTTAGATGTTCGCTTGTTTAGTGACATATACGAACAATATAAAGATAAGCTGCTGGTGGATCATCTTGTTGTACTTGAAGCAGAAATTAAGCACGACAGCTATAATGATTCCTTAGGAGCTAACCTCGTCAAGCTATGGAATATTACTGAGGCGCGAACGGCATTTTGTTCTGGTATCACGGTGAATGTACATCATAGCCAAGTCGGTAAGCAGTTTATTCAAAGCCTGAATCAAAACTTGGCACCGTTTCAAACCGAAGGCGCCAAAGTGTGTATTCAGTATGAAGGTGCTGAAGCGAAAGCGCTCATTGAGCTTGGCCAAGAATATTTAGTCGAGCCAAATGATGACTTGCTGTACCGATTGCGTGACACGTTTGGCGATGACAATGTCACTTGTCAGTATTAATAAGGTGGTGGAATGAACCCCAATTATCTGGATTTTGAACAACCGATTGCAGATCTAAAGGCGCGTATCGATGACCTTAAGCAGCTGGATCAAAGTTTGGATAATATGAATATTGCCGCCGAGATTCAGGGGTTGGAAGAAGAGCTGGCGTTTGTCACTGAGCGAGTATTTTCTCGGTTAGATTCTTGGCAAAACGCCCAGTTAGCACGCCATCCTTTACGTCCCCACAGTGCGGATTACTTACCTTTAGTATTCGAAGACTTTTATGAATTACATGGCGATCGTTCCTTTGGTGATGATCCTGCCATTATGGCAGGGCTAGCAAAACTGAATGGCCAAAATGTGGCTGTCATTGCTCAAGAAAAAGGTCGTGAATTAAAAGAAAAAGTACGCCGTAATTTTGCCATGCCAAAGCCAGAGGGCTATCGCAAAGCAGCACGCGTGATGCGGCTAGCGGAACGCTTTTCTTTACCAGTGATTACGTTCATTGACACCCCAGGGGCCTACCCCGGTATTGATGCAGAAGAGCGCGGACAGAGTGTTGCGATTGCAGAAAACTTGGCTCTCATGAGTCAGCTGAAAACGCCAATTCTCAGCCTTGTCATTGGTGAAGGGGGCAGTGGAGGTGCGTTAGCCATCGGCGTCTGTGATCAGCTGATGATGTTGCAGTACAGTACCTATTCCGTTATCAGCCCAGAAGGCTGTGCATCGATTCTTTGGAAAAGTGCAGAGTATGCCCAAGAAGCGGCAGAAGCGATGGGTATCACCGCGCAGCGCTTGCTTGAACTGGGTTTGATTGATCATATGATTTTGGAGCCACCTGGCGGTGCTCATCGAGATCTGCAAAGTGCGGCAAACATCATTAAGCATGCATTAAGTGAGCAACTAAATGTGTTGAAGAAGCAATCTATGGATGACTTGCTCGAAGCACGTTATGAAAAGTTCCGAGCAATCGGCCGATCAAGTGATGACTAAGTCGCAAGTCCCCAATCCTGTCGTGCTTCAGCAAACGCTGTTAAAGACGCTTCAAACTCTCTCCAACTCAGCTAAGGTAACGCGAATTTGGCTCGCCCTTTCTGGGGGCGTCGATTCGGTCGCATTGCTTCACGCGCTCGTGCATACCCGAGAACAATGGCCAGCAGCTTTGCGCGGCACTCCCGTTTTAGCGTTGCATGTTCACCACGGCTTGTCCTCGAACGCGGATGACTGGGTTAAGGAATGTGAGCAAATCTGCCAACAATACGGAGTTGAGTTGGTGACGGAGCGTGTTCAGTTATCCCCTCAAGGCAGCCTTGAGCAACAAGCGAGGCAAGCCCGCTACGCTGTCTTTGAACAGTATGTCGACGAAGGCGATGCGCTGCTCATGGCTCATCATCATAATGACCAATTGGAAACCTTTTTCCTGCGCTTACTGAGGGGGTCGGGTCTGCAAGGATTAGCTTCCATGTCCGACCAGCGTACCCTGGGTAAAGGCCGGTTATTGCGCCCTTGGCTTACCCATTCTCGAAAAGAGATAGAAGACTATCGAGATCATTACCAGCTAGCGCACGTAGAAGATGAATCCAATCAAGATTTAAGTATTGATCGGAACTGGTGGCGTCTAGCGGGTTTGCCGATGATTGCTCAACGGTTTTCTGCTTTTTTCCCGTCGTTATCCGTTTCCATTGCTCAGTTGCAAGAAGATAAACAGGTGTTGGATACCTTGTTACATGAACGACTGCTGGTCATCACAACTAGGTTGGACTGGGTGAAGCGAGTCGCGTTGTCTGTTGATCGGTTATCGGATTGTGATCCTGCATTGCGCAGGGCGTGTATACGGACTTGGCTGCAACAGCTCGGGGTGTATCCGGTATTAGCGAAAGCGCAGCTTGATGTGATATGGGAGGAAGTGGCCTGCGCTCAGCAAGATGGTTCACCGCACTTTTTGTGGGCTGGGCACGTCATTGCTCGTCATCGGGCGTGCTTGGTTTATGTTCCCTTGGCCGAGTGGGCCGCTACTGAGAGCAGCCCTAAAACGAATTGGTCAGGGCAGGCACATAATACGGATAGTTTAGCGCTCATGGTTGAGCCCCAGGCTGAGGATGCGGTGGGGTTGAAGCCGGGCACCTATCACCTTGGGCACTATGAGAACCAGTTGAAAGTGAAGTTGAGTGGACGACCAACCAAAACCTTAAAGAAGCTGTTTCAAGAGGCGCATATTCCGGTTTGGCTCAGAAAACAGTGGCCAGTGATCTTAGATGGCGATGTGGTGGTGGCCATTCCCGGTTTTGGGGTAAACGGAGATTATATGGTGAAGGCGGGCTGGGCCTTGAACCTAGACTTGAACAAAAAATAACCACTTATTCCATTAAATAGCTGGCGTCGGAGGCCCAAAGCTGGCAGAATGCGCAGCCACAGTCGCACCGGGCCTGAAAAAAACAGGTAAGACTGGCCAAAAAGGCGAAACCGAGTGCCCAAGTAGTATTCCCAAATCCTATTGAAATCTTAGTTCTATGCCCTAGGTGGGGCCGATACTCAGTAATCTTAATTATGAGTATTCAGAGAGCTGCAGCGTGTAACGACCTTACGTGGTCGCTAACTTATCAGTGTGCAGGGTGTCGGGAATCAAAAATTAACATTGGATTAATTTTGGTTGCGATGCCATTGGGGTTCCCCCCCTTTTTGCTGTACCGATTCAGAAGTATTCCTATTTTTTACAGGTTTTTTTCATGTCCGAAATGAAAGCCGGTAGCGAAGCTATCAGCGAAGTGGGCTTTGCCAGTCTTGGCCTGCCGTTTAATATTCTTAGAGCCATTGAAGAGCAAGGCTACGAGACTCCAAGTCCAATCCAAGCGGAAAGTATTCCTCACTTATTAGAAGGCAAAGATGTTCTGGGCTTGGCTCAGACCGGTACCGGTAAAACGGCGGCCTTCACATTGCCTATTTTGGCCAGAACCTCTGCAGAAGTCCGTGCACCTCAGGTTCTTGTATTAGCTCCAACCCGTGAATTGGCTCAGCAGGTGGCGGTTGCCGTTGAGTCTTACAGCCAATATACCAGTGGCATTAAAGTCGCCAGTATCTATGGTGGCAGCGATTTTGGTAGTCAGTTCCGTGCCTTGAAACAGGGACCTCAGTGGGTCGTGGGCACGCCAGGCCGCATCATGGATCACATTCGTCGCGGTACTTTAAATTTAGATGAAATCAGTGCAGTGGTATTGGATGAAGCTGACGAAATGTTACGCATGGGCTTTATTGACGATGTAGATTGGGTACTCGACCAAGTGCCTAGCAATCGCCAAGTCGCACTGTTCAGTGCCACTATGCCAAAACAAATTAAAGAGGTCGCGGAGAAACACCTTCGTAATCCTAAAGAAGTTCGTATCAAGGCGAAGACGGCGACCAACGAAAGCATTACGCAAAAGTATTGGTTGGTTCGTGACGCCGATAAAAATGACGCCATGGTGCGCATTTGTGAGACCAGTGACTTTGACGCCATGATGGTGTTCGTGCGCACTAAGCAAGCTACAGAAGAAGTGGCCCAGTACATGCGCGACAACGGTTTCCGTTGTGAAGCCTTGAACGGTGACGTGGCACAAGCACAACGTGAACGTACCGTTGCTCGTTTGAAGAAAGGCCAAGTCGATATCGTTGTTGCAACTGACGTGGCTGCACGTGGCTTGGACGTTGAACGTATCAGTCATGTTATTAACTACGACATTCCATATGATGCTGAATCCTATGTTCACCGTATTGGTCGTACCGGTCGTGCCGGTCGCACAGGTGAAGCCATTTTGTTCGTGCGTCCACGTGAACGTCGTATGCTGAGCACCATTGAGCGTGTGAATCGCAATAAAATTGAACAGATTCAATTGCCAAGTGCAGATGATGTAAACGCCAAGCGTCGCGAACGTTTTAAAGCCCGCATCTTAGAAAATTTAGATGGTGTTGATATTGAAATCTATCGCGCGATCGTTGCTGAGTTGCTAGAAGAGCATGGCGAATTGGATGCAGTGGCGTTAGCCGCAGCGATTGCTCAAATGTCACAAGGTGAGAAGCGCCTTTACATGCAAGAAGTGGTTCGTCCTAAGCGCGAGCGTCGTGAGCGTGATGACAATGGCCGTGGAGATCGTCGTGATGATCCGCGCCGTGAGCGTCGTAGTGTTGACTTAAGCGAAGTAGATAAAGCACCGATGCCGCTGAAAGACAACACCGATGTGCCTATGCAGCGTTTCGTTATTGAAGTGGGTTATCGTGATGGCGTTAAGCCGGGTAACATCGTTGGTGCCATTGCTAACGAAGCAGACATTGAAAGTAAGTATATCGGTCACATCGAAATCTATGATGATTTTGCCACTGTGGACTTGCCAGAAGGAATGCCAGTGGATGTGATGGAGCACTTGAGAAAGTCTCGTATTGCCAGTCGCGCCATGAACATTCAAGAAATTAGCAAGGCGAAGCTATCAGAGCGCACGTCATCGCCAAGAAGACGTGATGATCGCGATCGACCAAAGCGTCGCAATGACGGTGGCAAGCCTCGTGGTAAAGGCGAAGGTCGTGGCCGTCCAGATGGTAAAGAGCGTTCTCGCGGCGAAGGAAATGGAAAATTTTCTGATCGTAAGCCAAAAGGTAAGCCAAAGGGTGATCGCAAGCCCAACCTAGAAGGCAAGGTTAGAAAACGCAAAGTAGAAAAATAAGAAAAGGGCCTCGTGCCCTTTTTTTTTGTTAGGACACTTCAGCGAAAAGAGAAGTGAACTAACCTAAATTGTTTAGCCGAAGGTTGACCCAAATGAAAATTCATCGAATTAACCCTTGTAAGCGTTGGTCTGACGTTACTGTGTTTAATGGTATTGCTCAATTTGTAGAAGTGCCCGAACAAGACTTAACACAAGACATTCAAGGACAAACTCGTCAGGTACTTGAGCAGGCAAAAGAAACCCTTAAGTTAGTGAATAGTGACCCATCTCGGGTGTTGTCTGTGACTCTTTTTATCACGGATTTCGACAATCTAGAGGCCATGAATGAGGTCTGGGACGATTGGTTCCCTGAAGGATGTGCTCCTAGCCGAGCATGCGTCAAAGCAGAGCTGGCTAACCCAGGCTATTTAATTGAGATGGCATTTTCTGCGGCGGCGGGTGACGGCTTTATGCCGGAGTGAATATGAGGTTTATGGAATAGCGCTATTCAGCGCCTCCATAAAACCTTGGTTTCTTTTTAGGTAGGTTTTCGATACGTAAATGCCAAATGGCTTGCCTTTTTGAATGTCCTTCTTAAAAAGTGAAAGCGCGACGCTTTGTTCGCGGCAGGTTTGTTCAAATACGGCTTCCGCTGCGAATACCGCATCGACTCTTTTATTCATGAGCAGGCCGGGCAGCTCGCCGATTTGAGCGCTGACCACCTGATAACCGTTTCGAGTTAGCCAACGAAAGGTGTTGGTTTTGGCGATTGTGCCGACGACCGCATTCTGAGGAAAATCGGTGCTCTTGGTATTAATGCCTCGGTTGACGAGGGTGAACCAGGTCCAGTTGTTCACCGCCACTTTTTTTGAAAATTCAGCGTAACGATCCCGTTCCAAATTTTTACTGGCTAAAAAGAAGCCCTGTATCTCATCTCTCTTGAGTGCCTTGAGCAACTCTGAATAGTTTGCAAACGATTTCAACTTAAACTCAGGTCCGGCGCGCTCAAAGGCCTCCGTCACTGTGTTAATGGCGCTTCCTTTGATCTGTCCCCTCTCTGTGTACGTATAAGGTTTAAACTCAGGGACGCCAAGCACAAGGGGTTCATAAGCTTGAGCAGCTTGAGTGAATAGTCCCACAAGTAGGACAATGCTTTGCAATATGAGAGCTTGTTTCATATATGGAGTAATGTGTACAGTTTATGCTGATTCCATTTAAGTGTAGCAGTCTAGTGACTGAGGTGAGGTAGAGTGAATACACGTCGGGTTACAGCTTTGATCGTCCTAGTTGTGATAGGCCTAGTGGCCTGTGCGACTCATCAGAATGAGGTTTATCAAAGTCCACACTATCGAGACAGCCAGTTCCAAAATATGGAGCCTTTTGTACAGGACTTCAGCTTATCCAAGACCCTCGATATTGTGGATAAGTTTTGGTTTCAGACGTTCCCGGACACTGAGCCAACGAAACCGATCCCATTGCAACCCCTGACACGTGAGCAGCTATACGCCACCCAAGGTGATCACGTTTGGCGCTTGGGACACAGCACGGTTCTCATGAAACTGAGTGGCCAGTTTTGGATAACCGATCCTATTTTTAGCGATAGAGCGAGCCCTGTTCAATGGGCTGGGCCAGAGCGATTTCATGCATCTCCGATCGCTCTAGATGAGCTGCCTCCTTTGCAGGGCGTTATCATCAGTCACGACCATTACGACCACCTCGACGAGCAAACCATATCAGCCTTGCATGCCCGTGTTCAGCACTTCTTCGTTCCATTGGGCGTGGCTAAATACCTAAAGGACTGGGGCGTTGCCGAGCAAAAAATTATGGAGTTAGACTGGTGGGAATCTCGCTCAGTCGGAGCCTTTAGAATCACCTCTACGCCAGCGAATCACTTTTCCGGCCGAGGACTGTTTAACCGAAATCAAACCCTATGGAGCTCATGGGTGATTGACTCAGGAAAGCGCAAGATTTTCTTTAGCGGGGATTCTGGTTACTTTGACGGCTTCAAAATGATCGGCAAAGAGTATGGCCCGTTTGATCTTACGATTATGGAGAACGGTGCGTACAACACCGACTGGGCTAAGGTGCACATGTTCCCCGAGCAAACGCTTCAGGCCCATAAGGACCTTGGCGGCCGCCTAATGTTGCCGGTGCATAATGGCACTTTTAAATTGGCGTTTCACCCATGGCATGAACCGCTAGAAAAGATCGTACAGCTATCACTGGAAGACAATATCGAGGTGCAAACTCCTAAAATGGGTGACGCGCTATCGCTGGACTCGCCTCAGACGAGCGTCGCATGGTGGCGAGATCAGCCCGACATACCGAGAGTGGCTCAGCTTCCACAGGATAATTTGGTCGAAAAATAATCAAAAGTAATAGAACTTTGCCTTTCTTATGTAAATTGGCGAAAAATGACTTGAACCTTGCCTAGGTCGGACTATTTTTAAATCAAAGGTCACGGATGATCTTAAGGATTAGACCCCAGGATGGGATCGCAAGGACGTCGGTAGGATAATTCAGGATAGGCCAGGATGGCTAAGTCAGGATGACCTAGGGTGAACAAAGGGTAAAGACGAAAGTCTTTACCCTTTTTCTTTTTTGCACAGGTATGTTTTGGATTGAATTAAGCGCTTAATCGGTTGAGTAGCTGGAAGGCGTCGATGGCCCCCGTGTATTCCTCACAGTTCACGGCCTTTTCAATAAATGTATCTTGTTCGAAGCGCAGGTCCCAGTGTTCCGTCGGTATAGATCGACTGGTATCCACATCGTAAAACACCACCAATTGGGGCTTTAATGCAAATACAGGGTTGGGCTGGGTGACGAGACCCAAGTAATTATGCAATTGCTTATTGCACAGGACACAACTTCCAGCCGGATAGGCACCCACAAAATTAGCAAACATGGCCACCAAGGCCTTATCAAACTGGGTGCCGCTGTGTTTAAAGAGCTCTGCTAAGGCTTCGTTATTGGTCATGCGTTTAGCGTGATAGCGAGACGACGTCATGGATTCATAGGCGTCGACGATCCCCAGGATTTTCCCCCAGAATGAAATGTCTTCATCTGCTAAGCCTTTCGGATAGCCGCTGCCGTTCATGCGTTCATGGTGGTGTCGAATAGCACTCAAAGCGATTTCAGACAGGTCGGGGTATTGAGCCATTAGGATCTCGTTCACTACTTCTACATGGCCCTTTAAGATCTTTGATTCTTGCTGAGTGAGGTTGTCTTGTTTTTCGAGTATTCGCTTCGGCATGATGGAAAGGCCAACATCATGCAGTAATCCCGCCATTAATAGGTCATGACAAATGGCCTCTTCAAACCCCATATCGTGAGCAAACATGCCGCATAGCAAGGCCGTGTTGATGCTGTGATCATACACTTTGGGTTGGGCGTCGTGCAGTCGCACTAGCATCATGGTGGCGACGGGGTCCTCAGTCAGAATGGCGTTTAAATCGCTGGCGATGTGAGAGAGAACTTCAAAATCCTTGGGGCCAACGGTTTCGATCCTCATACACACATGCTTGAGCTGGTTTTCGGCGTACTTCGCCATATCGAGGACTTTTCCCACGCGGGCGGTAAGCGGGGCTTGGGGGGAAGGATGATCAGGTGTCTCGGCTTCGGCCTTTATTTCATGAGAGCCAGCGGGCTCTGGCGAGGTGAATCTGTGATCCGTGGGTTTAACCAAAACAAACCGAACGCCATATTGATGCAGCGCCATCAGAATGGCTTCGCTTCTAACAATGCCCGCTTGTTTAATGGGGCATTGGGTTTCTGTACTTTCTACCGCCTCGACAAACATACCCACTTTGAGGTCTTCTAATGGGATGCGGGCTAGGTCATTCATGATTGTTTACAAATTGAACAGACATTAATTACGTATAGATCAGCTGTCAAACTTGTCCAGTTTCTAGGGGCTAGAAACAAAAAAAGCGGGTAAATGCCTTAGGCATACCCGCTTTTTAGAGAGGAAGGTTATTAGCGCTCTAGGTGCTGAACTTTGCCTTCGACGCCATCCCATTCTTCCGCGTCGGGTAGTTTGTCTTTCATCTCGGTGATGTTTGGCCAAACCTCTGCCAACTCGGCGTTAATTTCCACGAATTGTTCTTGGCCTGCGGGCAGCTCGTCTTCACTGAAAATGGCTTCAGCAGGGCATTCTGGTTCGCATAGCGCGCAATCGATACACTCATCAGGGTGAATAACCAAGAAGTTCGGGCCTTCGTAGAAGCAATCCACTGGGCATACTTCAACACAGTCGGTGTACTTACATTTGATACAGTTTTCAGTTACTACAAATGTCATGGGATATCTCTAATTATTCATCGCGCGCCTTTATGGCGGGCTTATTCTCTCATCGTGGCCGATATTCTAGGGGGATACTCTTAGAATATCAAAGCAGCCATGGCCACTGCGGTGCGATTTCGCTTACTGATATGGGCTTCCAGCCAGTAAAGCTCTAATAAATAGCATTTATACCGCAAAATGCTTTAGCTTTAAAACCGATAAAAATAATGATTCCTATCGATTCTA
>Ga0255776_10006553_pt1 | contig 11849 bp, 16 predicted proteins | sample 071ome_19_FD_179974 | JGI IMG/M metagenome (GOLD analysis project Ga0255776, IMG submission 179974) | Coastal salt marsh microbial communities from the Groves Creek Marsh, Skidaway Island, Georgia - 071413AT metaG (version 2) | ecosystem: Environmental > Aquatic > Marine > Intertidal zone >...
CGAAGGGGAAGAGATAACCCTGGGGGAAACCCGAATCCGCAGCATGGCAACGCCAGGTCATACTCCGGCGTGCTCAAGCTACATAGTTGAAGGCAAAGATGTCTTCGTCGGTGACACATTGTTTATGCCGGATGTAGGTACTGCACGCTGTGACTTCCCGGGAGGTGACGCAGGTACCTTGTACGATTCAGTGCAGAAGCTGCTTGCCCTGGGTGACGATGTAGTTTTACACCTGTGCCATGACTATCCGCCGACTGAGCGCGAGAAACAAAGCTCGGTGACGGTTGGCGAACAACGTAAAGATAATATTCACGTTGGTGCGGGTAAAACCCGTGATGAGTTTATTGAAATGCGCAATAAGCGGGACAGCGGGTTGGAAATGCCGCGTCTGATTCTGCCGTCATTGCAGATCAATATCCGCGCGGGGGATTTTCCAGAACCTGAAGACAACGGCGTAAGTTACCTCAAGGTGCCGCTGAACCAGATGGATGGCTGTGGTAGCGTCTGATTGGCAATTCGCCAGCGATCCGTTAGGCTGTTTGCTAATCTGAAAGTAACCAAGTGATTGCCAGAATAAGGAATACAGGATGCTGGTGAATAACCGGTGGGTGAGGGCAAGCGGAAGTCTGCAGGACAAACCGATCAGTATTCAGTTTCGTGAAGACTGGACGCTGGCAAAGGACTCCGGCCTCTACAGTATTTGTGTGCAGATCGCATGGCATGCTAACAGCCGTGACGAAAGTACTGGGTTCCCGGCTACAGAAGAGCAGGCGCGTATCGTTGCTTTCACTGAGCAATTGCAGGCACGGCTCGAGCCTCAGGAAGATTCGGTAGTGGCCATGATGATCACCCATGACGGGATCAATCAATGGATCATCTACAGCCGTGATCTGGATGAGTTGAAAGCGGGTCTTGAGAGTATGCCAACCGATGAGGGTCTATACCCTATTGAGGTGGTTGCGGATGAAGACCCTGCCTGGAGTACATTCATCCAGGTGCATGAGCGCATTGATGGAGAGGCCGTCTGACGACGGCCTTTTTTATTTCCGGGCGTTCAGTTTTATTCTGAAGGCGCCTGATCATCAGGAGTCGGATTGTCCTTATCTGAGCTCTCCGGATTCGGGTTCTCTGAGCTCGGGCGCGGTGGTCGCACGCCGCTACGTCTTGCCTTTTCAGCAGCTTTCTCGGCAGCAGCCGCTTCTTCAGCTTCGATACGAAGGCGTTCAACTTCCGCGAGTTCTGCCTCGGCCATTTCTGGGGTTTCCATCGAGATACGCCCGATTTTTCCTGCGCGCAGCTCGTGCAGAATGATTTCTGATGCTTTGTGCAGATCGGCGATGCCGCCGGCACGCAGACAGCCACGTTTAGCCGCAATTGTGTTCAGCAGCAGTTCGGCTGTTTCTGGCATCTCTTTCAGTTTGAAGCGCGCGGTCAGCTCTGCGGGATAGGCCTGCTTAAGGTAGTCCAGCGCGAACATCGAAATTTCGGTGTATTCAATCGCAGTATCTTTTACGGCACCACTTGCCGCCAGGCGATAACCGCACTGGGGGTTCTCAAACTTAGGCCAGAGAATTCCCGGTGTATCCGACAGGATGATGCCGTTTTTCAGATCAATCATCTGGTTTGCCTTGGTCACGGCAGGCTCATTGCCAGTGCGGGCAACGTAACGGCCAGCAAGGGCATTGATCAGTGTGGATTTGCCGACGTTCGGAATACCCATGATCATCACCCGGACAGCACGCTTCTTATCGAGCTGATCCTGACCAACCTTTTTCGCCATATTAATCAGCTGCTTCACCTGCTTACGGTCTTCAGCAACTAACGGCAGGGCGGTGGTGTTGTCCTGATCTGAAAAGTACTTTACCCAGGCCTTGGTCGTCACCGGGTCAGCCAGATCCGACTTGTTCAGAACCTTGATACACGGCTTGTTACGGCGCAGTTCATCAACCAGAGGGTTGGTACTTGAGTAGGGCAGACGTGCATCAAGCACCTCAATGACCAGATCAATTTCAGGCATCGCTTCGCTGATTTTGCGACGCGCCTTGTTCATGTGACCTGGGAACCAGTTTATGGCCATTGTTTGCTTTCCCGATTGACGAATGGTGGCTGGGGCGGCACATTGTAATTCATGGCAGTGTGAGAGCAACCGGACGTTGACACAAAACTGTCACGCCCGGCGTCTATAACCGCTCTGTCGGATGCAGGTTTTTACCTGTCTGACACTGCTACTGACGATGGGACTGGAGACAAGGTATGGATCTCTTGCCTGAAGACATGGCTGATACTGTCCGCAAACAGGGCAGACATGCATCGGCGACGGTATCGGGTCGTCGCCGCGAAGGCTTTCTGTTGGGTAATCGTTTCGTCTTTTCAGATCAGAACGAATTGCTCTGGATGCAAGCCGGCCCCGGAGAGTTCAGAGAACTCAAAATCTGGCGTAAATAGCAGTCGCCAGCCGGGACCGTGAAAGTTATTACTCAGACGCTGAGGCGCGTTCTTCTTCAGCAGCTTCCTGCTCGTTAGCTGCCTCAACCTGAGTTTCAAGTGCAGCTGGTGCTTTCTCAATCGCGCTGGCTTCAGGGTAATGTACGCTTTCTTCTTCAAGATCTGGCGTAGAGGTCTCTTCTACCATCTTTTCTTCAGTCTGAGCCGGCTGGCTCATCTGCTGTTTTTCCTGTTCTTTCTCTGCGGCTTTCAGGGCTTTCTCGCGGGCTTTTTCAGCTTTCACGATATTGCGCTCCTGCTGTGCCCAATAACCACTGCGGAATTCGGCGTTCATGATGCCGTTATCTTCAGCAATGCTGTCGGCGATACCTTTGGCTGCATCATCGGCATCGCGGGCCATCAGTTTACGTTCGCCAGGCTCAATGCGGCTGAACAGGTCAACCAGTGCGCTGGACAGTACTTCCTGAGCGACTTCTTCGCGGCCTTTACGGAAACGGCGTGAAATCATGCCCAGCAGGGCCAGGTCGTTGGCGTCGAGACGCAGAGTCAGTTCTGCCAGAGACAGTTCTTTTTCGCGCAGTTCGCGCTCTTCGTCGTAGTAACGGTCAATAAGTGAATGCGTATTTGGGGTATCGGCTGCAGACATCGTGAGTTCCGTATGAGTTCTGTGCTGTTCATCTGAGGCAACGTACTGTATCGGCAACCCCCAGCTGTGTGCAACCGGGTTTGGGTAGTTTATAGTGTCTCTATCACGTCAGGCCACGGTAACCCATGATTGAGCCCGTTATGCAGTCCGTCATTGAAACGAAAATCGAAACGAAACTAGGCAGCTTGAACCCCCAGCACCTGGTAATTGAAAACGAAAGCCACATGCATTCTGGTCCGGCAACGGATTCCCATTTCAAAGTCACACTCGTCTCTGACGCCTTTACCGGCGTGCGTACCGTCGCTCGTCATCAGAAGGTATATGGCATTCTCGCTGAAGAACTGCAGGGGCCTGTGCATGCACTCGCGCTGCATCTTTACACGCCAGAAGAGTGGAACAAAACAACAAGTGTCCCTGATTCGCCTCAATGCCTCGGTGGGAGTAAGCATGCTTAACGTAGTAATGAAGCGGGCGATTGCCCTGATGGCCGTTTTCACTCTGGCAATGCCTGCCTGGGCCGGTAAGTGGGAAGAAGCAAAGTACGACAAAGACAACGATATCCGCGTCTTTACCCGCTCGGTAAAAGGCTCCGATATGAAAGCCTTCCGCGGTGAGATGATTATGCCGAGTACACTGACGGCACCGGTTGCTCTGCTGCAGGACGTTGACCGCGCCGGCGAATGGGTATTCAACTGTCGTGCAATGGCGTTAATCGAAGAATTGTCTGACACGCAGGCGCTGTATTACACCGTCACTGAAATGCCCTGGCCTGTGATGAACCGCGATAACATCAGTGAAACAAACATAGTGCAGGATGCAGAAACCAATGCCGTAACGGTGACGATTTCTGCCCGCAACGATGTCTTCCCGGAGAACGACGATCACGTCCGTATCCGTGAACTGGATGCGACCTGGACCGTAGAGCCACTTAATGACGGTCTTATTCGTATTGTCTACGAGGCCCATGCTGATCCGGGCGGCGGTTTACCTTCCTGGTTAGTGAACAGCTTTGTTGTCGATGCACCGCTGCAAACACTACGAAAAATGCGTAAGTTGCTTGACGATGAAAGGTATCAATTGGCGCAACGTGACTATATTGCGCAGTGATAACGTACTGATTTAAAAGGCATTCTTTTTCTTTGTAATGAAAATGTCATAAAAGTCAGGTAGGCTCCGCCGCTGGTGAATTTAGTAGTACCGGTTGGTTATGCGCTTCTTACTTATTGCGTCGTTTATTCTCTCTTTTCTGCCTGCAAGCCTGTGGGCAGATGAACTATTCTCTGATATCCCGGCGGGTCAGTATCAACATCTGTTCCGTATCGACGGTTCAAATACCATTGGTGCCGCACTGGCGCCTGCATTGGCAGAAGCCTGGATGAAAAGCCACGGCGTTAGCAATATAGAGCGCATGTCACTGGCTGAAAACGAAACCCGTATTGTTGGTTTTCACTCTGGGCGCAATGCGCATGTTCTCGTAGATATTGCTGCGCACGGCTCCGGTACCGGCTTTACTGCCGTATCAAAAGGGCTTTCTGATATTGCGGCAGCATCCCGCCCGGTGAAGGCAAAAGAAGCTGCGTTGTTCCGTGGTGTCGATTTGAGCTCAGCGACCAGCGAGCATATTGTTGGGATCGATGGTCTGGCAATTATCACCGAGCCATCCCTGCCTGTACGTTCGCTCACAGTCGATCAGCTGAAGTCTATTTTTACCGGTGAAGTATCAGACTGGTCTGAGGTGGGTGGGCCATCATTGCCGATCAGCGTTTTTGCCCGTGATGACAAATCCGGTACCTGGGATAGCTTTAACCATATGGTGCTGAAAAAAGCGCCTTTGGTTGAGTCCGCACAACGTTTTGAGTCGAATGATGAATTGTCGGATGTCGTGAGCCGCACCCGCGGAGCCATCGGCTTTGTTGGCCTTGCATCCGTTCGTCAGGCGAAAGTACTGGCGGTGTCTGCCGGTGAGGCAGAAGCTCTGCTGCCGAATCAGCTGACGGTGGCGACCGAGGATTATGCGCTGTCCCGTCGTTTGTATATGTATACCCAGGGGCGCTCAGCTAACCGCTATGCTGCCGACTTCATTGATTTTGTGACCAGTGAAGGCCAGAAGCAGGTCGCTGCGGTTGGTTTTGTCTCTCAGGACATCATGGCACTGACTCCAGATAATGTTTCGAGCTTGCCGGAATATGTGCGTGATCAGGTGGCCGGTGCCCAGCGTCTGAGTGTGAATTTCCGTTTTAAAGACGGCAGTGCCAGCCTGGACAACAAAGCCCGTCGTGATATCGCACGTCTTGTTGAATACGCCCGCCAGCATGAGGGAGCAGAGGTGTTGGTTTATGGCCACGCTTCAGATGGCGACGATTTCAATCGCGCAGGCTTGCTGTCACGTCATCGTGCTATGGCCGTCAGCCGTGCGTTAAAGCAGGCGTACGTCTACCCGGATGAAGTTGATGGTTTTGGTGCCGATGTACCGGTTGCCCGTATCGAAGGCAATGATGGCCGCAATAAAAACAGCCGTGTGGAAGTCTGGATTCGCCTGCCGAATGCCCTGCCACAGTCGATGGCTGGATCAGCAACGGAAAGTTCAATTGCAGGCACTGACTGAGTCAGTACCTGAGACAGTGCCCGCAATCAAAGCTGCAGCGGGCTGATCAGGCTGCGCCGTGCAGCATCAGATACAGCTCGACGATGGCTGCCGGAATGTTGCCGCACATCTGGTCTGACAGTTCCGCGTCTTCGTCGATATCGGCCATTTCTGGCTCGTCCATAAACAGACCAGACGCATACATAATCGGGAAGAGGTGACGAGCGACTTCTTCTTCACGTTGGGCGTACCAGGCTTCTTCGTTCAGCAGAACCGCTGACATAAAGCCCATTGCCCAGCTTTCCAGTGGCGGCTCTTCGTCATCGTCAATCAGAGTCAGATCTGTCGGTACCGGAAAATCCTGACCAGAATCCAGCCAGGCCTGAATTTCTTTGCTCAGTTTTTCCAGCAGGCCGCTTACCTGGGCGCGCTGCTCTTTGCTGAAACCGGTTTGCGGCTCAAAGGCACAATCCCAGATCACCTGGGTATCGGCTTCGGTAGGGCCGACAAGCAGGCCGGTCAGAAAACCGTGGGCTGCGAAAAAGTCGAAGCTGTCGTTACGCTCTGCTTCTTCTTCAAGCAGATTACCCAGGGTTTCCAGTTCTTCTTCCGAGAGGGCTGGGATACTATTCAGATCAGTCATATCAATCAGAGTACTTCATTACATGTTGGCGGCAATCGTATCAGGCTTATGAGGCAGCGGAAATCTTATCAGCAGGAAATATGGCTCAACCTGGACAATGAGCGTGTAAAAGTGGTGTTAACGGCATCCAAACGTCGTTCTATCCGCCTGCAGGTGAATTCAGATGGCGATATCGACCTGCGGGTGCCTTTAGGCACACCTCAAGCAGATGTGATGACCTTTGTCAGCCGCCACAAAGACTGGCTGAACGAACGCCGTGAAGCAGTGCGCGAGCGCGACGAGAAACGCGCACAGTCGCTGAAGATATATGGTCGTGATCTGCCTTTTGTCGAAAGTGCCCTTGGCGAGTTTCTGGTAACGGATGATCAGATCTGGATTCCTGATCACTGGAATGACGAGCAACGGGAAAAAGCGCTGGATAAATGGCAGCGGGCAGAAGCCCGGCGGTGTTTCGAAAGCCATATCGAACGCTGGTGGCCTGTCTTTGGTGCGCTTGGGCATGAGCGACCGGTTCTCAGAATCAAACGTATGCGCACGCGTTGGGGCAGCCTGTCGCGCAAGGGCAATATAAACCTGAATCTGGCGTTACTGGCCTTACCAGAAGATCTGATTGAACTTGTGGTGGTGCACGAGCTTTGCCATCTGGAGCATTTCAATCATGGCGCGGGCTTTAAGGCACTGATGACCCGTTGCCTGCCTGACTGGCGTCAACGTGATCGCCGTATTAACCAGGAAGGTCTCGAGTTACTATAACTTCTCGCGTAGCTGAAAATTCTGGAGTAGCTGAACTTTTAAATGATCAGCGATTACTGACGCTGGTATTGATCCACAGCTGTGAATACCAGTAATAGCACCCCGGCTGCTCAATACTTGGCGCGGTACAGTTGTAGCGGCCACGACCTGCAGTAATCGCCGTTGGCTGCTTCATGGTGATGGTCAGCGTGTCGCCATTCTCTTCTTTGCTGATTTCAAGCTTGCCGACGCCAGCGCCGTAACAGGCCAATTGAGATGGGTAGAAATCTTCGACTTTTACCGTCAGTGATAACTCAGGTGGATTATCGACCAACACCGGATCTTCCACCTCGTCTGGTGAGATCTTAAATGGCAGGCTGTGCAGCTTGGTGGTTAAGGTGTCGGTATTCGCGTATTGGCCGGATGCCGGAAAGCGCGGGATAACTTGCGGGTGGGCGCTGCTGCCCACAGCACCGGATTGCTGCCCAAAGGCGATATAACCTTTATCTTCGAGCCAGTTGGCCAGATCCATTGTGTATTCGCCATAGGGGTAGGCAAATACGCGTGGGCTGCGTCCGGTTTCTTCTTTGATGCGGGCTTCCGCTTGGCTGATTTCTTTTTCCCACCAGTCTTCGTCGCTCATATCTTCTGGTTTTTCCAGCAGATAGGCATGAGAGCGGGTATGGTTGGCGATCAAGGCTCCAGCGCTCTGAATTTCACGCAGTTGCTCCCAGGTCATCATGTCTGCGTAGTTACCGTCGATGGCATCGGTTGCGGTAAATACAGTAAACGGCCAGTCGCGCTTTTTCAGCAGTGGCCAGGCATTGTCATAGATCGAGCGGTAAGCATCATCGAAAGTGATAGCAACGGCACGCTCTGGCAGCGTCTCGCCGGCAAGGAGAGAGAGCATGGCCTCTTCCAGGTCGACAACGGTCATCTGCTCCTGCTGCAGCAGATCCATATGCTTACGAAAGGTTTCCGGGCTGACGCTGGTGATGGCCGGAGTGGTTGAATCAACGTGGTGATACTGAAGAATCACCAGTCCTGCATGACTGGTCAAAGGCAGAACGGTGGTCAGTGGCAGAAGAAGTAACAGTAAGAAAATTCGCATAATGTGTCAGTGTTGTGTGATTCAGGCGACTTGATAACGCAGGCGCTGATAGGCGCTGCTGATTTCGCGGAAGCGGGAAGCGTCACCGCCTTTATCCGGGTGATGTTCACTTGCCAGACGGCGGTATTGCTGTTTCAGTTCCTGGCTACTCACGGGAAGGGAGAGTTCCAATATCGCGAGATCCGCATCAAGGTGTTCTGGTTGGACCATGCGCTTCCAGAAATCGTTCAACAGAGCGTCGACAGCCTCGCTGTCGGTATCGATGTTGTTCAGATTCAGATAGTACTCCGCCATAACATCGTGCTCTGCGACGTTCTGGGCCCCTGAACTGTCATAGGCAGTCGTTCGCAGCTGTACTCTTAAGGCGCTCACTTCCAGATGCCCAGTGCCGTCAGTAACCCAGCGTTGCTGCAGGCGGTAGAGGCAGTGCATCACCAGAAAGTTCGCCCGGAAGAGCATCAGGTTGTCGCTCAGAGCGTCTTTATCAAACACAGCCTGCCCGGGCTCCTGTAGCCAACGGATCAGGTCATATTCGCTGCATTGCCTGCCATCACGCAGGTAGCCACCCAGCAGATCTGTAATGAGTTCGATATCGTCTGTCATGCCCTCAAGGTAGCACATTTGCGAGCGGGATTATTTGTTGTCTGCGTCACGCTGAGACTCGTCAGGCTCCGTGTCGTCGACGACACGGCGGGCAAAAGCAGGGAGGTGCGGATGAATATGACGAAGTCTGGCTGAGACTTTCGGGTAGCGCATTCGCAACAGTTGCAGCCAACGACGAAGAACGGGAAGCGATGGAATCAGAAGTGACAGTCCGAAGATCACCATGATCAGGCCGAGAGGAATAGGGAGGGGCGTAACAATCAGCCCGCCGATGACAAAAGCGAAGCCTGCGACAAGCGTGACACTGCGTTTAATCATTGGGTATGCTTCAGAAAAAATCATATGCTGCTCAGTATTTGTTGCAGCAGGATGACACACGGAATACAGATGTCAGATACACAAACCCCAGCGGGTAAAAAACCGCTACCGCGTCGCGCGCACCTGATTACGCCGGAAGGCATGAAAGCCTTAAAGGATGAGCATGAATTCCTCTGGCGCAAAGAACGCCCGAAAGTGACTCAGGAAGTTTCTGATGCTGCCAAGCTCGGCGATCGCTCAGAAAATGCAGAGTACATTTACGGGAAAAAACGCCTGCGTCAGATCGATGGTCGGCTGCGCTTTCTGATGAAGCGGATGGAAGCGGTAACTGTGGTTGAGCGTGCTCCAGCCGATCCGGATAAAATTTTCTTCGGGGCCTGGATCGAACTCGAAGATGAAGAAGGCGAGATGCTGCGCTATCGCATCGTCGGAGAAGACGAAATTGATCTGCCCAACGGCTACATCAGCGTCGATGCGCCATTGGCCCGTGGCCTGTTGGGTAAGCATGTTGACGACGACGTTACAGTGCGTTTACCCAAAGGCGAGGTGACCTACTTTATCGAAGCGGTACACTATGTGCGCCCGGAGTGGGACTTAAAACCCGAGGCTGTGTTCAGCTGAAACCTGAGGCTGTGCTCAGGTGAAACCGGGGTCTGTGCTCAGTTAAAACTCAAATCCGTATCCAGCTAAAGCTGAAGCCTTCTGCTAATCTTGAGGCAGGAGGCCCATTTATGAAAATTGTTCCTGCACGCACCCTGTCGATCCTGGTCGCGCTTTTGTTATGCTCTTTGGCCGCCCGCTCCGGTGCTGGCCCGCTCGAAGAAGCGTATAAGTTACCCGTCTGGGTAGATGCGGTGACGGAAGTTTGCCCGTGGAAATCCTCAGCGGCTGAAGGCTATATACGCCTGATCAGGCAAGAGCACTCAGATGGCAGTCATGGCTTATTCGTGCAGTGGATTCGCAAAGGTATTGCGGGTCAGCCTACTCAGGCGGTCTCAACGTTAGCGGTCGAGCAGCTGGAATCAGAGTATCTGGTACGTCTGGAAATGCCTGAATCGATGCTGGCGCGGGACGCCTGTCGACTGAAAGCGCGGGCAGAAGATATGGTGAATGAGCGTCGTTATGAATTTGACCTGCTACTCCACGGGCCGGGAGAAATGCAGGTCAATATTACCCGTATGCTTGGCGGAGGCGTCTAGCGCCTCAGAATAGCAGGGGGTCGTCTGATCAATCGTTGACTGGTGTCACATCAATACGGGTAAAGAGGTGAGTCTTATCCTGCTGGTTCTGCAGGTCGTTAAAGTCCCACAATTCGCGGTCACCCAGCTGTGACGGAGCAACGTTACAGACCGCTGCAAAAATGTTCTCGCTGCGCCCCGGCTGCTCTTTTTCCCACGCCTGAAGCATCATCTTAATGTTCTGACGTTGCAGGTTTTCCTGCGAACCACACAGGTTGCACGGGATAATCGGGAATTCTTTCGCTTCTGCGAACTTCTCAATATCTTTTTCTTTGCAGTACGACAGCGGGCGGATCAGCACGTGCTTTTTGTCGTCACTGAGCAGTTTGGGTGGCATGGCTTTGAGCTTGCCGCCATGGAACATGTTCAGAAACAGAGTTTCGATGATGTCGTCGCGGTGATGGCCCAGAGCGATTTTATTGGCACCGATGGATTCAGCGAAACCGTAAAGAGTGCCACGACGCAGACGTGAGCACAGACCGCAGGTGGTTTTACCTTCCGGAATGATCTCTTTAACGACGCTGTACGTGTCTTTCTCGATGATGTGGTACGGGACGCCCACTTCCTCAAGGTAAGCCGGCAGAATGTGCTCAGGGAAGCCTGGCTGCTTCTGATCCATATTCACCGCGATCAGTTCAAAGTTAACTGGCGCACTTTTCTGCAGACTCATCAGGATATCGAGCATGGTGTAAGAGTCTTTACCGCCAGACAGGCAGACCATGACCTTATCGCCTTCTTCGATCATGCTGTAGTCTTCGATCGCCTTGCCGACATTACGGCGCAGACGCTTCTGCAGTTTATTGAACTCGGTTCTGGCTTTACGCTCGGCTGTTGTTAAGGCCGTCGCTTCGTTGCCAGCAATGGATTCAGACATAATTCACCCCGCTGATTGCGAGCGCTTTATATCAGAATGTGGCGATTATATAAACACGACATCAACAGAATCAGGCGACAGCAGGGCTCGGTTCTATCAGGTGCTCATAACGCTCCATAAAGTCTTCTACCGTCATGTCATCACGCAGGTGATAGCAGTTCTTCCAGAGAGTCGCCAGATGCAGCGAACTTACGGTTTTCGGTAGTGAAAACTCAGGGTGGCGAACATAGGCCAGCCAGGTGATCGCCGTTGCATAGGCAAGATTCGTCGTCAGCTCGGCGTGAGGGTTCGACAGAAATTCATGCTGACTGGCGATACCGCGTACTTTGCTGGCAAGTTCCGGCCGTTCGGCAAGGTAATCATCCCAGATATGCCGGTGTGTCAGACCATGCATACGGTAAATACCAGAGGTGCGCTGCCCCTCGGTTTTAAGAAAGGATCCCAGTGATGATTCGGCGGCGGCGGTGCCAAGTAACAGGAGTTCGGCAGCGGGGCTGTGTATCTCTAGTTTCTGTAACGTCGGACGTATCACATATTGTCGGAAATCTTCGGCATCAATACCCATCTGCCACTCCTGATATAAGTCGTAATACTCTCATAAGGCAATTTACATACCTGATGTAGTCAGCATAGTGATCAAGATCTCATTCACCTG
>Ga0255776_10006557_pt1 | contig 11848 bp, 13 predicted proteins | sample 071ome_19_FD_179974 | JGI IMG/M metagenome (GOLD analysis project Ga0255776, IMG submission 179974) | Coastal salt marsh microbial communities from the Groves Creek Marsh, Skidaway Island, Georgia - 071413AT metaG (version 2) | ecosystem: Environmental > Aquatic > Marine > Intertidal zone >...
CCTGAGAATTGAAATCAACGAAAGAATATAGCATGGCGTCACAGAATTTTCTGCCTCCTTTGCGATACAGGACACTAAGACGTAAACTAATCCGCGCCAGAAACAAGCCCAGAAAACAAACGCCTGGGCGGGAGGGGGTAAGCATTTGTTAAAGACGCGCGTAACAGAAATGCTTGGTATCGAGCACCCAATTATTCAGGGCGGCATGCAGTGGGTTGGCAAGGCGGAGATGACCTCAGCGGTATCCAATGCCGGGGGGTTGGGAATTCTGACCGCGCTTACTCAGCCTACCCCGGAAGCGCTGCTCGGAGAGATAGAAAGGTGCCGATCCATGACCGACAAGCCCTTCGCGGTCAATCTTACGATCCTGCCGACAATAAGGCCGGTTCCTTACGACGAGTACATTGCGGCGATCATCGATTCCGGCATCAAGGTCGTGGAGACGGCTGGACGCAATCCTCAACCCTTCCTCCCGGCAATGCAAGATGCCGGCATCAAGGTGATTCACAAGTGCACTTCGATCAGGCATTCGCTAAAGGCGGAAAGCATCGGCTGTGACATGGTGAGCGTCGATGGATTCGAGTGTGCCGGGCATCCCGGCGAAGACGATGTAACCAACCTTTTACTCTTGCCCCTGGCCGCGAGGCGTCTGAAGATTCCCTTTATCGCTTCTGGCGGATTTGCTGATGGGCGGGGGCTTGCAGCAGCACTCGCCATGGGGGCCGATGGTATCAATATGGGCACCCGATTCATGGTCACGCAGGAAGCTCCGATTCACGAAAAAGTAAAGCAGGCGATGGTGGCAGCGACCGAGCTCGATACCGCCTTGTTGTACCGAACGCTACGGAACACCGCGCGAGTATTTAAGAACTCCGTCGCGGAAAAAGTACTTGAAATTGAAGAGAGGGAAGGGCCGACGGATTTTGATGAAATAGCCCCTCTGGTCAAGGGCACCAGGGGACAGGAGCTGTTCGATACCGGCGATCTCGAGCATGGTATCTGGTCGGCGGGCATGGTGATCGGGCTGATTGATGACATACCGAGCTGTAGGGAACTCGTTACGCGCATCGTGGCGGAGGCAGAACAGATAATAGCCGATCGGCTGGATAGCGTGCTGGTCAGGTGATTGGATCACGCTTGAATAGTGATACCCGATCAAGAGACGAAGGGTTGAACGACCCCGGATTTAGGGAAAACGGATCGATAGCAGGCAGGGTGTAACATGCAGGTAAAAGATAAAGTTGTAATAGTGACGGGGGCCGCCAGCGGCATCGGCAGGGCTCTTTGCCAGCGCTTCGCTGCCGAGGGTGCCAGCGCGATCGTTGTCTCCGACATAAACCGGCAGGGCGTCGACCTCGTAGCGCAGGAAATAGCGACCCGGACACGCAGTTTGCCGATCGTAACAGATGTCGGTAATGAAAATGAGGTGGACGCACTGGTAAAGACAGCTCTTGCTGAATTCGGCCAGATTGACCTGATGTGCGCGAACGCTGGCATATTTACGCCCGGAGGCGAAGAAGTGTCTACCGAAGAGTGGCAAAAAATATGGGATATCAATGTGATGTCGCATGTTTTTGCAGCCAGGGCGGTTTTACCTCATATGCTGGAGCGAGGAGAAGGATACCTGCTGAATACTGCCTCAGCTGCAGGCCTGCTAAATCAGATAGGATCTGCACCCTATGCGGTGACCAAGCATGCCGCGGTGGGTCTGGCCGAATGGCTTTCTATTACCTACGGTGATCGCGGTATCAAGGTGTCCGTGCTATGTCCCCAGGCAGTGAGAACCGCGATGACAGCCAATACGCGGAATGGCGGCGTTGCCGGCGTTGACGGCATGCTGGAGCCCGAGCAGCTGGCGGATACCGTGGTCGACACTCTCGCGGAGGAACGATTCCTGGTATTGCCCCATCCCGAAGTGCTGACCTACATACAGCGCAAGACAGCTGACTATGACCGCTGGCTTTCCGGAATGCGCAAGCTGCAGGCCAGGTTTGGACAGCTTTACGAAGAATAGTTAAGCGGGGAAATCAGATTCGGCTTCTCGGCTATTGAGCACAGGGCTTCGGGTAATCGGTTGCAAACCATGCTAGGCTCTGGTCTGCAATAAGGAATCAGCAGCAAGTAGACTTTTTCCGGCGACCCACCCCGGCCAATAAAATTCCAAGGAATAGACATGACATTAATGATCGGAAAACACAGCGTAGTGTCGATTCACTACACGCTCAAGGACGATGACGGCGAAATTATGGACAGTTCCGAAGGGCGCGAGCCGCTTGCATATCTCCATGGCGCGAATAACTTGATCCCCGGGCTAGAGCAAGAGCTCCAGGGCAAAGCAGCCGGTGCAAAGTTTCAGGCCACGATCGAGCCGAAGGATGCTTACGGTGAAATCAATGCAGATTTGAAGCAAACCGTCAGCATGCAGATGTTTCAGGGAGTGGATGAAATCCAGCCTGGCATGAGCTTCATTGCCCAGGGCGAGGGCGGTCAGCAACGGCAGGTCCGGGTAGTCGAGATCGACGGCGACGATGTAACCATCGATGCCAATCACCCCATGGCCGGGCAGACGCTGCACTTCGATGTCGAGGTTGTAGAAGTCCGAGAAGCGACTGCGCAGGAACTTGAGCACGGGCACGTCCATGCGGGTGGGCACAACCATTAGTCGACTTCGTTCTGATGAGCTCATTCGCCGATACGTCGAAGCCTATTGAGATGCAGTGGACAATATAATCAGGAGTGTGTCCATGTTGTTACGCGCAGTTGTCATTTGTCTGATATCACCTGTTTTCTTGATCAACGCTGCGTGCGCGCAGGACAAGTTGGTACTTGAGGACGGCAGCGCGATTCAGTATTTCCTGGCGTTGCCGGAAATCAGAGGCGAAGCACCGCTGCCGCTCGCGGTCTTTATGGGTGGCGGCTCTGGCAACGCACCGATTTCCTATACCGTATACCGCTTTTATGCCAACGAACTGGCCAGCCTGGGTTGGGCGGTAGTCGTTCCAGTCTCGCCAAACAATCGCTCCTTCCGCGGTGTTAATGTCGACCGGGTCCGCGAACTTATTGGATATCTGCAAGAGCGGGATGATATTCAACAGGGTAAAACCTTGCTGGCCGGAATTTCGGCCGGTGGCATGTCAGCACTGGAAATAGCCCGGCGTCACCCCGACGAAGTGCTGGGCATTATGGCGGTACCGGCGCTGGTTCGCGATGACACCAATCTGGATGCGCTGGCTGGAATGCCGGTTTATCTGCGCATAGGCAGCGCCGATGAACTGGGCTGGGGAATGCAATACGAAGCCACGGTAAAGGCTCTGGAGGCTGCAAACGTCGTGCTCGACGCTGATTTGCTCTATGGGGAACCACACATGTTTGGACTTGATTGGGGAAGGGTAGAGCTCTGGCTTGAAACGCTGCAGTAACAATCCCCCTGACAATTGTGTTCACCTCAGGTTGAGCGTTTAACACCGATAACAAATACATGGTTATGGGGCGGCCACTGGTCCAGCTCAAGCTGCTTGCAGTCAACTCCGTGAAGCGCCAGAAGCGCCAGATTCGCGGAAATACCAAGGGAGCTGTAGTGAAAGGTGTCCCCCTGCATTTCGTCCTCATGCTCGCCTTCGGCATCACCAAAGGTGTAAATGACAACACCGCCTGGCTCTAGAAGCGCACAAAGCTTGCCGACGACCGGCTCCTGCTGCTCCAGCGGTAAATGAAAAATACTGTCCCACGCAACGATGAAGTTGAACTTCTCCTCGCTTTCAAAGCGACATATATCATCCACATAAAAATTTTCATCGGGGTGATTTTCGATCGCCAGCCTGATCATTTCCGCTGACACATCGATTCCGGTTACTGCCAACTCATGTTCTTGCATCAACCGTACAATCCTGCCGCCGGCACCGCATCCCACATCCAGAGCGTTGCCGCCTTTTTCGCAAAACTGCAGGGCGCGTTTGACTTGCCTGAGACCATACTGGGATTCCTTGTGCTGCTCGTGCCACCATCGGGCGAGCTTATCGTACTTTGTTCCCAGCACACTTGGCTTCATAGATAGATATTCCAGGTCAGGTTCGAGATTTAGCAAGCAACCTGTCCAGATGGTCGGCAAACTGCTTGCGTTCCCTCTCGCCATATGCAGCCGGACCACCCGTATGGAAGCCACTCGAGCGCATGGTATCGAGAAAGTCTCGCATATTGAGGCGAGACCGTATATTGCTGGAGTTCAGTGCTTCGCCACGGGGACTGAGGACCAGAGCACCTTTGACGATTACTTCCGCAGCCAACGGGAGATCGCTGGTCACTACCAGGTCGCCTTCCTCAACGCGCGCGAGTATCTCATCGTCGGCTTTATCGAATCCGGCACCGACCTGGAAAGATTTAATCAATCTTGAAGGGGGTGTTGAAAGCGGCTGATTTGCTACCAGGATTACTTCCACCCGACAGCGTTCAGCAGCTCGGAACAGGATTTCCTTGACTGATTTAGGGCAGGCATCGGCGTCGACCCAGATCTTCATGTTGTCGCATATCTCAAGGATGGCGAGTTTTCGATAAGCCATAAAATGCTATGGTGCCAACTTTTCTGTCCAGTACGCAAGGCACGAATTTTCCCCTATGGCCTGATTCACATCGTTATCGAAGCAGCCGCTTAAATAAATGCGTCGGGCACGATAAAAATATCTTTACAAGGCGTGAAAAACCCATAGAATGCGCCGGCCAGCCAAATTGACTGCTGCATTTCGAGTTAACTTCAATTTTCTCGAAGCTCCAATCAGCTCTGGCGCCTTGTTCAATTGCGTAAAGGAGGTTTTATGAAATGCAAGAATACATTTCTGCCGACGCAATGGTACGTGCAATGCGACCGGATCACCCTGTTTACTGCCTTAGACCGCATGCCGTAACCACTGCAACAACCTGGTTTCGGGAAAACTTTCCCGGTCGTGTTCTTTTTGCTGTAAAAACCAATCCCCACTTTGTGCAAACGGTGGCGGCCGCTGGCGTGAGGCATTTCGACGTCGCTTCGCTTGGGGAGATAGAGCTGGTTAGCCGGCTGGTCCCTGATGCGCGTCAGTCATTTATGCATCCGGTTAAAAGCAGGACTGCCATCCGCAGGGCTTACTTTGACTTTGGAATTAGGGATTTTTCGCTGGACTGTGAAGCGGAGCTCGACAAAATTCTTGAAGAGACTGGCAATGCGTCCGATTTAAACCTGTTCGTCCGCGTCGCTGTGTCGAATCGACATTCCTGCTATGAACTGGCCGGCAAATTCGGAGTCGGAGGCTCGCAAGCCGCCGACCTGCTTCTTAGAACGAGGCAGGTCGCCCGGCAGCTGGGCATCTGTTTTCATGCCGGCTCTCAGATAATGCGTACTGACGCCTACTTGGAAGCCATGGAAGAAGTGGCTGATCTAATTCGCAAGTCGGGAGTCATTATCGACATTCTGGACGTAGGGGGCGGTTTTCCCTCGATTTACCCTAATCTGTTCCCGCCTCCACTGGTAGACTTTGTCAATCGCATAGAAGACTGTTTCGAGCAGATGCCAGTGTCGGAAACCTGTGAGCTCTGGTGTGAGCCCGGACGGGCTCTGGTGGCCGAAGGCGCGTCATTGGTGGTCAAGGTTGAGATGCGCAAAGACCGGACTCTGTACCTCAATGACGGAACTTACGGCGGGCTTTTTGATGCGGGTCAGCCCGGATTTATCTTCCCGACAGAACGATTGCAGAGCACCAATTACAGCGGGAGCAATCAGTTGGTTGAATTCAGCTTCTACGGTCCAACCTGTGACAGTATGGACTTCATGCCGGGACCGTTCCTGTTGCCAGACGACGTCAACCAAGAGGATTACATCGAAATTGGCGGGCTGGGTGCTTACAGCATGCAATTGCGCACTGCGTTCAATGGTTTCGGTGAATACGCGCTGGTAACTGTCAGTGACGCGCCTATAATGACGCTTTTTGGCAGTCCAAAAGAGGCAGTGAATGGTGTCACTGCGACAATTTTTGGAAATACTGCCATTGAAGCTGGTCAGTTGCCGGGAGATGTAAAATGACTCAAGCACAGAAACAGCATCAGGCCGACCGAAAGTCGGAGTTACTCGCCGATGTGGTCGAGCATATCGATATTACCTCTTTCGACGCCAGACCGATCATTGCGGCGATGGACAAGATGTCTTTTACTTCCCGTGATTTGGCAAGGGCTACCGAGATTTTCAATGAAATGCTGGCCGATGAGGATTGCAGCGTCATTCTGACGATCGCCGGCTCCACGTCTGCAGGCGGTTGCATGCAATTATATGCAGACCTCATTGAATACAATATGGTGGACGCAATCGTTGCTACCGGTGCCACGGTAGTAGATATGGATTTTTTTGAGGCACTCGGATTCAAACACTACCAGGGTAATTCTTTCCTCGACGACAGAGAATTGCGAGAGCTCTATATCGACCGTATCTACGATACCCTGATCGACGAGGAACAATTGCAGGCCTGCGATCATACTATTGCCGAGATCGCTGCGTCTCTGGAGCCCCGACCCTTTTCGTCCCGGGAATTCATTCGGGAGATGGGTCGCTGGTGTACGGAAAATGCCCGCAAGCATAACTCGTTGATAGAAACTGCTTACCGCCTTCAGGTGCCGATTTTTTGTCCGGCATTCACCGATTCCAGTGCCGGGTTCGGCCTCGTGCATCACCAGGTGAACTCACCAGGCCGGCATATGACTCTCGATTCCATTCGTGATTTTCGTGAGCTCACTGATATCAAGATCAAGGCCGGCACTACGGGCCTGCTGATGATTGGCGGCGGCGTGCCCAAGAATTTTGTTCAGGACACTGTCGTCTGTGCGGAGATTCTTGGTCACGAGGTGGACATGCACAAATACGCGGTGCAAATTACCGTCGCCGACTCCCGCGACGGTGCCTGCTCAAGCTCCACCCTCAAGGAAGCCTGCTCCTGGGGCAAGGTGGATATCGCCCGGGAACAGATGGTGTTTGCGGAAGCTACCAGTGTATTGCCTCTGCTGGCCAGCGACGCCTGGCATCAGGGTAACTGGAAGTCACGCAGCCGGCGCAATTTCAGCACGCTGTTTGACTAGCGAAACGTTTACCGATGCAATACCTGCAACCACTTCAGGGATTTCTGGGCCTCGACCATGAGGATGCGGCCGCGTCAGAAAAGGCCCGGGCTGTTATTGTCCCCTTTGGCCTTGAGGCCTCAGTGACCTACGGCAGCGGGACTAGCATGGGGCCCGAGGCGATTATTGAGGCGTCGCATCAGGTGGAGCTTTTCGATGACGAGTTCTGGCGCGAGGTGGTCCACGACTATGGCGTGGCCACTCTCGAGTCTGAACCGATTGCCACGGATATCCCCGCTGCCCTGGCACAATTGGAAGAAACAATTGAGTCTCTGCTAAAAGACGATCGTTTTCCGCTAGTTCTGGGCGGGGAGCATTCCCTGAGTGCGGGTGCCATAAGGCCCTATGTGTCGCGCTATCCCGACCTGGCGATCTTGCATTTCGATGCTCACGCCGATCTGCGAGATGGCTACAATGGTGAGCACTTCTCCCACGCGGCGGCACTTCGTCGTTGCATGGACTTGCCGATCTCCAAGCTGATTTCGGTAGGTATCAGGAATATTTCTGCAGAAGAGATTCCTTTCCTTGAAGCCAATAGCGAGCGAATCACCATTCACTGGGCACGGGACAGGAAAGGCTGGGATCCAAAGGAAATAGTCCGCCCTTTGCAGGGCAGGCATGTTTACCTGACCTTCGACCTTGACGGATTCGATGCCAGCCTGATGGCTGCTACTGGCACTCCCGAGCCGGGTGGGTTCTTCTGGGATGATGCGATAGATATTATCCGCGAGGCAGCCGCCGTTTCTACTCTGGTCGGTGCTGACGTGGTCGAACTGGCGCCAAGGCAGGAGTTACATGCTTGCGATTTCCTGGCTGCCAAGCTGTGCTACAAGATCCTGAATTACGCCCTGCACAACTGAGACGGGCAGCCTTGCTTTCCTGATCAGCGGGCAGCAATAGAGTCTTAGCTTTGCTCCAGCAATTCTACCCAGTTGCCGTCGGGGTCTTCGATCATGCTAATGCTTACGCCTTCACGGATCACCCTGGGTCCGAGCAATACATTGTGCCCGGCGTTTTCGATAGCCGCCACCGCGTCTTCGAGATTGGAAACATGAATGGTCCAGTAGCGATAGCCTGTCGCAGCCCGAATTCCGCCGGGCACACCGTCAGCCGGAGGTTCGGGATCGGTATCGATAATCTTCACGACGCTATCACCGACTTTCAGCCTGCGCATGGTACCGCCACCGGGCATGGGTATCGTAGCCTCCAGCGGCAGCCCCAGCAGTTCATGGTAAAACTCCATCATGGCGTCGGGTTGCCTGGTAATAATGCCGATATCAATCGCAGGTTTGGTTACTTGTAACGCCATAAAGAGTTACCTTTTTTCATTCCAGAATATTCAACTGGATTCTAGGGACAATAGCTCAGAATTCAGTTAAGCCGCATCGAAGCCCATAATAGCTTTGGTCTCGAGAAATTCTTCAAAGCCCTCGATGCCCCATTCGCGACCATTGCCAGACTTCTTGTACCCGCCGAAGGGCGCATTGAAATCGGGGCCTGCGCCATTGATATGGACGTTACCGGTCCGCAGTCGCCTGGCGATATTGCGTGCGTGCTGCGGGTCTCCTGATACATAACCGGACAGTCCATAATCAGTGTCATTGGCTATATTCACTGCATCATCGTCGTCGTCATACGGCAGAATGCAGAGGACCGGTCCGAAGATCTCCTCGCGGGCGATGACCATGTCGTTTGACACATTGGCGAATACGGTAGGCCGCACGTAATACCCGTGGTCCAGACCTTCGGGACGACCGGGTCCGCCGGCTACCAGCTCCGCACCCTCGTCAATGCCCTGTTGGATAAGTCCCTGAATTTTGTTGAACTGGGTCTCGTTCACCACTGGGCCGATGCGGGTTGTCTCCGCCGCAGGATCGCCAACCGTCGTCTTGGCTGCTACTGCTTTGGCAGCCTCGATGGCCTCTGCCATACGCGCCCGTGGTACCAGCATTCTGGTGGGAGCGTTACAGGACTGACCGCTGTTGTTGAAACAACTCATACAGCCGCCCGACACCGCGCGAGCAAAATCCGGCGCATCATCCAATATGATATTGGCGGATTTTCCGCCCAGTTCCTGGGTGACCCTCTTTATCGAATCAGCGGCGGCTTTGGCAACTTCACGACCCGCACGGGTTGAGCCGGTAAAGGACACCACGTCAAATTCCGGGTGCGCAGAGATGGCCGCGCCGACACCAGGACCATCGCCGTTAACCATGTTGAATACGCCGGGAGGAAGCCCCGAATCGGCGATTATTTCGGTCAGAATATAGGCACTTACCGGCGCCACTTCGCTGGGCTTGAGTACCATCGTACAACCGGCGGCGATCGCAGGAGCGACCTTGCAGGCAATCTGGTTCAGCGGCCAGTTCCAGGGGGTGATGAAGCCACAGACTCCGGCTGGCTCCTTGACTATGTGGGTAGTGCCCCTGACTTCCTCGAACTGGTAGTCCTTCAGAATGTTCATAATGCTGGCAAAATGAACCATTCCGGCACCTACCTGGGCGGTGCTCGCCAGCGATATGGGGGCACCCATTTCATTGGATATGGCAGCGGCCAGCTCAGCGCCCCGGGCTTTGATGCCGGCTACGATTTTTTCCAGTACTGCCAGTCTTTCTTCCACGCTTGACTGGGACCAGGTCGGAAATGCCGCTCTGGCAGCCCGGGCCGCAGCATCGACGTCTTCCGCAGTGCCCAGTGAAATGGAAGCGAATGCCTGTTCGGTAGCCGGATTAATGACCTCGAGGGAGTCTCGCTGTTCTGGGACTACCCACTCACCATTGATATAAAAATTGCTATAAGCCTGCATGGCGCACTCCTGTTTGGCCGGACCGTCAATGACTGACCGTCTTTGGGGTAAATTCGTTGCGATGACTGAAAAAAGGACGCTAGTATAACAACTAACGTCTCAATGACTAACTGATTGTCCAGTGACCGGGCCCGAACCTTTTTCCAAGATTGCATGATCAATCGCATTCGCGCATCAATTGGCAGACGTCTTGCCGCCTATCTGAGTAAATCTATCCCGGGATACCAGCGCTTCGATACCGTGTCCGCAGAAGGGGTGGCATCGGTAATGCGTCCCGGGGACATTCTGCTGGTGGAGGGGGACAGCCGCATCAGCGTTGCAATCAAGTATCTTACCCAGTCATCATGGTCCCATGCGTGTCTGCACGTGGGCGTGGGAGGCGAGGGTGACGAGGAAGCGGTCTTGCTTGAAGCTGATCTGCAGAGCGGCGTCCGCCTGGTTCCGATTCGCAACTACACTCATTTAAATCTGCGAATTTGCAGACCTGTAGGACTGACGGCAGATGATACTCAGCGGCTGATAGCTTTTGCGCGCAGTAAACTTGGCCACCAGTACGACCTTAAAAATATAATTGATTTGGTGCGCTATCTGATCCAAAGGCCGGCGGTGCCCAATCGTTATCGCCGTTCGATGTTGACGCTTGGTAGTGGTGATCCCACCAGAGCAATTTGTTCGACGCTCATTGCCCAGGCTTTTCAACGTATTCACTATCCCATTCTTCCGCGCTTTGGCCACGAAGGCGACGACGGAGAGGTGCCGACTTTTTACAAGCCACATTTTACTCATTACACGCCCAGAGATTTCGATGTGTCTCCCTATTTCTGCATAATCAAGCCGTCAATAGAGAGGGGCTTCGACTACCGCACGCTGGATCTGACCGCGCCCAGATCTGAATCGGATTTCGACCGATAGGCATGACTGCCAGGTGACTGGTTCGAAAGATGTTAGCTCTCGAAGACTATCACCCAGCGCCGTTACCTAGCCCAGCTGGAGTAGGGAAAAATCGCCAGGTTGGAATTACTGTAGCGGGAGTCGTCGCTGACTTCCTCGGCGGCCCAGTCGGGCAGATCGAATTCTTGATCTTCCTGCTCAAGTTCGATTTCCGCAACGATAAGGCCTTCATTGCGGCCCGAAAAAATATCGATTTCCCAGATCAATCCTCCATGCCTGACCAGGTGGCGATCTTTCTCAACAAGATTGGCGTGGCAGGCTTTTTCAATTAATTCTCTGGCGTCGGTGACGGGGATTGGAAATTCGTACTCATTGCGGCTAAGGCTAATAGTCCTGGTTTTTATGGTTAGCATTGCCACATTGCCTGCCAGCCGCACCCTCACGGTGGTGCCGTTGCTCGTCGGAATATAAGCCTGCTGAATCGGGATCGGATCAATGAGAGTCGGGAGCAGGTCACGCTTGACCAGGAATTTTCTTTCTATCTCCAGAGCCATAAATTGACAGCAGCCTTAGATAATATTCATCAATGCCAGCAGCGCGGCGTCCAGCTGGGGGTCGACTGCCAGAGACTCATCGGCTGGATAGGGCACATGCACTTCCACGACCACTCCGGAAGCTTCAAGTGGCTGACCGTCTACCAGTATTTCAGGTTTTGGGTGATAGGTTAGTGAATTGTCGGCGGAATTGTATGAGACCTGACCTGCTTTGCCGGCAGTATTTTCGCCGACACTAGTGACTCGCTGCAATTTGGCCAGCTGATAGGCGAACAGTTCCATGCCGCCGCGGGTACCACCGTTCTGAATTACCACCATCGCCCTGCCATATTCTCTAAGACTCAGTGGTGGTGTCTGCCGCGACTGCCAGAGGTCGGTGTTTTGACCCTCCAATGCGAAAAAACTGTTGCGGCTGGAAAAGAAGCGGTCGAGGTGGTCGGCGTTTATGAATCCATAGCTGTCCCGAACG
>Ga0255776_10006558_pt1 | contig 11847 bp, 13 predicted proteins | sample 071ome_19_FD_179974 | JGI IMG/M metagenome (GOLD analysis project Ga0255776, IMG submission 179974) | Coastal salt marsh microbial communities from the Groves Creek Marsh, Skidaway Island, Georgia - 071413AT metaG (version 2) | ecosystem: Environmental > Aquatic > Marine > Intertidal zone >...
CCCGGCGAGCGCGACCATGGTCGGCACAGCGCCGGGGCTGGCATCCGCCCTGCGGCCGGTGCCGGCGGCGGTATTGTTGCCGGTATGACTCAAAGAGAAAACACCTTGGTTAACAAGCGTTTAACCAAAAAATAGGGCCGGGACTACTTGGCGAGCGAACCGCCCAGGACGCCCTTCGTGGAGGGCACCTCACCGGCCCGGCGGGGGTCGATTTCCACCGCTGTGCGCAGCGCGCGCGCCAAGCCCTTGAAGCAGGATTCAATCATGTGATGATTGTTCTCACCGAAGATCGTCTCAACATGCAGGGTCAGCCCCGCCGACTGGGCGAACGCGCGGTACCATTCTAGAAACAATTCGGTATCCATTTCACCCAGCTTGTCCCGGGTGAACGGCACCTTCCACACTAGGTAGGGCCGGTTGGATGCATCCAGCGCAACACGGGTCAGGGTCTCGTCCATCGGGATCAGTGCATCGCCGTAACGGCGGATACCCCGCCGGTCGCCTAGCGCGTTGCTGATCGCCTCACCGACGGCGTAGCCAGAGTCTTCGGTCGTGTGGTGGAAATCTATGTGCAGGTCACCCTTGGCGCGCACCGTGAGGTCAATCAGGCTGTGGCGCGAGAGCTGCTCGAGCATGTGATCGAGGAAACCGATGCCGGTGTCCACGTCATATATACCCTCGCCGTCGAGATTTACGGAGACGGAGATCTCGGTCTCGTTCGTCGCGCGGACAACCTCAGCCACTCGGGCCTGGCTGTTACCTCGAGCGGGAAGTTCCTGAACGCTCATGTTTTTCTCCTGCAGGCCAAGCGAAATCTCGGACACAGTCGTCTAGATAGCAGGGAGTAGGAACCGGCGCCATCCTGCATTCGTGATCGCATGATTTCCAAAGCGGTACATTCTCGTCTTCAAATTGACCGCCTTCAATTCTTCAAATATTTTTCAACTGTAGCCAACCAAGTTGGCTTCTCAATAATCTCTAGCAAAGATATATTCACTGCCTCTTTAATCGGACTGCCCTGGGGAAGTGCGAAAGCTATATTATCCTGCAAGATTGCATCTCGTAGAACGATGATATTAGATTTATTTTCTTTCTCAATAGCGAAAGTAATTTCGTATTTCTCTCCCACAACAGCCTGAACCTCGTTCATTCCCAGACCGATCAGAGCGTCATTAACATTATCATATCGCATGACAGCGGTGGCTTTAAGGTCCATAAACTCCTCAGATAAAGATCCTTTTTCGACCCCAACTCGAACCATTTCTAACTGTGACGCATCTTTAACTAACGGACTTAGCTTCTGTTCAGTGAGCGCCGAAGACAAAACTGCGACATAACTGGCAATAATCGTCGTTCCGACAATTAACAGCATTAAACCGAGAAATCGGGACAGCCTCGTTTTCATTTTAAAAAGATCGCCATCAAGTGCAAATACAAGTATTGCTGACCAAATCGCCCCTGAAATAAAGTCCTTGTTTTTATCCCCAAATATCGCCTCGTTATTCTTTCTTTCAAGAAACCATATTGCCAAAGATGTAGAAAATAAAATCAAAATTATAATTATAACTGCTTGAAGACTCGCCATAGAGAATAGCTCTTTAAAAGCCAGTAATAAACTCGCTTCGTTGTACGACTTAACGGCGATAGCTAGGTTCGATTGGAGATACGAATGCGTGTAGTCTAATTTTGATTCATATCTAGCCTCTACGCCGATATCCCCAAGCGCAACGTCGATTTTTCCCTCAGAAACAGCTTTTAAAAGCCCTTCTTTATCCGGGAAAATTTGGTGCTTATATGCAAATCCCCTAGCTCTAGATATTTCGTTCCACAATTCCGTCGCGATGCCATCGTATTTTTCGTTGCCGCGATTAATGACAAATGGCGGATCAACATAGACGCCTACTTTTAGCGGGCGATCAGATGTTTGAAGCAAGTCCTGTGCTTGTGAGTTATCTGGGATAATGAAAAATAATAATGCAAAAAAACAAATGCTTGAAATGTATTTCAAAAAAACTTTATACATTTTTAGCATTTCAAAATTCCCTTACTTGTATTTTGCCAAAATCGACTGCCATTCCGAACTACTGATGACTGAGAGTATAGCCTGATTAATCGATTTGCGAAACTCAAATCCATCACGCAATGCAAATGCATGAAACTCTTCTTCAAACGATAAAGGAAGAATGATAGTGCCTTGCTGATCTAATTTGGAGAGTATGTATTGAAGGACTACTTTCTCACCTAGAATTAAGTCAATTCCGTTTTCCTTTAGTGCAGTGAGTGCGTCCAAATGATTTTCAAAAGGAACGTAGGGCAAGGTACGGAGTTTCAAGAAGTCTGCCGCCGCCCCTCGGCGTAGAACACCGATTTTGGATCGCGACAAGTCTTCTACATTAACGATATCAACCTTGATGTTTTTCACTGTAAGTGCACTTGTGAGCGACGCTGTAAAAGTCGACAAAAGAAAAAGGGATCCTACCATCAAAATCACCGCCCAAGTTCTGCCAAAGAAAGTAGTTGGTGACTTATCTCCGTAACCTACGGTCGTGAGGGTTACAATCGACCACCACACGCCCGAGGCGATGCCTTGTCTAGGTGACAATGCATAATGACCGCTATTCTCCTTCCTTTCCGAGATCCAAATTATAGTGCCAGACAGAATTATTAGCCCGACAAGGGAGAAAAACGTGAATAGAAACAATTTATTTGATAAAGCGGAAAAAACGTCGATGATGGTGCCGGAAGGTTCGCGCATAAGCACGCCTAATCCAGTCGATTGGTAGGCTACGCTAAAATCGATACTCTTATCATGGATATGCTTCGGTATGACTTTTCCAATTTGGAGATCTACCACGCTCTCTAAGAGAGAATCGAATTTTTTATCACGTGTTAATTCATGAAACACATAAGAAACGCTCATTTTTTCTGCGACAAGGCGCCACAAATCTACCGCAATTCCAGACCAATTACCTTGCGAATCTCGGATGGTAAATGGTGGATAAACCTCAACTCCGATCACGAAATCAGGCTTTTCCGAAAACTCCTCAGCGAGGGCCTGGTTATTTATCGAGAACGCCAAAACAAAATAAAATAAAATAAATTTTATATAATTGAAAATTTTCATAGATTTAAAGTCCTGTATCGGGGCCGGAATCTGCATTTTTGCCGGCTTCGGGGAGATTCGAGCATTCGAACGTTGGTTTTAAACTCTTGTTTTCGATCCTGCTGGGCTAGGAGAACTCAATTATAATTATGAATATCAGGCAGCGAGGATATTGGATATCTGCATTGGTATCGAGTCAGGTGCTACAGAAACAGATGTCGATTTGAGTTTCTTGATATTCAGCTAAAAAATAGCGATTTTTAGGAATTATATCAACGCGCTAGCAGAATGAGGGTTTTAGGACTCGTTGGCTCTAAACTGCTCAGCTTCGTGACCGAGGTACAGGGACTTCATGATGATCAAAATCAGGTATTTTTTGGGCGAGGCGAGTTCGACTGCTACGGCAACGGCCACACCGGTCTCGTCAGCGTCAGCAGAGTTTAGTGATCTGGAGATTGAGGGCCTCCTGGCAACAAGCTGAACGCATTAAGTTCGTTTAGCTGGGACTATTGCCTTTTGGTCTGGGGCGGGATTTAAAGCTCCGAGACCTCGAGAAAGCGAGAGAGATTGGCTATGAGGCCGCTTTTGCCAAAATTGTAAGGCCCTTTCCAGCATGAGCCCAGATATCATTAAGATCACACGTGGCTCAGGGGGGGGCTAAGGTCTCTTTAGATCCCCCTGATGATAGTTTCACTCAAATGACTTTGGCGGTGAAGGATTTTGACCCGAAAGAGGGCTTAGAGAGAAAGTGATTGGGCTTGTATCGACGGTTCGTTGAACAGATCTGTCTTGGGCTCAGTGTTGCTACACAATTTGCTGCACCAACCTAATCAGTCAGAGAGCACAACTAGACCAATTGTACGGGCAATCGTAGTACATAGGTGACCAAGGGAGAATCCCTTGGGGTAGGGCGCAAGCCGCTGCGCCATGAGCCTTCGCATGAGTGACAACGGGGCCGCCGCGGGCGGCCGCGGCGCGCCCTTCCAGTTCCTCGTCAGAATTTTACCCTGATTGCGGCGCTTGATTGGTTGGATCCCCGCCCCACATGAAGCACGTGCAAACAACGCCAGTGAGCGACTCCGTTGCCTCGCGCGTCCGGATGCGGCAGGACTCGGCCTTCAGCCATGCGCACGCGCCTCGTCAAACGCACAAACCGGAACACTTCGATGTCCAACAATAACGATTCCATCCCCTCCTGGCACGGCACCACCATCCTGTCGGTGCGCAAGGGTGGCAGGGTAGTGGTCGCGGGCGATGGCCAGGTCTCGCTGGGCCCGACCATTATCAAGGCCGGCGCACGCAAGGTCCGCCCGCTAAGCGACGGCAGCGTGATCGCCGGTTTCGCGGGCGCAACAGCCGACGCCATGACGCTGTTCGAACGGCTGGAGGCGAAGCTAGAGAGCCATCCTGGCCAGCTCACCCGAGCCTGCGTGGAACTGGCCAAGGACTGGCGGACCGACCGCTACCTGCGCCGGCTGGAGGCCATGATGGCCGTAGCCAGCAAGGACACCTCGCTGGTGCTGACCGGCACCGGTGACGTGCTCGAGCCCGATGACGGCATCATTGCCATCGGGTCCGGTGGCAACTTCGCGCTGGCCGCCGCGCGCGCGCTGATCGACCGCGACGATCTAGACGCCCGCGCCATTGCCGAGAAGGCAATGGAGATCGCGGCCGAGATCTGCGTCTACACGAACAACAACCTGACCATCGAATCCCTTTAGACCAATCCTTCCAGATCCGGCACGACCATGACCAATTTTTCCCCGCGCGAGATCGTTTCCGAACTTGACCGTTTCATCGTCGGCCAGAACGACGCAAAACGCGCCGTCGCTATAGCGCTGCGCAACCGCTGGCGCCGCCAGCAGCTATCCGACGATCTGCGTGAAGAGGTGCTGCCAAAGAACATCCTGATGATCGGCCCGACCGGCGTCGGCAAGACAGAGATTTCCCGCCGCCTGGCGAAGCTCGCCAACGCGCCGTTCATCAAAATCGAGGCGACCAAGTTCACGGAAGTCGGCTATGTCGGCCGCGACGTAGAATCCATCGTGCGCGATTTGGTCGAGCAGGCGATCCTGATGACCCGCGAGAAGCGGCGGAAGGAAGTGACGGCCCAGGCGGAGATCCGAGCCGAGGCCCGGGTACTCGACGCGCTGGTGGGCGAGGGGGCCAGCGAGGGTACGCGCGCGTCCTTCCGCGACAAGCTACGCGCGGGCGAGCTGGACGACAAGGAAGTGGAGATCGAGGTGTCCGACGCCGGCGGCCTCCAGCTTCCGGCCATGGACATTCCCGGCATGCCGGGTGCCCAGATGGGTATGATCAACCTCAACGACATATTCGGGAAGGCCTTCGGCGGGCAGACGAAAAAACGCCGAATGACCGTCGCGGAAAGCTATGACGTTCTGATCTCCGACGAGGCCGACAAGCTGCTAGATGACGAGAAGGTGGTGCATGAGGCGCTGAATGCCGTGGAGAATGACGGCATCGTCTTTCTGGACGAGATCGACAAGATCACCGCGCGCTCCGACCGACAGGGCGCGGACGTCAGCCGCGAGGGCGTGCAGCGCGACCTTCTACCGTTGATCGAGGGAACCACAGTCGTCACCAAGCACGGCGCGGTGAAAACCGACCACATCCTGTTCATTGCCTCGGGCGCATTCCACCTGGCAAAACCATCCGACCTGCTGCCAGAGCTGCAGGGCCGCCTGCCGATCCGCGTCGAGCTGAATGCGCTGACACGCGAGGATTTCGGCCGCATCCTGCGCGAGCCGGAAAACTCGCTGATCCGCCAGTACACGGCGCTGATGGGCACGGAAGGCGTGACCCTGCGCTTCACCGAGGGCGCGCTCGACACACTGGCCGAGCTGTCGGCTGAGATCAACCAGTCGGTCGAGAACATCGGCGCGCGCCGCCTGCACACGGTGATAGAACGCCTGCTGGACGAGATCAGCTTCACAGCGCCCGACCGCGGCGGCGAAGAGATCGAAATCGACGAAGCCATGGTCCGCGAACGGCTAGAAGAGCTGACGAAGAACGCCGACCTGTCGAAGTTTATTCTCTAAGCCTCAGCCAGCCGCCACGGCCGGACTTGTTGCGGCCATCCACACGGTTATGTCGCGCCGTCATGCTGAGGGGGCCAAAAGACGTGGATGTCGGAAACGAGTGCGGTCATGACGATGGGGCGGGCAAGCGATGCGGCGCGGGCGGATTTACGGCCGCGCCGCCAGTTCCATTTCATAAGACGGCACCGTAGTCTTCCGAGCAATCAATAAGCGCACCGATATGAAGGGGAACACGTTCCATGAAAATGCCGTCTAAGATCATCGACATCTCGATGCCGCTGGACAACGAAACCGTTGTCGATCCTGAGATCATGCGGCCGAAGATACAATATGTAAGCCAGGCCGAGAACGCGAACGCGATGTCGGACTTCTTCGACGGCATGCGCCCGGTGGACCTGCCGGACGGCGAGGGCTGGGCGTGGGAAATCGTCACGCTGACGACCCACAATGGCACCCATATCGACGCGCCGTGGCACTACCATTCTCACGACAAGGACGGGAACCCGATGCAGACCATCGATGAGCTACCGCTCGAGTGGTTCTTCCGTCCCGGCGTGAAGCTGGATTTCCGCGACATGCCCGACGGCTACATTGTGCAGCCGGGGGATATCGAGGCCGAGCTGAAGCGCATCAACTACGAGCTCCAGCCGCTGGACATCGTGCTCGTGAACTCCAAGGCCAGCGAGTATTACGGCACCGACGAGTACCTGACCCGCGGTATCGGCATGGGCAAGGAAGCCACGCTCTTCCTTACGCGCGACCACGGCGTACGGGTGACCGGCATCGACGCCTGGGGCTGGGACGCACCGTTCAAGTTCGCCCAGGAGCGCTGGGCGAAGGACCAAGACCCCATGGCGATCTGGCAGGGACACTGGGCCGGCATCGAGCAGCCCTACTGCCACATGGAGAAGCTGTTCAACCTGGAGCAGCTTCCCGACCACGGGTTCATCGTGAGCTGCTTCCCCTACAAGATCAAAGGCGCGTCGGGCGGCTGGATCCGCGCCGTCGCGATGATCGACTAGGGCGACAAGTCTCCATTCGTCACTCCCGCGAAGGCGGGAGTCCATTAACGCCGATGTTTGCCCGGGTGGACGCCCGAGTTAATGGACCCCTGCCTGCGCAGGGGTGACGAACGAGATTGGGGCACGCGCAGCCGCATCCCTCACGGAATGAACATCACCGCGATCCAGAAGACCTGGACACCGGCGAGGAACTTGCGGAAGCCCATGGTCCCGGCGAAACGTTCGGGGTCGTGGCGGTCGCGCACCAGCCAGGTGCCGTAGCCCGCCTCGAACAGGCCCTCGCGCACCGCACCCTTCCACAGCAGGTGCTCGATCCAGACATAGGCCAGGAGCGGCAGCACCAGCACGACGATGTTCAGCGGCATCGGGATCGCGTTGAAGATCGTGCCGTATTCCTCACCACCCATGGGTCACTCCTCCTTGCGCAGCGTTGCAAGCATCGCCGTCGCCTCGTCTTCCGACAGGCCGCGGATGCGTTCAGCGAGCGTGTTCGCCAGTTCCGTGTGGGCCGGTGTAAGACCCGAGGTGTCCACCGTCACCTTGGGGTGGGAGAGCTGGGCCAGGCGGTGCATCTCCTCATAGTCGTCCCAGATCAGGTGGAAGTATTCGCAGATCTGCACCACCAGCGCCTCGGACGGGCGGCCGCGATGGCCGTGCTCCAGCGAGGACAGGTAGGCGGGCGACAGCTCCAGATCTACAGCCATGTCCTTCAGGTTGATACCGCGCCTGTCGCGCAGCGCGCGGACTTTTTCCCCGAACGGCGTCATGCGCGCCGGTCCCGGTTGCGCTTCAGCAGCACATAGAACGCGCCGTCACCGCCGTGTTCGGGCCGCGCGGAGGTGAAGGCGAGAACCCGGTCGCGGCAGGGCGGCTGGTTGAGCCACTGCGGCAGGCGCGCACGCAGCACGCCGGAACCCTCGCGCGAGCCGCGCCCGGTGATCACGAGGACCATGCGCCGCCCGGCGGCCGCGCTGCCGGCGATGAATTCGTTGAGCGCGTGGTGCGCCGCGTCCTGGTAGTGGCCGTGCAGGTCGAGCCGCGCCTCGATGGGCAGCCTGCCGCGCCGGAAGCGGTCGGCGGTGCGCCGGTCCATGCGCGAGAAATCGTTGGCGGCGACCGGCGGCGGGGCGGGCGGCTCGGGCGGACGGATGATCGGCGCGGGCCGATGTGGTCCACTACCGGGTGGCGCGTCGCGGGCTGGTGCGGGCGAGGCATCTTCCTTGCGGACAGGCGCTTTCTTCGCGACCGGGCGCTTGCGCTTCAGCGGCTCGGCATCCGCCAGCACGCGGCGGAACAGATCGGCGTCGTCGTCCTGACTGCCGCCGGTCATCGGGTCAGCCGGTCTGGTCGCCGTCTTCGACGATCACGATGTGCAGGCGGCGCGGACCATGCGCACCGAGCAGCAGCGTCTGCTCGATATCACCCGAGCGTGACGGGCCGGTGATGAAGTTGACGGTGCGCGGCGGCAGGCCCTTGCGTCCGGATTCCGCGTCAGCGGCCTGGGCCCGCACGGCGTCGAACACGTCTTCATAGGACTTCACCACGCGGCTGGCCGGCAGCACGACCACATGGGTCTCCGGGATGAAGTTGAGCGTGGACGGATGCGCCGGGCCGGAGAACATGGCGAGCGTGCCCGTCTCTGCCACCGCGACGGGGGCGGAGGTGACGCTGACCTGATCGGCCTCGACCGGCGTGCCGCGCCGGATTTCCATCAGCGCATTGTCGCTCCACGGGGCGGCGTCCAGCGTCTCGTCGGGCGCCATCACCACCTGCGCGGGCAGGTTTTCGCGGCGCAGGTAGTCGCCCACCGCGCCGGGCACCTCGGACATGTCCGAGACCCGCTCGACCGTGGCGAAGACCTTCTCGGCCATGGTCTGGAACAGATCGACGAGACCCGCGTCATCAAGGTCGGTGCGCGCGGGCACGATGTTGCGGGCATGGCCCACGATGCGCGCGCGCAGCTTCGCCGCTGTGTCGGCATCGACCGGACCGGAGCGGCCCAGCGAACGGCGGACGGAGGACAGGACGGTGTTGCGATCCGATGCGCTCATTGTGCGCCTCCCGCCTGCGGGCGTTCGCCCGATTTCCAGCGCGACTGGAAGGTGCGCCCCTGGGGCGCGGGCAATTCGCGGTATTTGGTCCAGCCGCCCGCCAGCGGCAGGGAGGTGAAGCGCCCGCGCTTGCGGCCCAGCCAGCCGAGAACGCGCATCTCCAGACCCGTCGCGAGCTGGTAAAGCTTCGGCCGTTTGGCGAAGAACGCCCACAGGCCGAGGCCCACCCGTGTCGCGCCGGGCGAGAGGTGTTTCTCGAATTCCTGTTCGCGCCAGTGGCGCATCAGCTTCGGTAGCGGAATGCGGACCGGGCAGACCTCCTCGCAGCGCCCGCAGAAGGACGACGCGTTGGGCAGGTGGCCCGCCTCATCGACGCCCAGCAGGCCCGGCGACAGCACCGAGCCCATCGGCCCCGGATAGACCCATCCGTAGGCGTGGCCGCCCACCGACTGATAGACCGGGCAGTGGTTCATGCACGCGCCGCAGCGGATGCAGCGCAGCATGTCCTGGAACTCGGTGCCGAGCATGTCGGAGCGCCCGTTGTCGAGCAGGATGACGTGGTACTGCTCCGGCCCGTCGGGATCGCCTTCGCGCCTCGGCCCGGTGGAGACGGTGGTGTAGCTGGAGAATTCCTGGCCCGTCGCCGAACGCGCCAGCACGCGGAGGATCGTGGAGGCGTCCTCCAACGTGGGGACAATCTTCTCCAGGCTCGCCAGCACGATGTGCACCTTCGGGATGAGCTGCGACAGGTCGCCGTTACCCTCATTGGTCACGATGATCGACGAGCCGGTCTCCGCGACCAGAAGGTTCGCGCCGGTGATGCCGACCTCGGCCTGGAAATATTTCTCGCGCAGGATGGTGCGCGCCTCGTTGAGCAGCGTCGGCGGCTCCTCCAGCACCCGGTTGGGATCGAGATGGGTGTGGTTGGCGCGGAAGCTTTCCTCGACCTGGCCCTTGGTCAGGTGGACGGCGGGCGCGATGATGTGGCTGGGCGTCTCGCCGCGCAGCTGGATGATGTATTCACCCAGATCGGTCTCGACCGCGCAAATGCCGTTGGCCTCCAGCATGTCGTTGATCGCGCATTCTTCCGAGATCATCGACTTGCCCTTGTTCACCGCCCTGGCGTCCACCGAACGGCAGATCTCCAGCACGATGTTGCGGGCGTCCTCGGCCGTGCGGGCCCAGTGCACCTGGCCGCCGGCCTCGGTGACCTTCTCCTCATAGGCCTCGAGGTAGAAGTCGAGATGCTCGATGGTGTGGTTCTTGATGTCGCGCGCCTGGTCACGCAGTGCCTCGAACTCGGGCATGTTCGAGACCGCCGTCGCGCGGCCACCGGTGAAGTGGCCCTTCGACTTGGTGAGCGCGCCGCGGAGCGTCTCATTGGCGAGCTGTTCAGCGGCGTTCGCCTTGAAATTGCGGGTGGTGGAGATGCTCACGGCTTCGCACTCCCGTCCTCGGGTTCGCCGATGGCGGGGCCGTCGGCCATGCCCGCCAGCACCTCGGCCACATGGCGCACGCGCACATTCGCACCCTCGCGCTGCAGCTTGCCGGCCATGTTCATCAGGCAGCCCATGTCGCCCGCCAGCAGGGTCTCAGCACCCGTGGCGACGATCTCGTCCATCTTGTTGGAGACCATGCGGTTGGAGATGTCGGGGTACTTCACGCAGAAGGTGCCGCCGAAGCCGCAGCACACATTGGCGTCGTTCAGTTCGCGCAGGTGCAGCCCGTCCACGCCGTCGAGCAGCTTGCGCGGCTGGCCGTGGATGCCCAGTTCGCGCAGGCCCGAGCAGGAGTCGTGATAGGTGACGGTGCCGTCATAGGCGGCCTCGACCTTCTCGATTTTCAGCACATCCGTCAGGAAGGAGACCAGCTCATGGGTCTTCGCGGACAGGGCTTCGGCGCGCGCCGACCAGGCCGGGTCGTCCGCCAGCGCCTCGGGGTAATGCTTCCTGATCATCCCCGCACAGGAGCCCGACGGCGCGACCACATGGTCATAGCCCTCGAAGGTCGCGATCACCTGTTTGGCGATGGCGATGGCGTCCTTCTTGTCGCCCGAGTTGTAGGCGGGCTGGCCGCAGCAGGTCTGGGCCTCGGGCACCTCGACGGTGCACCCGGCATCCTGCATCAGCTTGACCGCCGCGAACCCGACATTGGGGCGGAAAAGGTCCACAAGGCATGTGACGAACAGGGCGACGCGCGGTCCCTGGCTCATATGGCGCTCCCCGGTTTGCGCTCTTTCATTGGCGCCCTGTGTAGCACAAAACATCCGCCGTCAAAGCGGCGTGCAAAGGCGATCAGCTTGCGGGTGCGACGCCCTTCGGCACGAGGATCCAGTAGCGTCCGGCGCTTTTCATCCGGCCCGCCTTGGCGAGTGCGGCATCGCCGGTGCCCCAGTAGAAATCGCCGCGCACCACACCCTTGATGGCGCTGCCCACATCCTGCGCCAGCATGAGGCGCCGGAGGCGGCCGCCGTCCGGATCCTCGGCGTCGAGCCAGACCGGCACGTTCAGCGGCACGTTGTCGGTATCCACCGCGAGCGAGCGGCCCGCCGTCAGCGGCACGCCCGCCGCACCCATGGGCCCCTCACCGTCGATGGTGCGGAAGAAGATGTA
>Ga0255776_10006562_pt1 | contig 11843 bp, 11 predicted proteins | sample 071ome_19_FD_179974 | JGI IMG/M metagenome (GOLD analysis project Ga0255776, IMG submission 179974) | Coastal salt marsh microbial communities from the Groves Creek Marsh, Skidaway Island, Georgia - 071413AT metaG (version 2) | ecosystem: Environmental > Aquatic > Marine > Intertidal zone >...
GCTCGACGTGATTCAAACCATCGCCGAACAAACCAACCTGCTGGCTCTGAATGCCGCGATTGAGGCCGCCCGTGCCGGCGAACAGGGTCGCGGCTTTGCGGTGGTGGCTGATGAAGTACGAACGCTGGCCAGTCGCACCGCCCAAAGCACGGAAGAAATCCGTGATAAAATTCAATCACTGCAATCTCAGGTCAGTGCGGTACAGAATTCGATGCAGGCATCGCACCTCGAGACCGGCAACAGCATGACGACCGTCGAGGAAACCGCCCGACAAATGGATGAGGTATCGGCCATGATTGATCGGGTGGAAGAAATGAGTGCGCAGATCGCAACCGCCGCCGAACAGCAAAGTGCGGTCACCAGTGAAATTGACAGGAACGTCACCCATGTGAAAGATCTGTCCGATGGCATCCTCGAGGCCGCATCAAAAATACAAAACGCCAGCGGCGAACTTGATCAGGTAGCCGTTGATATCAATACGAAGATCCGACAATTCAATTTCTGATTCAAATGGCAGCCGGTAAATTTTAGCGGCTGTCACACTTCTTTACCGAAAGCCATCCTTCTTCAGCCAGTTTGCCCCTTTTCACTCTGGCGCCTGTCCTGTTTCACCGACATACTGCACTTTAAGAATTCAGGAGGGCTGTTATGTCGCATCAACGCTGGTGTCAACAAAGTGTGGTATTTCAGGCCGGTGCATTAACACTGATCTGGGGCTATTTTGTGCTGCTACTGGCAGTGATGGAATATTACAGTAACCACACACCGTTTTTACAGGTTCTGGTGATCGGTTCGGCGCTGTTTGCCGCCGGCGGCCTGATCACCATCGTCTGGCCCTGGACGCTGGTCAAGAAACTCCGAAACCCGGAGTTTAAAGGTGATTTTTCCATGCTGCTGTGGATCTTTATCGGCCTGTTGCAGTTACCGTTTGGTACGATACTGGCTGTATTTCAGGGCTGGTGTCTGTGGCGTTTGCAGCGTGAGCAGAAAGCTCCTCAGACAGACAACCATCATTGATGCATCATGCGCTTTAGCAAAACGTGACGATTCGCTCGTCACACCACCTGAACACCACCACATTAACAACATCAAAACCCTAACCCCCAAAAACACCCTAACCCCCAACAACAGAGGACGTTTATGATCACTCTTCATCACCTGAATAACTCCCGCTCTCAACGTATTATCTGGCTGCTGGAGGAGCTCGGCGTTGAATACGATATTAAGCGCTACGAGCGTGACGCCAAAACCTCACTGGCACCCAAAGCGCTTGAGCAGGTGCATCCTCTGGGTAAGTCGCCGGTCATTACCGATGGCGACCATACCATTGCCGAATCCGGTCTGATTATTGAGTATCTGGCATCACTATCACCGCAAGCAGGCTTAATGCCGACTCAGGACGATCCCAATCACTGGAACAACAAATACTGGATTCATTATGCCGAGGGCTCGCTGATGCCCCTGTTGGTGATGACGCTGGTGTTTGAGAAGGTTCGCACCGCCCCAATGCCTTTCTTTATCAAACCTATTGCCCGAGCTATTGCCGATAAAGCAGAAGCGGGTTACTCCGGCCCTAACCTGAAAAAACACCTCGCGTATATCGATGCACACCTGAAAACCAATACCTGGTTTTGCGGTGAACAGAAACGTGCTGCCGACTACCAAATGATCTTCCCACTGGAAGCCGCGCTGGTAAGAGCAGAAGGTCGCCATGCTTATCCAAATATCGCCCGCTATGTTGACCAGGTGCACGCCCTGGAAAGTTATCAGGTGGCACTGAAAAAAGGCGGCCCATACGCCTATGCTGGCTAACCAGACCACGACATCGATACAGGACAAACCGGCGATGCCGATTCTCCATCGCCGTTAGCAGCCCTCGCGGCTGTGCTCGGCAATACCCCGCTATGCCCGTTTTCAACGGGCTTTTTGCGACGTATTGATGGCCCGACGACCGTATAAACTGTCATTCCTTTCCCTGTTTCTGAAGCATCACAGTGATATTCTCAGCAGCTCACTTTAGGGGAATATCATGAAGGTACTTATTGTTGGTGCAGGTGCCGTCGGCCAGGTCTACGGCTACCACTTTAAAAAAAACGGCCACCAGGTCGACTTCCTGATTAAAGAGAAGTACCGCCACACGCTGCAGCAGGGAATGACTCTGTATGATTTAAATCGTGACAAGCATCTGAGATGCCCGCTGCAGTTCAGAGCAGACCATCTTGTCAGCGACTGGCCAGCCAGACATGCAGGATACGATGTCATCGTCATCACTATTCCCTCGAATGCGCTCAGGCAACTGCCGTTTGATCAACTGCGCGAAGCCTGCAAACAGACCCCACTGCTGATGTTGCAACCCAGTAGCGAAGACCGGACGTTACTGCAGCAACAACTGCCCGGAGTCGTCATTGCAGAAGCCCTGATCAGTCTGATCGCCTATCAAACACCCTTACCTGATCGCAACGGTGACACTCTGGCTCAGTCAGCGACACCGGAAGGTATTTGTTTTTACCTGCCTCCCCTGGCAATGCCTGTTTCGTCCGAATCACGACAGCTTGCCACAGCGCTTCGTCAGCTGTTTCACCACAGCGGTATCAAGGCACGCCTGTCAGCGTCGGCGATAGAGGATTCCGCGGTTCCATCAGCTTTTCTGATGACCTTTCTGTGCTGTCTGGAAGCAGCCGATTGGTCGTTCGACAATTTATCAGCCAACCCACAACTGCTAAAACAACTGGCACAGGCACAGCGACAGCTGATTCCTAACCATATTCCTGCAGGCATAAAACATCGGCTGGCCCAATGGTTGAGTGTCTGGCTGTGTCGTCCCTGGCTTTATCGCCTGTTGCTGAAACTGTCGCCAGCAATTGTGCCATTGCCACTGGAAGCGTATCTGGCATCCCACTTTCGTAAAGTTCATCAACAAACACGGCTGTATATGGAAGATTACTATCAACTGCTGCCAACCACAGAAATAGCAGAACTGCTGGCTTTATGTCGTCCGCGCAATCATTAGTGGCACAAGAATTAACGGCACAGTCGCCAATGGCACAATCCACAGTTATGTTGCTCAGATTTTACTTAGGTACCACTCAACTATAAGATTATCCGAAATAATATGACGTTTTTGAGCGACTAGCGTGGTACCTCTTGTGAGATTTTTACTGATCTTTTTTCTGTTGGCTGGCTGCAGTAGTGTTGCCTTATTGTCGGATGACCTTGATACATTGTATGGCGAAACCTTTATCAGCGATCGCCGCAGTGCAGCGGATAATGCCGCTGCAAAGCATTACAGCAACACCATTAAACCCTTGCTGGAGCAACGCTGTGTTGTCTGTCATGGCTGTTATGATGCCCCCTGCCAACTTAAGCTCAGTTCCCCAGAAGGCATTATGCGCGGTGCCAATCCGGAACTGGTGTACAACGGCACACGCATACTGGCATCACAACCAAACCGTCTTGGTATTGATGCCGTTTCAACCGAAGAATGGCGCCAACGTGGCTTTCACCCGGTACTGAATGAGCGCAGTCAAACGGCAGCCATCAACACCCAGAATTCCGTGCTTTATCAGATGCTGGCACTGAAACAGAAAAATCCGGAATTTGATGATGGCGATGGCAAGCTGTTACACGATGACGTGACACTCGGCCTTGATCGCGAGCAGCAATGCACCACCCGGGAAAACTTTCAGGAGTTTGCTGATGACAATCCTTTGTGGGGAATGCCTTATGGTTTACCGGCGTTAAATACCCAGGAGCACACACTCCTGAGCGACTGGATTAAAGACGGTGCTCCGATGTCCCTGCCTGCCACGTTGCCATCAGCCATTGCGCAGCAAGTCGAGCAATGGGAAGCCTACCTGAATAACGACTCACTGAAACAACAACTGGCCAGTCGCTATATTTATGAACACTGGTATCTGGCTAACCTGTATTTTTCTGATTTACCGTTATTCGATAACAGTGAACCCGCTGAACGTCCAGACTACTTTTTTAAACTGGTTCGGTCTGCAACGCCACCTGGATTCCCGATTAAACCCGTTGCCACCCGACGCCCTTATGACGACCCCAAAGTAAAGCGGGTGTACTATCGCCTGCAGCATAACCACGCCAGTATCGTTGCCAAAAGCCACATGCCTTACCGCCTGAACCAGCAGCGTATGGACTGGCTAACCGGCCTGTTTCTGACCCCGGACTATGACATAAAACAACTACCAGGCTACGACACCGAAACAGCGGCTAACCCATTTATTGCTTTCAAAGATTTACCGATCGGTTCTCGTTATCGCTTTATGCTGCAGGAAGCGGAATACACCATTATGGGATTTATTAAAGGTCCGGTCTGTCGCGGTCAGGTCGCGCTGAACGTGATCAACGATCATTTCTGGGTAATTTTCAGCGACCCGGACAACGAAGACAGCAAACACTTTGAAGAGTTTCTCGATCAGCAAAGCCACAACCTGCGACTGCCGGGTGAAGCCGAAAGTAATGCCGGAATAACAAACTGGCTAACCTATCGTTCCTTGCAGCAGGATTACCTTGATGCTAAACGTCGCTTCCTGAAGCGATACACCAGTGAACAACAACCCATCAGCGAGCAATTATTATGGGATGGTGACCAGCAAAATCCCAATGCGGCTCTGACCGTGTTCCGCCACTTTGACAGCTCAACAGTCGTAAAAGGCCTGGTCGGCCAAAATCCGAAAACCGCCTGGGTCATTACCTACCCGCTACTGGAACGTATTCATTACCTGTTGGTTGCCGAGTTTGATGTGTACGGCAATATTGGCCATCAGTTACTTACCCGACTGTATATGGACTTCCTTCGCATGGAAGGGGAATTTAATTTCCTGGCTTTTTTACCGCAAAAGCATCGTATTGAACTGGCAAACTACTGGTATCGCGATACCAGCGATGAGGTTAAAGAATTTCTAATCAGCCATGGTGAGCAATTGATTCGTGACCCGAATATTCGCTACCACAGTGATCACCCGAAAGACGAGTTATTTGACCTGATCAAGCAATACCTGAACCCTGCGCTGTCACACAAGTATTCTCTGGCCCAGCATACCCAACCGGAATTACTGGCGCAGCTTACGCCAATTAATCAGGTAACAGGCAAAGCTGCGAACCTGATGCCAGAACAGTCATTATTACTGGTTGAGCACTATCTCGGCGAACCAAAGGTATTCACCATTGTCCGCAACAGTGCCCACTCCAATATCAATGGCCTATTAACTGAAGAAGATAACCGCCTGATCGAGGAAGACTACCTGACACTGGTCCCGGGGATTCTGGGCTCTTATCCCGGCGCCATGTATCGGGTGTCGGCATTCCGGCTGCCACAGCTTGTGACCGAGTTGGCAGCGCTGGATGATGAAAGTGATTACCAGCGCTTTATGGACCGCTATGGTGTACGCCGTACCGATCCGCGCTTCTGGCAACACAGCGACGAAATCCACACGCTGTTCTTCAAACAGCAACCGCTGAATGCCGGCATTCTCGATTTAAACCGACTGGAAAACCGTTAGCAGCGTCGAACATCGCAAACAGCCGATACTCTGAGTAACCGCGAAATACTGGATAACAACCGGAAGTCCGAACAAGCTGTTTGTTCGGACTTTTTATAAACACCAGAAACAGCAGTACATGGCTGAGCACTCTGTGAGTTAAATACCCAGAATGTTTCACATAAACCGGTTTTAAAATTATTTAAGAGAGGGAAATTGAAATCGGAAGCCAAATATCGACAAGGGATCGCTAAATGGCCCGCCCGAGAGGATTCGAACCTCTGACCTTCGCCTCCGGAGGGCGACGCTCTATCCAGCTGAGCTACGGGCGGAATTGGTCGGGATGAGAGGATTTGAACCTCCGACCACCTGCACCCCATACAGGTGCGCTACCAGGCTGCGCTACATCCCGAACACGATCTGAGTAGGCCTCAGACGCAGGGCAGTATAACTTAAGTGTCTGAAATGTGAAGAGTTTTATAAAGAAGGAAAAGATGTGTTATTCCGGGCGCAGCAGCTCCTCAAGCTCCTTCAGTTCCAGAATCATATTTTTTATCAACGCCTTATCCATGGCGACCGCGCCAGAGTCGCCCTCTTCCGACAGGCGCTGACGGGCACCACCAATGGTGTAGCCACTTTCATACAATAAAGCACGGATTTCACGGACCAGAATAACGTCCTGGCGTTGATAATAACGGCGGTTGCCACGACGCTTTACCGGGCTGAGTTGAGGAAACTCCTGCTCCCAGTAACGTAATACATGCGGTTTTACATCGCACAATTCACTAACCTCACCAATGGTGAAGTACCGTTTGGCAGGAATCGGTGGCAGCTCGTTATTGTGGCTGGGTTCCAGCATAGGCTTCTACCCGAATTTTGAGCTTTTGCCCCGGCTTAAAGGTAACGACCCGGCGTGCCGAAATAGGAATTTCTTCACCGGTTTTCGGGTTGCGGCCTGGTCGTTGGCTTTTATCACGCAAGTCGAAGTTGCCAAATCCTGACAACTTCACTTGTTCGTTTCGGCTCAGGCTACCGCGGATCTCATCAAAGAAAAGATCCACCATATCCTTTGCTTCACGCTTATTCAGACCAAGGTCGTCAAACAGTTTTTCTGCTAATTCTGCTTTGGTCAGAGCGGTCATGCTAACCCCTTAGCGTTGCTCCCAAACTTTCTTCAAGGTGAGCGAGCACGGCATTTACCGAATCGTTCACTTCTTCATCAGTTAGAGTGCGCGAAGGATGCTGCCAGGTCAAGCCTAATGCCAGACTTTTTCTATCTGGATCAATGCCTTTGCCAACATACACATCAAACAGGTTGAGGTTTGTCAGGTATTCGCCGGCTTTGGCACGAATAGCCTCAAACACAGCCTCGACTGGCTGATTATGCTGAACTACCAGAGCCAGATCGCGGCGCATTTCCGGGAACTTAGACAACTCACCAAAAGCAGGAACGGCCTTTTGCTGAATCGCTTCCTGATCCAACTCCACCAAGTAGACAGTTTGCTTTACCCCCACCTGCTTCTGCAGACTTGGGTGAATCGCACCAATCCAGCCAACTGGCTCGCCATGTTTTTCAATACGAGCCGTCTGACCGGGGTGAAGAGCGGGATGCCCTGGTTTCTCAGGTGTCGGAGCCACAAACTTGTATGCGTCCGCCTCTCCAGTACGCGCCAGCAGTGTTTCTACATCACCTTTTACATCGAAGAAATCAACCGCTTCATCCTGAGCGCTCCAGGACTGCGGCATGCGGGTACCACAAACCGCCATGGCCAGGGTTGGTGTCTGAACTAACTCGCTGCTGCCATCAACAACACCCTCAGCATTTTTAACAGGCACAAAACGCAGACCGGTTTCGAATAAACGAACACGTGGCTGCTGACGCTTGAGGTTATGAGAAACCGCACTTAGCAGACCCGCCCATAAGTTAGTACGCATCACCGACATTTCGATTGAAATCGGATTCAGCAACGCCAGACCTTCAACTTCCGGGTCCATCGCTTTTTGCATTTTAGGGTCAACAAAGCTGTAAGTAATTGCTTCCTGATAACCACGGGCAACCAGCTGGCGGCGCAGGTCTTTGACGCCCATTTTCGCTTCTGGCGCCGTGGCCAGTGGCGTATGCGCTTTTGGAGTACGAACCGGTAAACGGTTGTAGCCGTAAATACGCGCCAATTCTTCGATCAGGTCGGCCTCTATCGCCATATCGAAGCGATAGCTGGGTGCTTTAGCCGTCCAGCTTACATCGTCGCCAGAACCGTTAACGGTGACATCCATACCCAAACGCGTCAGGATTTCAGTCACTTCGTCCTGCGCCATTTCCAGGCCCAAAACCTGCTTAACACGACGGTTACGCAGTGTGATTTCCGCCGCCACCGGCAGATCTTTTTCACTTAAGGCTTCAACGATCGGGCCAGGCTGACCACCACAGATTTCAATCACCAAAGCGGTAGCACGCTCCATCGCATGACGTGCCAGCTCATAGTCAACACCACGCTCGAAGCGATGCGAAGAGTCAGTGTGCAAACCGTAAGAACGGGCACGGCCTGCAATGGTAATCGGGTTAAAGAAAGCGGCTTCTAACAACAGATCCTGGGTTTCAGCGTTCACGCCCGAGTGTTCGCCACCCATGATGCCAGCAATCGCCAGTGCCTTGTTATGGTCAGCAATCACCAGCGTATTGTCTTTCAGCTCAACTTCCTGGCCGTCTAACAGAGTCAGCTTTTCACCCTGCTCTGCCATACGCACACGAATGCCGCCATCGATCTTAGCCAGATCAAAGGCATGCATCGGCTGGCCCTGCTCCAGCAGAATGTAGTTGGTAATATCCACCACCGGGTCGATGGAACGAATACCACTGCGACGCAGCTTTTCAACCATCCACAGAGGCGTTTCCGCGCTCACGTTAACGCCTTTAACGATACGACCTAAATAGCGCGGGCAACCTTCTGTGGCAGACACCTCAATAGCGGCTTTATCATCAACTGCCGGAGCAACGGCCTCAATTACCGGCCCCTGAACGTCTGACTTGCTTAATACACCCACTTCGCGTGCCAGACCGGCAATGCTTAAACAATCAGCACGGTTCGGCGTCAGGTCGACCTCAATGATTTTGTCGTCCAGACCTAAATAGTCGCGGAAATCGTCACCCACAGGTGCAGAATCCGGCAACTCCATCAGGCCGTCATTGGCATCAGACAAGCCCAGTTCTTTTTCGGCACACAACATGCCAAACGATTCCACACCGCGCAGCTTGGCTTTCTTGATTTTGAAACCTTTGCCGTCTTCGGTGGGTAACACGGCACCTATTTTGGCAAATGGAATCTTCAGACCTTCACGCACGTTCGGCGCGCCACAGACAATCTGGAACGTTTCGTTACCGTCGCTCACCTGACACAGGCTTAATTTATCGGCATCCGGATGTTGCTCACGCTTAACCACCTGACCGACCACAACGCCGGAAAATTCACCGGCAACATCTTCAACACCATCAACTTCCAGGCCCGCTAACGTAACCTGATCACATAATTGTTGAGTGCCCCAAGCGCCGTCAGAATCGGCAGGCTGCACCCATTCGCGTAACCACTGTTCGCTGAATTTCATCTGAGTGTTCTCCTGATTCTGCTATTAGTTGAACTGCTGCAAAAAGCGCAGGTCATTTTCGAAGAATAAGCGCAGGTCATTGACGCCGTAACGCAACATTGCCATACGCTCAACACCCATACCGAAAGCAAAACCACTGTATTGTTCAGGGTCGATGCCAACGGCTTCAAATACTTTTGGATGCACCATGCCGCAGCCACCAATCTCCAGCCAGCCGTGCTTGGTACCTTCCGGCGTTTCCACAATCCACTCAATGTCAATTTCAGCCGATGGCTCAGTGAACGGGAAATAAGACGGACGCAAACGCACTTTTACATCACGCTCAAAGAAGGCCGCCATAAATTGTTCCAGCGTGCCTTTCAGATCGGCAAAGCTGATGTCTTTATCGACCAGCAAACCTTCCACCTGGTGGAACATGGGCGAATGCGTCTGATCATAATCGCAGCGATAAACACGACCCGGGCAAATGATCCGGATCGGGGGCTGCTGAGATTCCATGGTGCGCACCTGAACCGGTGAGGTATGAGTACGCAGCAGCGTATGGGCATCAAAATAAAAGGTATCGTGCATCGCACGTGCCGGGTGATGCGACGGGATATTAAGCGCCTCGAAGTTGTGGAAGTCATCTTCTACTTCCGGCCCTTCTGCCACCTGATAACCAGCGCCGGCAAAAAAGCTTTCAATACGTTCCAGAGTACGGGTAACCGGGTGTAAACCACCGGTTTGTGCAGCACGACCAGGCAGAGTGATATCAATGGTCTCACTCTCTAATTTGGCGTTCAGAGCCGCAGTTTCCAGCGCCTCTTTGCGTGCATTAATCGCATTCTGTACCTGGGTTTTGGCTTCGTTAATCACCGCACCAATTTTAGGACGGTCTTCCGGTGCGACATTACCCAGGTTCTTCATCAGGGAAGTAATTTCCCCTTTTTTACCCAGAAACTGAACCCGGACCTGATCCAGCGCGGCAACATCCTGCGCTGTGTCGACGGCCGTCAGGGCTTGTTTTGTCAGGGCTTCGAGGTTTTCCATGTTGGTTTCCACGTTGCTTGGTTTCAGCCGTTGCTGCTATCAACAACCATTTATTTCAACAAATATGCTCATCACTCCGGATAACAACAGCCGGAAAAATGACAAAAAAATAGGGGAATGGCAGCCACTCCCCTATTTCGAACTTTAATCACCTGAGTGGCTAAAGTTATGTTCCGTTTACTGTGGCCAGGCCACAGCGGAACTTACAGGCTGCCTTTGGCTTTTTCGACCAGAGCGGCAAACGCTGCTTTTTCGTTAACTGCCAGGTCAGCCAGAACCTTACGGTCAATTTCAACAGCAGCCTTTTTCAGGCCATTGATGAACTTGCTGTAAGACAGACCGTTCTGACGAGCACCCGCATTGATACGAGCAATCCACAGCTGACGGAACTGACGCTTACGCTGACGACGGTCGCGGTAAGCGTATTGGCCAGCTTTAATCACTGCCTGCTTAGCGACGCGGAATACACGGCTACGAGCACCGTAGTAACCTTTAGCCTGCTTCAGAATTTTCTTGTGACGACGACGAGCGACAACACCACGTTTTACACGAGCCATAATTTATCTCCTGAACAGTACCGATTAAAGGTTAGGTAACATACGCACAACCAACTTTTTGTCGGCCGCGTGTAATTGCAGCATTGGACGTAAGTGACGCTTACGCTTAGTGCTCTTCTTGGTCAGGATGTGGCTACGGTGAGCCTGACGGTGCTTAAAACCGTTCGCAGTCTTTTTGAAGCGCTTAGCAGCGCCGCTCTTAGTTTTGATCTTAGGCATTTTTTCAACTCCAAAGTTATGGTGCGCACAGAAACTAAGACCCTGTGCTAACACCTGCCATGTACGCAGGGCTAACAAGCACCTGCCGCATTAACAATAAGCCTACCTATGGGCAAACTTACTGTAGCATCTGGCAGAACGGAGAAACCCCGGCCGATGACCGGGGTCTACCATTCTTTGAAAACCAGATTACTTCTTTTTCACCGGACCAATCACCATCACCATCTGGCGACCTTCCAGCTTTGGACGCTGTTCCACAGAACCGAGTTCTTCGAGATCTTTCTCGACCCGGTTCATCAGCTCCATACCAATATTCTGGTGGGCCATCTCACGGCCACGAAAGCGAATCGAGACTTTCGCTTTGTTACCTTCCTCAAGGAAGCGACGCAAATTACGCAGCTTGATCTGGTAATCGCCCTCTTCCGTTCCGGGACGGAACTTAATTTCTTTAATCTGTACCTGGTGCTGGCGCTTTTTGGCTTCCGCTTTCTGCTTTTTCTCTTCGTACAGCTTTTTGCCGTAGTCCATGATTTTACAGACAATCGGGTCGCCATCTGAGATCTGAACCAGATCCAGTTCAGCGTCACCAGCCGCTTCCAGGGCTTCTTCGATGCTAACGATGCCAACCTGTCCACCGTCAGCAGCGATTAAACGTACTTCAGTTGCACGGATATTGTTGTTGATAGCCGCAGGGGGTTCCTGGCGGCCTCTTCTATTATCGCGTCTGATAACTCAGCTCTCCATTCCAAACCGACCGCGCTGTGCGATGCCACCTTCCAACAACTCAATGAAGGCATCAATCGTCATCACTCCCAGGTCTTCACCTTTACGAGTACGGACAGCAACGGTGTTTGCTTCTACTTCTTTATCCCCTACCACTAACAGGTAAGGTACCTTATGCAAAGTGTGCTCGCGGATTTTAAAGCCGATCTTC
>Ga0255776_10006576_pt1 | contig 11837 bp, 10 predicted proteins | sample 071ome_19_FD_179974 | JGI IMG/M metagenome (GOLD analysis project Ga0255776, IMG submission 179974) | Coastal salt marsh microbial communities from the Groves Creek Marsh, Skidaway Island, Georgia - 071413AT metaG (version 2) | ecosystem: Environmental > Aquatic > Marine > Intertidal zone >...
CGCCATCACGGCCATTTTAAACGCTCTCACTTCTACACTTTGTAAAAATTGATCAAGATGCTGCACAGATAAAATCATATTGAATAGGGGAATCCGCCTCACTATAACAGCTAATGCACAGGTACCACACTCACGTGTGGCACCTTCAGATTCATTGAGCCTTATTTCAGACTAACGGTCATTTGAGACGCTGCAATGGTGGCTAACTCGGCATCGTAGAAGCCCTTTGTTGCCATGTGTTTAGCAGACAATCCTGAATCCAGTGCCGCGCTCAGCGCCAGTTGGAATTCCGCATAATCGGTATAGACCACAACGTAAGCAGCACTCTCAGCCGTGGCTGCGTAACGCAATGCATAACGGCCCTCTCCAGATTCGCTACTGACAATAGCAGACACGGTTTGGGTGGCACTGAGCGAAAATGGAACCCCTGCGAACTTAATGCCCGAGCTGTCAGTTAAGCCCAATGTTAAGCTCCCATTCGCTTCGATGGTTAAACCTAGTCCTAGCACGCTGCGTGCACTGTAAGCCACCGCTGAGTTATCAAAGTTAGGGGTGATGATAGAAACCGCTTCGAAATCCGTTGGTGCGGTCGCATACGCCGCTGCATATCCGCGCACAGCCACTACGTCATCTTGTTCCATCGTCGCCGTATCGAGTGTAAAGGTTTCCACTTCAAACGCGTTTTCATCCACATCGTTATTCATGTCTACACCGGTTTCGGCAAAGTTATACAGCGCTAGACGACGACCATTGTAACGCTCTAAATCCAGGGTCAGAGGCGTGGTTTCTACCACAGTGCCCACGGCCTGAGAAAACTTTAAGCGCACTTGGTCGGCATCGAATGTCACCTCAGCGCCATCGATAGTGGCATCGCCGATGGCAATGATTCGCTGGCCCACCGCGATATTCGCTAAAGAGGCATCACCTAAAATATAACCTGTCACATCGGTCTCGTTATCCACCGTTAATTGGATATCGCCACCAAATTGCGCAATGCCGTCTCGTGTTTCCACAATAGCGCCACTTAAGCTGATGCTGCTCTCTGTACGAGCCGTCACAACTCCTTTCACAAGGTCGCTCTGATCCCATGGCACACTGCTACCCGCCACCACGGTCTCGGCTAATAACTTGGCTTCGCCTTTTACATGCTCGCCGTAACTGACAATCGCCACACCGGCTTCCAGCTCGGCCAATGCTGTTAAGCCAGCTGTACCGACGAATTCTTCGCCGTTAATTTCAAAACGCGTATCGCTGTTGGTCATCACTGCGGCCGAACCAAATGCACCCGAACGTAAACGCATCGGCAACACCTCCGCAGTAAAGGTTTCTGATGCCACATCTACTTGACTGAGTAAGCCACGTACACGTAGATCTCTGCCCTCGTCGATATAGGCTGTCGCCAACATAAACGGCTCCACCTGCACCATCGCTGGAGACTGGCTGATGATACGGTTCGATGCTTCCAAATCTAAGTCCAAGGTCAATTGACTCAACTTGCCACGACGAACGGTAAATCCCTCTTCACCATTTAGATTCATCGTCATCGTTAGCTCTGTCACAGCGTTACCTTGAACATCGACCACCTCTGCAATGACATGTTCGCCAGCGTCGGTTTCCACTACTACTTCGGAATTCGAGTAATCTAGATTCAACTCGACAGCTTGGTAGACCCCTGCTGGAATCGACAGGGTCGCAAACCATTCACTAACATCTTGGTACTGAACAAAATCCATTGACGTATTAATCGGCAACGCATTCACCCGCGTACCATCCGCTCGAATAAAGGTAATATTGCTTACATCCACTCGATACGTCACAAAATCCTCTTCCGCGTCGGTCACGGTTACCTGTACCTGACCCGCATCATTTTGCTCATCGGATAAATTACAACCCTGAAGCGTCAGCACACTAGCCAATCCCAATCCAGCCATTGCAAGAGTAAGAGCGTTCTTTTTCATGTCGTTCACCTATGTTTGTCCCAGTTATCTATTGGTTTTTTCTGTGTACACCCCCCTTAAAACGCACCACTGGGCAAATGGTTGACATGAATGTGAAAAAAAATGCATTTTTTTCAATTGGCATCCACTAGGCTATGCCATTAAGCTATTTAAATACCCTGCCAATATGTGCAAATAATCAGATCTCAAGGATATCCGATGCTGCCTGAGTCGTTGCAATCCCTTAGTCTAAGTCGCCAGCAAGCGCTTACTGACTGGCTTCATCAGCACCACCTTAACGTGGACGCCTCCACTCTCGAGGCCCTCACCAAAACCCTGACCATCAGCGACTACGCTCACGAAAGCATTCAGCACTTTCCCGATCTCATGACCCGTATTGTGGAAGAGGATTTTTTACAAATACCGCTAACCCCTGACCAAGCAAGGCAAGACTTACAAGATAGCCTGGCAAACTGTTCAGATGAGGCATCGTTATTCCAAGGCCTGCGCCAATTTCGCCGCCGTCACCAGGTACGCATCATTCATCGAGACCTCAACGGCCTAAGTCCGCTGAAAGCCACGCTCAAAGAATTGACTCTGCTAGCGGACTTATCTATTCAGGCCGCATTGGATTGGCAGCACAAACGGTTAGTGGAGCGCTATGGCGAGCCCATGGGCAAATCGAGCAAACAGCCCCAGTCGCTCATCGTCATTGCCATGGGTAAACAGGGTGCAGGTGAACTTAACCTGTCGAGCGATATCGATCTGATTTTTGCGTTCAAAGAAAATGGCGATACACAAGGGCCTAAATCCATATCCAACCAAGAGTTCTTTACCAAGTTGGGGCAGGCACTGATTCAGAGTCTTGATAAGAACACGGTGGATGGTTTCGTATACAGAGTGGACATGCGATTGCGCCCCTATGGCCAGTCAGGCCCCTTAGCCATGAACTTTCCCAGCCTAGAAAATTACTACCACGAACAAGGCCGTGACTGGGAACGGTACGCCATGATCAAGGCCCGAGCAGTCACCGGAAGCCCAGAGCATGTGAGTGAGCTCATGTCGATCATGCGCCCATTTAGTTACCGCAAATACGTGGACTTCGGTGCATTCGAGTCTCTGCGAGAAATGAAAAAACTGATCCAACAAGAGACCATTCGCCGCAACCTTGATACCAATGTGAAGCTGGGCAGTGGCGGTATTCGCGAGGTGGAATTTATTGCTCAGGCGTTTCAGTTGATTCGTGGCGGCCAAGAGCAAGAGCTTCAGCAACCTAACATCTTTAAGGTATACGAGTACTTGAAAAGCAATGGCTATCTACCACCCGACGCCGTAGATGAGTTACTGCAAGCCTATGTGTTTTTGCGCAACAGCGAGCATGTTATTCAAGCTCTCAGGGATGAGCAAAGTCAGACCCTACCCGATAACGATTTAAATCAACAACGTATGGCTTACGCCATGGGCTATCCTAGTTGGGATGAATACCGAGCGGCTTTAAATGATCTAAGGCAGAAGGTCGCCTTTCACTTCAATCAAATTGTGGCAGAAGAACAAGAAGACACTGAAGAGTCTGATATCAGCCAGTGGCAAACCCTCTGGCATGATCAAGACGATGCCGTGTGCTTAGTGGAAACCGACAATACAGCACTCCACACTCTACTGGACCGCTTAAGGCAGCAAGCGCAAACCAAGATGCAAGCCATTGGCCAACAGCGCTTGGACAAAGCCATGCCTTTGATCCTGCAAGCATTATGGGATGACGCCAACAAAGACATCATCGATTGTCCATTAACCACCCTCGAACGAATCGTGCCGCTGATCGAGGCCATTCTTCGCCGCACAGCCTACTTGGTGTTACTCACCGAAAACCCCCAAGCCATGCGCCAGTTGGTACGTCTATGTGGGGCCAGCCCTTGGATTGCCCAGAGCATTACTCAGGCCCCGATTCTTTTAGATGAATTGTTACATCCGGCGCACTTGTTCAATCCAGGTACAAAGCAAGATAAAGAAGACGACCTAACCCAGCGCCTATTGCGCATTCCTGAGGATGACCTCGAAGAACAGATGGATGCCTTACGGCATTTTGCCCAAGCCCATAAGCTGCAAACCGCCGCCAGCGACATCACCGGGGTATTGCCATTAATGAAAGTCAGCGACCACCTCACGTGGTTGGCGGAAGTCATTTTAGAAAAGAGCCTTTACCTAGCTTGGCACCAAATGGTGGAGAAATACGGTTACCCCACCAATGAGCAGGGCGAGGCCGTATTAGAGCCGGACTTCCTCATATTGGGCTACGGTAAAGTGGGCGGCATCGAACTGAGCTATGGGTCCGACCTAGATATGGTGTTCCTACATGGCGGCGTTCCCAATCGCTACACCACGGGGGTCGACGGTAAGCGCGAGCAAGAAAACGGGGTGTTCTATACCCGTATGGCACAGCGCCTGATTCACATCCTGAATACCACCACCCGCGCGGGGCAGCTTTACGAAGTGGACATGCGACTGCGCCCGAGTGGCGCTAGCGGCATGATCGCCGCGAGCCTCAAAGCCTTCGAACAATACCAACTAAACGAAGCTTGGACCTGGGAGCATCAGGCCTTGATTCGCGCTAGGGTCATCGCAGGAAAAGACACCCTTGGGGATAAATTTAGTGAAATACGCCAAAAAGTCCTCACAAAAGACAGAAATCCCCAACAACTGCTGCAAGAAGTACGAGAAATGCGGCAAAAAATGCGCGATAATCTCGGCTCCCAAAGCATGGGCAACGCAGAGTATCACCTCAAGCAAGACGCGGGTGGCATTGTGGATATCGAGTTCTTGGTGCAGTACCTCGTACTGGCCAACTGCCCCCACCATCCAGACTTGCTCACTTGGACCGACAACATTCGACTGCTAGAAACACTGGCAGCGCAAACTGTTCTCGACCAAGCACAATGCGATGCCCTCAAACAGGCCTACATCGCCTATCGTTCATTGGCACATAGAAGAGCCTTACAGAACCAAAAGTTACTGTTAAGTCCCAATGAACTCGACCAAGTTGGGTTACGTCCCCACATCGACAAGGTAAACGCGCTCTGGGAAACGTTTATGAATTCCACGCAGTAGCTCGCCCATCGCCACTGCGCTATACGCATCAGACACAATTGAGTTGAAAGGTTCGGTAGGACCTTTGCACCTAAGGTTAGGAATAAAATGGCCGCATTTGGAACCGTTTTCATGCCTCAAATGGCAATGGCAACATTCGCAGACAATGCCTGGAGCGAATCCAGCATCGTTTCATCTGACAAACTCGAACTGCATCCGGGTGCCCACGTCTTGCACTACTCAAGCACCTGCTTCGAAGGGTTAAAAGCCTTCAAACATGAAGATGGCAGTGTCAATATTTTCCGTATGGATGCCAACATTCGCCGCATGGCTCAAAGCACAGACTTACTGTTTCTGCCCGCCATCAACGAAGGCCAATTGGCGGACATGATTCAAGGTTTGGTAAAACAATACGCTGACGAAGTCCCAGCGGCGCCAGGTTCAATGTACATTCGTCCAACGCATATCGGCACCGAGCCCAGCATTGGAAAGGCCGCGGTTTCATCAGAAACGTCACTGCTTTACGTTTTACTGTCACCGGTAGGCGACTACTTTGCAGGCGGTGTGAAACCACTGCGCTTATTGCTTGAAGAAAATGGCATGCGTTGCGCGCCTCATATGGGCATGATCAAAAGCGGTGGCAACTACGCCAGCGCCCTTGGCCCAATCGCCCGCGCACGTAAAGAAAGCAACGCCGACCAAGTATTGTTCTGCCCAAATGGTGACGTTCAAGAAACCGGCGCAGCGAACTTTATCCTGATCGATGGTAATGAAATCATCACCAAGGCGTTAGACAGTTCATTCCTTCATGGCATTACACGCGATTCCATTCTGACCATTGCGCGCGATGCTGGCATGACCGTCACCGAACGAGACTTTACCGTAGACGAACTCATTGAACGGGCACAAAAGCCTGGTACTGAGGCTGCCCTATCCGGTACGGCTGCGGTGCTAACCCCAGTAGGCACACTGATCCATAATGGCAAAGACATCACGGTAGGCTCAGGTGAAGCAGGCGAAACCACGCTAAAACTTCGTCAAGCCTTGAATGACATTCAGTGGGGCCGTGCTGAAGACAAATTCGGTTGGCTTAAAAAAGTATAAGCCGCTGTATGAAGCGAAATCGATAAGGGCGCTCAGCGCCCTTTTTTATACCTCGTATTTGAATTTACTTTCATGTCGTTTTAGGAGTCGTCATGTCAACAGAAGCCGCTATCATACTCGCTGCATTTATCGGACTGTTCATTGGTTTTTATATGTTTGGTAAGCAGCAATTAACTAAACGTATTGAAGAAGGTGCGTCTTTCTTAGCAAAGAATAAAGAACGCGCAGACGTATTAACTACCCCGAGTGGACTTCAGTATCAATATTTAGAACACGCCAAACCACAAGAACAGACGCTATTACCTCGAGTCGATTCCACCGTCACCGTCCATTATCATGGCACTCTATTAGACGGCACCGTATTCGATAGTTCCGAGCAAAGAAACAAACCCATCAGTTTTCAATTAAACCAAGTGATTGCAGGCTGGACCGAAGGTTTACAATTAATGCAGAGCGGCGACAAGGTTCGTTTTTATATTCCCCATCAACTGGCCTACGGCACCCGTAAAGCAGGCCCGATCCCCGCTGGCTCAACCCTTATCTTTGATGTAAAGCTGATTAGTTTTCACTAACGTCACGGCTCTCTCCCCCTGCGAAGCCTCTCATAGACAAGGTCAGTAGGGGGCTGGCATACTGACCCGACCTCCTCATCACATTTAAAGGGATCATTGTGCTGTCATCGTTTTGGAATCAAGTGTCGGCTCTATGGAAAAAAGACGAAGCGAATTTGATCCCACTGGACCAAGTGAGCCGCTTTTATCAATCCGATCAATACCAAAGCCTCGATGCAGAAGTAAAGAGCGCGTTTTTCGACGGGCCATTAGAAGGGCTTGACCAACGCACCATCGACCGCAAAGACCTTCAATTCATGCAAGACACATTGAATAGTTGGCAACAAGGTCGAAGCATCAGCTGCGCCATGAGCGGAGAAAAAGGGACAGGGCTATCCACGCTCTTTAATCAATTTGGCGCCAAACTCAAACATCAACAGGTTAAACACAAAGTCGTTCGCATCAATAAACGCTTATCTTCTGAGAGCGATGTGATCTTTGCGTTTGGCAACACCTTAAATGTCCTCGACATGGCCACCGAGCTAGACAAATTCATCGAACAACTATTGTCGATGCCCCCCACGGTCATCATGGTGGATAACACTCACTTTATGGTTCAACGCACCTTGCATGCCCATGAAGTCATCGACGCCCTCACGGCTATGATTCTTGGCACCCGCGGGCACCATCTATGGATTGTAGGATGCGAAGAGCAGGCTTGGCGTCGACTAAGTTACAGCTATCAATTTGAAAATTTGTTTTCCCATGTTCATACGGTAGCCAACTTTACAGAAGCCGAGATCAAATCGTTGCTTGCAGCTCGCTTTGCCTATTGTGGCGCTAAAACCGTCAACGGTGTTTCACTAGAACAATTAGCCAAAGACAAAAGCCCCCTAAGCAGCATTGTTAAAAAGAGCAAGGGCTGCGTCGAACTGGCCCTCTTCTATTGTCTTAACCAACTTACACACGGTTTAGAGCCCCACTCTTTCCAAGTAAACAATCCACAAGACATTGAGCTAGGCGCGTTTAAAAAGCTGACCCAACACGAACTGTTTACCTTGGCTGAACTGGCCGCCCATGGGCAACTCTCTATAAAAGAACATCAGAAAATCTTTCGTACGACGGCCAGTCAAAGCAAACGCCTTTTAGAGCACTTAAGAGTCATTGGTTTACTGGATAAAACCGATGACCTTCACCAACAAGACGCCTATGTATTAAAGCTGATTATATCAGCGGTGGTTGTGCGCTATCTCATCTCCATGAACTATCTATATTAAGGCCACGAGGGAATACCAAAATGGAAAATACCGTTTTACAACAATTCGTCTCGTTGTTTTCATACAGCACCTTGTTTGCCATGGTGTCCACCCTGGCCATCACTTGGGTCGCACTTACGCTCATTCAGTGGGCTCTAGAAACTCTGGTGAGCTACCAACCCAGATACCGCATTCAGTTGTCACAGATTTATCCGGTACTACGGGTACTTCTTTGGACCGCCGCCATTTTCTATATCGTCATCGGGATTCTGCAACCGCCACAAAGTATTATCTATGCCTCTCTCGGTTCAATGGGCTTAGCGCTAGGCCTAGCCTCGCAAGACGCCATCAAGAACCTAGTGGCCGGCGTCATGATGGCGGTATCCCCTAGATTTAAGGTGGGGGACATGATTCAAGTGGGCAACCATTATGGCGAGGTCATCAGTCTCAACCTCAGTACCACGAAACTAAAAACCTTCGAAGACAATCAAGTGACCGTACCCAATGGCGATATTCTAAAAATGCCCATCAGTAACGCCAATAGCGGTGAACTAAACGAGCAGGTTTCCGTTGAGTTACATTTACCCACCAGCATTCCTGTGGCCCAACTGAAGGCGCTGGCACTCGCAGCGGCAAAGTGCAGTCACTATGTTTACCTAAAGAAACCCATAACGGCCACCATCGCCCCTAAGTTTGAGCGGAATTTCTATTACCACTTAGTCGTTAAGGCCTATGTGATTGATGTTCGCCTAGAAAAAGCCATGGCCACAGACGTGGCAGAGCGCATCATCGAAGCTCTGTCGGAAGAAGGTTTTCTTACCGATACCGTCTTCGAGAATAAACCCTCACCCTCAGCGTAATAAGTTCTTAGCCCTATGATTTTTGATGTTCTTGGTATTTTCATTGGCTTTAGTGCCATCATGCTCTTGTTCAGTCTATTAGTGACTGCCATCGTACACGGTGCACAAGCAGGGCTTTCGCTGCGATTTAAAAACCTTAAAACCGTGATCACAGCGTTTTTATCAAAAGACAATCACGTATCGGAATACGCAATTAAGAGCATTTTAAAACGCATAGAAGAACGTAACCCTCACCATCTTTATGCTACCGCACTGCCGATTAATGTGCCTGGCAACCAGCTTAAGATTACGCGTATCAACGTCGGTGATTTAAAGCGCTATATCAGCGAGTGTGACGACCTATCCGATCAAGCGAGACAAGCTTTGATTGAAAAAGTTGAAAATGAATTCGAACTGGTCGAAGAAGTGATGAGTCAACGTTTTAAACAGTGGATGCATCAGATCAGCATCGTAGTCGCGTTTTGTTTAAGCATTCTATTCCAACTAAACAGCTTTCAATTGTTGCATCAGTTGCATACTGATAGTTATTTCCGTTTACAAATGCAGCACCTAGGGGAACAACAAATCGACGCCTCTAAGCAAGATGACATTACGCCGCTACCGGTGGATGCGTTACAAACCCACTTGGCCAGTTTCAAGTTCGAGGTACGACCCGCACAATGGAGTGACTACTATTTTTCTTGGCAGCTCTCGACCCTAGGGCACTGGCTCGGCATTCTATTCAGCACCATTCTAATCTCGTTTGGTGCACCGTTTTGGTTTAACCGCCTTAAAGATTTGATCAGCTTAAGAGACCGGTTGTCCTCTCGGTCAGGGGGCACTCAAGCGACGCCAAATTCATCGCATTCACCATGAGCAAGGAAACCCATATGAAACCCATGCCCAGCGAACCCACCATCTTTAGTAAAATCATTAATCGAGAGGCACCAGCCGACATCGTCTATGAAGATGACCTGTGCATGGCGTTTAAAGACATCATGCCCTGCGCGCCTGTACACATTTTGGTGATACCGAAGAAACCGATTCCTAGATTGTGTGATGCCTCAGCAGAAGATCAGGCTCTGCTCGGGCACTTGAATCTCATCGCTGCAAAGGTAGCAGAAGAGGCAGGCATCGGAGACCGCTTTCGGCTCGTACTTAATAACGGCGCGGATGCCTGTCAAAGCGTGTTCCACCTACACTACCATGTGATCGGAGATCGCACTTTACAGTGGCCTCCGGGTTAGGCCTCCGGGTTAGCTAAGCGCCTGTCCCTCAGCCATTCACTGAGCACAAAACGGGGAATGAAAGCCCTGCCTCACCCCTTCGACCGGCATCTCGGCCAGACAGGTTCAAATCTGGCCTCAACATGAGTAAAATACGGCGATTTTAAAGTACAACGAGAGTGAACTATGGGTCGCGCCTTCCAGAACCGTAAAGAGTCCATGGCCAAAACGGCCGCACAGAAGACCAAGGTCTACAGCAAATACGGCCGTGAGATCTACGTCTGCGCCAAAAAAGGCGGCATTGACCCTGACGGCAACCTTACCCTACGCGGTTTAATCGAGCGCGCTAAGAAAGACCAAGTACCGACTCACGTCATCGACAAAGCCATCGAAAAAGCCAAAGGCGGTGGCGGTGAAGACTACGATGTAGCGCGCTACGAGGGTTTTGGCCCTAGCGGCATCATGGTCATCATCGAGTGTCTAACCGACAACCCAAACCGTACCTATGGTGACGTGCGCACCGTCTTCAACAAAACCAAGTGTAAGATTGGCGCCGAAGGCACCGTCTCTCACTCGTTCGATCACAGCGCCATTTTCGTATTCAAAGGCGATGACGAAGAAGCGGTACTCGAAGCGCTGATGATGGACGACGTAGACGTAACCGACATTGAGCTAGAAGACGGCATGGTGACGGTATTCGCACCGCAAACGGAATTTTTCAAAACCAAAACCGCTCTTCAAAACGCCTTCGAAGGCATTGAGTTTGAAGTGGAAGAAATCCAGTTCGTGCCACAAAACACGCAACCGGTTGCCGAAGAAGACATGGAGCAATTCGATAAATTCATGGACATGATGGAAGACCTAGACGACGTTCAGAAGGTCTACCACAACGGCGAACTGTAATCGCCACTGATTCGGTTAAACACGTCAACCCAATAACCGTTTAACCGACTCTGCACAGAGCGAGCATGAGGCTCGCTCTTTTGTTTTTCACTCAAGTGCTATTTGCAATAAGGACATTCAATGCCTTTCATGCTGTTATCCATCGCGATTCAGGTCGCGTTTGTGCTTCACGTTCTAAAAACCGGCCGCGACACTATGTGGATCTGGATCGTGGTGCTTCTTCCTGTTGCCGGCAGCATCGCCTACCTCATCCTAGAAGTGTTACCTGGCGCTATGCATTCTCGCTCCGGCCGCACCGTTCAGCGTCAATTAAAAAACACCCTAACACCCAATGCAGACCTTAAAGAAGCCAAGCGTAACTTTAGCCGTTCCATGTCGGTAGAAAACGCTCACCAACTGGCCCAAGAATGCTACAACAAGGGCCTGTTTGACGAAGCTAAAGAGCTTTACGCCCTGCAACTGAAAGGCATTCACAAAGACGACCCGCAACTGCTGGCTGGCCTTGCCCGCTGCCAATTTGCGCTAGGCGAACACCAGGGCTCGAAAGCGTCATTGGATCAATTAATCGCAGCCAACCCAGATTTTAAAAACCAAGAATGCCACCTGCTGTACGCTCGCAATCTCGAAGTGCTCAATGACTTAGACGCGGCGGAAGATGAGTACCGCACCTTGGTCAGCTATTACAGCGGCCCAGATGCAGCGTATCATTACGCTCGCTTTTTACTCGGGCAACACAAATACTCACAGGCAAAATCCTTACTGCAAGACATCATGAGCACCGCCAGCCTAGCCAATCGTCATTACCGCACCCTTCATAAAGACACGCTTAAAAGAGCTGAACAGGCTCTCGCAGAAAGCCGTATATAGCGCTTAAAAGCCTACACCCAGTCGGTCGCCCACCTCGGTGGGCCATCCCCGCCCCCATCCGCAACACCCC
>Ga0255776_10006577_pt1 | contig 11837 bp, 8 predicted proteins | sample 071ome_19_FD_179974 | JGI IMG/M metagenome (GOLD analysis project Ga0255776, IMG submission 179974) | Coastal salt marsh microbial communities from the Groves Creek Marsh, Skidaway Island, Georgia - 071413AT metaG (version 2) | ecosystem: Environmental > Aquatic > Marine > Intertidal zone > Salt...
GGTGTCAGAAGAAGGCTCCTACCTGGTCAATATTGATGTCTCCATGAGCAATGTCCGCCTGGACGAGGACAAACAGCTCGTAGCCTGGGTCACGACCCCACAGCTGGACCAGATCAAGGCCCTCGGGACGCTGGATGAGAACCTGCGGGTCACCGGTCAGACCGACTTCAACAAATTCCTCCTGGTTATCACGCTCGAACCGAAAAGCAAGGAGCCGGGCGCCATGTGGACCGGTCCCGTCGTATCGCGTGGCATGTCCCGTAGTGGCCTCATGCACACGATGGCCGGCCATGGTCCGTTCGAGTCCGAGCCCTGCGCCGTCTACGGCTACTAGACCCCGTTGTACCCTGAACAGCATCCCACCCGATCGCATGAACGCTCTCCGATTCGCTGGCCTGCTCGTCATGGCCATGCTGCTTCTTCCGGCCCACCAGATCCAGGCCCAGGAAATGGATCACTCGATGCACATGCACCACAATCATGCCATGCCCATGAGCGACAGTCTGGTCTGGCGCATGGCCCCCATGGATGGCATGACCATGCCCATGATGCCGGGTATGATGGACGATATTCCGGACGTGGGCGCCTTCCTGCCGGGTTTTGGCATGGACGTCTCGATGTATCCCGAGGCCAAGCCTTCCGAGATCATCGACATGGCCGATGGGGACACGCTGCATATGGACGCCTCGCTCGTTCGTCGCACGATTGACGGCCGCGAGTATGTCATGATGGCCTACGGCGGCATGTACCCCGGTCCCCTGATCCGGGCCGATCGCGGCTCCAAGGTCATTGTCGAGTTCACCAACAACATCGACATGCCCACGACCGTGCACTGGCATGGCCTGCGCCTGGACAATGCCTTTGACGGCATCCCTGGATTGACCCAGGATCCGGTGGAAACTGGAGAATCGTTCACCTACGAGCTCAAATTCCCCGACACGGGCATGTACTGGTACCACCCGCACATGCGCGAAGACGTACAGCAGGACCTGGGGCTTTATGGCAACATGCTGGTCGATCCGACCGAGGAAGGCTACTACGCCCCGGTCAATCGCGAGGTACCCCTCATCCTCGATGACATCCTGGTCGATGCCAACGGCCTTTTCCCCTACGGCGAGGAAGCCCCGACCCACGCCCTGATGGGCCGCTTCGGCAATGTCATGCTGGTCAACGGCATCACGGACTACAATCTGGACATCCAGGCCGGGGACGTGGTGCGCTTCTACCTGACGAACGTGGCGAATACGCGCACCTTCAACGTGACCTTCGATGGCGCCCGCATCAAGGTCATTGCGGATGATGTCAGCAAGCTCGAGCGCGAGCAGTTCGTCTCAAGCGTCATCATCGCGCCGGCCGAGCGCTACATCGTGGACGTGTACTTCGACGAGGCTCGAACCTACACCATCACCAACGCCATCCAGGCCATTGACCACTTCCGCGGCATCTTCGTCCCGGAAACACATCAGCTTGGAACGGTAACGGCCTCCGGAAAGGCGTCGGAAGATTACGCCGAAGCGTTTGCCGAGGCGCGTACGAACGAGGACACGATTGCCGACATCGACGGTTTCCGTCGCTACTTCGACAAGGCGCCCGACCACAACCTGCGCCTGACCATCGAGACGAAGGATCTCCACCCGATGACCATGCGCATGATGGAAGTGGACACGCTCTACTTCCCGCCCATCGAGTGGAGCGAAGGGATGCCCATGATGAACTGGCTCTCTACGGGCGACGAAGCCCGCTGGGTACTCCTTGATGAGGACACGGGCAAGAAGAGCATGGACATCAACTGGCAGTGGGAAGTCGGCGATGTGGTCAAGATCCGCGTCTTCAACGACCCTTCCTCTTTCCATCCCATGAACCACCCGTTCCATGTGCACGGACAGCGTTTCGTCGTCACGCATATTGATGGAGTCGAGAACCGTAATATGGGCTGGAAAGACACTACCATCATTCCGGTCGGGTCGACCATCGACATCCTGGTCGATGTCACGAACCCGGGCAAATGGATGGCGCACTGCCACATTGCCGAGCACTTGCACGCGGGCATGATGCTGGGCTTCGAGGTGCGCGAGCGGGGAGCAGGTCCCCAGGCGGGACGATAAGCCGGGAGACGAATTACTGCCCGTCCGCGGCCTCGATTTGCGCCTCGAGATAGGTAATCATGGCCACGCCATTGTCGTTGCCAGGATCGAGGCGCACGCTCGTTTCGTAGCTCGTAAGGGCACCTTCGAGGTCTCCAGCAGCCAACAACGCCTCGCCGAGTGAATCGTGTGGATTGCCCGACTCGGGGTAGAGCTCCACGTTGAAACGGAACACACCAACGGCCGCTTCGACCATACCCTGACGCAGCAGGCGGTATCCCAGGGCGTTGAGCGCACCCTCTTCGAATGCCTCGCCCGGCAGGTCGGTTTTCGCCATCTCGTAATCCGCTCGCAGCGCATCGATGCCGCCTGAGAGCAATGCGTAATGCAAGCGACGTCCCAGTTGGTAGACCGGATCGTCATAGCGCTGATAGTTGAGCCAGCGCACCGCTGTCTGGGGTCCGCTGATTATTTCTTCGAACACCTCATGCAGGATGAGCATGCCATTGGCACTGTTCGAGAGATAGACGAATCCTTTCGAGGCGTCAGGCTCGATGTAGGCGAACGCCTTGTAGCCAGCATTATCGCCCCACTCCCAGAGCGCGGAGCCGTCCAGGGTGGGCTGTATACCGAAACCCAGCCCCCAGAAGATGCCGTCCAGGGCATCGACCTGCGCCAGGGACATCTCGCGTTCCAACCGACGGCCCAGGTCATCGGCTGCCAGTACGCCGATCAAAAAGCGCGCATAATCGCGGGCCGTGGTGTGCAATCCCACGGCTGCGTTAGCCGACTGCGGCACGAACTTGTCGAGCGCAACACCCATGTCGGTGTGACCAACGGCAATCCGTGACCCATAATCGCTCTGCCAGATGAAGCTGGTCGAGGTCATGCCAAAAGGGTCAAACACGTACTTTCGGGCCAGATCCTCGAGCGTCGAATAGGTGACGGCCTCCATGACGTGCTGCAGGAAAAGAAAGGCTTCGCCCGAGTAGGTGAAATAGGTGCCAGGCTCATACAGAGGAGCGAGCGCCTGACCGGGAGCGCGAAAATTGGGAAAGCCTGAGGTATGGGAAAGGACCATCCGCGGCGTGATACGCCGATACCGCGGATCGCCCTCCGCGTCGGGCCAGGAAGCCAGTTCGACCAGCGGTTGGTCCAGATCCAGCACATCTTCCTCAATAAGACGCAGGGCGATCCAGGCCACAACGGGTTTGCTCAGGGATTCGGCCTCGAAGACCGTCTCTTCTGTCAGCGGTGGATTGGTTTCGGTGCTGCGCACGCCGGCCACATCGATGCGAACCACCTCGCCGTCCTCGATGACGGCCAGCGCGGCACCGGTAATCTCGGCCTCCTCGATGAGGCGATTCACATCCTGAGCGGGAGCCACCTGGACCCATGACAACAGGAGGACCCCGACGAGGGCGCGGGATATGAGGGATTTTGGTCGTTTCATAGGCCATCCATTAAGCGCCGAACCCGACGGCGGTTCCTCGGGTATCATCTTTCGAATCTCCCAATCTGCGATCAAATCACTCACGATCATGAACAGACGACGATTCCTGACCCATGGCGCTGCGACCCTCGGCGCCGGTTTCGTTGCCTCTGCCCTTCCGCTTTCCCTGGTTGCCGTGACGTCACCTGCTGGCCTGTTCACCCCGATCCGCCGCGGCACGGGGCGCTTCGAGTCCCGGGGCGGTACCATCGGCTGGCTGATCAATGATGATGTCTTGGTCGTTGTGGACTCGCAGTTTCCGGAGTCTGCAACGGCGTGCCGCGACGGGCTCGGGGAGCGCTCGGGCCGCAGCGTGGACCTCCTCATCAACTCCCATCATCACGGAGACCACACCGGTGGCAACGGCGTACTGGGCGCGGACGCCGAAATCGTGGCGCACGAGAACGTACCCATGCTGCAGCGCATGCAGGCCGAGCAACGAGGTTCGCTGGATGCGCAGACGTACGCGAATACGACATTTGCCGAGTCCTGGAGCCAGGAAGTCGGAGACGAAACCGTTCGCCTGCACCACTTCGGCCCGGCCCACACGGCCGGCGATGCCATCATCCACTTCGAGAAGGCTGACGTCGTCCATATGGGCGATCTGGTGTTCAATTACCGACCGGCCTATATCGACCTTGGCGCGGGAGCGGACACTGCCAACTGGATGGCCGTGCTGGAGCGCGCCCACGACCTGTTCAGCGACAATACGGTGTTCATCTTCGGCCATGGCAACCCGGCCAACGGCGTGCTGGGTCGACGTGAGGATGTCCTCGTCATGCGCGACTACCTGGGGGCTTTACGGGATGCGGCAGCAGCCGGGATCAACGCCGGAAAATCGGCCGAGGAGACGGCTGCGACGGGTCTCGAGGGGTTTGAGAGCCACATGGTGGGCGGTAGCGCGGACGGCATCAAAGGCAATATTGCCACGGTATACGAGGAAATGACCACCGTCAAAGAATGACGCGGTGTATACTACCCTCCTCTGGAACCATTTCCCACGACCGACCATGACCCGCATCTCCTTCATTCCATCGCTCTTCCTGGCCATCCTTCTTGCCGGCTGCGCCTCTTCGGATTCGGACACATCGACGGTCCTGGAAGACGCTGCCCTGCCCTCATCTCCCCGTCCCGATGCAGACAATCCTGTGCCGGGCAACATGGCCTGGCCTGCCGATTGGGAAATCCGCTTCGATCGCCCATCGGATGACTACGTCGTGGCCGGAGACTCGTCGGTTGCCAACCCGGACATCTTCTTTACTAACATGGCGCCGGGGTGGCACGTAACATCGGGCCCTGCGGCTATCTACTGGCATCCGGCCAGTACGGCCGAAGGGGATTACACCGTTTCGGCCACCATCTTCCAGTTCGATCCGGGCCCGAGAAACGAGGCCTTCGGACTCTTCGTGGGCGGATCGGACCTCTCGGACGACGCGCACGAATACCTCTATTTTCTGATCCGCAAGTCGGGTGAGTACCTGGTCAAGCTGCGCCGGGGAGACCAGACCGAGAGTGTCGTGGGTTGGACGGCGAACGATGCCATCCTGCCCTGGTCGGCCGACAACGACCCGACACCCAACGCCCTCAGCGTCCAGACCGAAGGAGACACGATTTCCTTTCTGGTCAACGACACTGTGGTGCACAGCCAGGCCAAAGGCGACCTGCCCACGGACGGCATCGTGGGCTTCCGGGTGAACCACGCCCTGAACCTGCACTATGCCACATTCGATGTGGCGATGGCCGAGGCTACTGCCGCGGAATAAGCAGCAGCGCCTCCTGGCGCGGATCGATATAGGTCACCTTTTCGCCATCAAAAATGGCATCCTCCTCCAGCATGACGCGTACCGTCTGCCCTCCCCACTCGGGGATCTCGACCGCCGCATTCAGCTCGATGGAGTGCGCCGTCATGGGGTAGAGCGGATAATCCCCTCGGCCCGGAACGCCCCCCTGCTGATCCCACAGGCCGATCGTCGGGCCCGCGCCGTGCCCATGGTAGCCGATGGGGTGCGTGTAGATGGTGGCATTAATGCCTTCTTTCTTGGCCTGCGCCAGTGCCGAGAGCAGGATTTCGTTGCCCGTTCGACCCGTGGCAAATTCGTCTGTAAGAATGTCCTGCAGCCGGTTTCCCACGGCCAGCGCATCCTGCAGGTACTGCGGGGCGTCCGACTCGCCGTGCCTGAGCACATAGGCCAACATCTGCGTGTCCGTATTGAGTCGCAGGTAAGTGATCCCGAAGTCGATGTGGAGCAGGTCGCCCGTGTGGATGACACCACCTTCCTCGCGCGCAGAGAAATCGTTGTCGCGCTCCGTGGCTTGAGGGCGCTGGAAGTCCACCGATGGATGGAACCACGTCACGAGCCCGAGCTCCCGAATCCGATCCCGATACCACCACTCCACGTCGTCCGTGGTCGTCACGCCCGGTTGGATGACTTTCTCCGACAACCCTTCCGCAATGATGGTGCGGGCGATCTTGACGATCATCGGATAGAGCTCCATTTCACTTTCGGTGCGCGTCTCGAGCCACCCCACAGCCAGGTTCTCGGCGCCGGCAATCCGGTCGCGATACGTCTGTGGCCATGCTGCAACCATGCCTTCATACTCGGTGGCGGTCAGACCATCAGCCGTCGGAAACATCTCTGACATGTTCAGGCCGATGCGCTGCGGATCGCGCTCCTCGACGATCTCTGCCAGGCGTGCCCATTGGTCCGGCTGCTCCTCTGGATTCCAAGAGCTCGGGAACGCATTGCCCATGGCGTAACGCGCTACGGCCAGGCGCTCAACGCCCTGCTCCGGACCGCGGTCGTAGAACACGAGCACGGTGCGGCGACGGGCGGCCAGCCAGGTCGAGGGAAGCATCGTCCGGATGATCGGGTCCTCGTTGTACTCGCGAGCCGCAATAATCCACATATCGAATCCTTCCCGGCGCATCAGCTCGGGTATGACCGTCTCGAAGCGCTCCTCCAGAAGCTGATCGATGACCGCCGCACGATCGCGCATGGAGAGGATGATAAGATCCTCGGCATCCTGCGCCAACGTATCTACGGCAGGTACCAACAAAAGGGTTACGAGAGCAAGAAAGCGCGTCATGCGTCATCCTCCGAATCGGGCAGGTTGATGGACAGTTCGTCCGGAATATCGTTACGCTGGAGCTCGGGATTCATGAGCGCTCCGACCAAGGGCGTCTCGAAGGCCGTCACAAAATGGGCGATGGTGGCAAACCAGAACTCCTGCTGGAATTCGAAGAAGTCGGCATCGTAGCCGCGCTGATCGCCCTTATGCCCTTCGATGTCCAGGTAGAACACGCGCGGCCAGTTCGGATACTTGTCCTGCGCTTCCTTGACGAGCCGGAAGGCCTCGCGAGCCGCCTCATCGAACGTGGTCTCCGGGCCTACACGCTGATACAGCGAGACCGTGTTGTCGAAGTTCATCGCCACGCCGGGCGCATCGGGCTTCTGGTAGTTAGGGGTGAAATCAGGTTTCATGCCTGTCTCGTCACTTCGCTTTGTCGTGAGAATCAGAGTCGTCGTCCGCGTCGTCTTCGTCCTCGGGCTCATCCGCATCGTCATCGTCATCCGAGGACATGGCGTCAAGGTCGAGCTCCTCATCATCCTCATCCTCCTCTGCCACGCGCTGGAATTCCTCGGCCAGAAAGATGCCGGTAGGAGATTTCTCCTCGGCCAGGTCCTCTGGCGTTCCCGAGAACAGGATCTGTCCACCACCTTCCCCGCCGTCGGGTCCGAGGTCCACAACGTGGTCGGCCACCTTGACTACATCCAGGTTGTGCTCGATGACCAGCACCGTATTCCCTTTGCGCACGAGCGCCTGGAGCACGGCCAGCAGGTGACGGATATCCTCGAAATGCAGTCCCGTCGTGGGCTCATCCAGAATGTAGAGTGTCCGGCCGGTGCCGGGTCGCGAAAGCTCCTTCGCCAGCTTCACGCGCTGCGCCTCGCCACCCGAAAGCGTTGTCGCCTGCTGCCCGAGCCGGATATAACCCAAGCCCACCGAGTGCAGCGTGCGCAGCTTGCGCTCGATGCGGGGCACGTTCTCGAAGAAGTCCAGCGCATCTTCAACCGTCAGTTCCAGCACGTCGGCAATGCTCTTGCCCTTGAAGCGCACCTCCAGGGTTTCCTGGTTGTAGCGGCGTGAGGCGCACGTTTCACACTCGACATATACATTGGGCAGGAAGTTCATCTCCAGCTTCACGATCCCGGCGCCCTTGCACGTTTCGCAGCGACCGCCCTTCACGTTGAAGGAGAAGCGACCCGGTTTGTAGCCCCGGATCTTGGATTCAGGCAGCTGCGCAAAGAGGTCCCGGATATGTCCGAAGAGACCTGCATACGTGGCCGGGTTCGAACGCGGTGTCCGGCCGATCGGGCTCTGGTCGATGTCGATGACCTTATCCACATGCTCCAGGCCCTCGATGGCGTCGTACCTGAGCGGCACGGTCTTGGCATTATGGAAATGCGCTGCCAGGATGGGATAGAGCGTCTGGTTGACCAGGCTTGACTTCCCAGAACCCGATACGCCTGTTACGCACGTCAGCGTGCCCAGCGGCAGTTCGAAGACATCGCCTTTGAGGTTGTGACCGCGGGCGCCCGAAAGCACCAGGGACTTGCCGCTTCCCGTGCGGCGTGTTTTCGGCACGCGGATGATCCGCGTGCCGCGCAGATAGGCCGTCGTCAGGCTGGTCGAGCCGTTGGTGCCCACGGGAAGCTCTGAAGGAACGGAGGCGCCGACCACCTTGCCGCCCAATTCGCCGGCGCCGGGACCCAGATCTACCACAAAATCCGCCGCTTCGATCATGTCCCGGTCGTGTTCGACCACCAGGACTGAATTCTCCAAATCACGCAGCTGCTTGAGGGACTCGATCAGGCGACTGTTGTCGCGGGCGTGCAGCCCGATGGAGGGCTCATCCAGCACATAGAGCACACCCGTCAACTGGGTACCGATCTGCGTGGCCAGGCGGATGCGCTGACTTTCGCCCCCGGATAACGTGCGCGCGGAGCGATCCAGGTTCAGATAGCCGACACCTACATTGATCAGGAAATCGAGTCGCTCGGAAATCTCCTTCACAATCGGTCCGGCAATGACCTGCTGGCGCTCGGTCAGCTCCACGCCGCCGAAGAACGAGCGCAATTGCCCCAGGTCCATCCGGGTCAGTTCCGAAATTGAACGATCGCCGAATTTGAAGGAAAGGCTTTCCGGCTTGAGCCGGCCGCCCTTGCAGGCCTGGCAGTCCATGTGCCGCATGTAAGCCTCAGCCCACTTGCGCGACGTATTGGAAGAGGTATTCTCGTAGGTGTGCCAGACGTGCTGGTAGACGCCGCTGTAGCGGTGCTTGTAGGTGACCTCGCGGTCCTTGTACTGGTAGACAATGTCGAACTGGTCATCGCCTGCACCCTCGAGCAGGATCGACCGCTGCGTGTCGGTAAGCTTCCCGAGAGGCGTATCGAAATCAAAGCCCTCGCGCTCGGCCACCGCCTTGACCTGGCTGAAGATCCAGATGTCGCGCGGCTTGCCCAGGGGCGCAATGCCGCCCTCGTTGATGGACTTGGTCTTGTCCGGGATGATCAGGTCCGGGTCGAGCTCCTTCTTCGACCCCAGCCCATTGCACTCCGGACAGGCGCCGTAGGGCGAGTTGAAGGAGAAGGTATTGGGCGATGGGTCGTCGTAGGAGACGCCATCCTCCGGGCAGAATAGATGCCGGGAAAAGATGCGGTCCCCCTTTTCCTCAGGCCCGGCCACGATCTGGGCAATGAGTGTACCGCCACCCATGCCGAGCGCCGTTTCCACGGACTGGCTGATGCGCGAGCGGATCCCGGGTTTGATGACGAGGCGGTCCACCACGACTTCGATATCGTGGGTCTTGTACCGGTCGACTTTCATTCCCTTCTCGATCTCCTGAACGACGCCGTCCACCCGGACACGCTGAAAACCCTGCTTGCCGATCTGGTCGAAGAGCTCGCGATAGTGCCCCTTGCGCCCCTTGACGAGCGGCGCCAACAAGAGGACCCGGGTCTCTTCCTTCATCCCAAGGATCCCGTCGATGATCTCGTCATCGCTCTGCTTGCGCATGAGACCGCCCGAGACGTGCGAGTAGGCCGTCGAGGCGCGAGCATACAACAGGCGCAGGAAGTCGTAGATCTCGGTAACGGTGCCCACCGTGGAGCGGGGATTGCGGCTGACCGTCTTCTGCTCAATGGCGATGACAGGCGAAAGACCGTCGATGAAGTCCACGTCGGGCCGCTCCATCATGCCCAGGAACTGACGGGCATAGGCCGAGAGGCTTTCCATGTAGCGGCGCTGGCCCTCGGCATAGATCGTGTCGAAGGCGAGCGAGCTCTTACCCGAGCCGGAAAGTCCCGTGATGACCACCAGTTGGTTGCGCGGAATGTCGAGGTCGACATTCTTAAGGTTGTGCTCGCGCGCACCACGTATGATGATCCGTTCGTTCATGCAGGCCAATCCCGGGGGCACTCTGGGGCCAATTTGGGGCCATTCTGGGGCCGTTCTGGGAACAGTGTGTGGAAAACCGTAATCCAGACGTACCGAACGGCCCCCTTTTCGTTTCCCGCTGGACCTTCAAGAATTGACTATGGCCCGATCTCAGGATACTCTTCTACCCGGGCGCAGGACCCACAGCCGCGCGCAGTGTAGCGGGGCGGGCCGGAACCATGACAAAAAGAAGCCCGACACCGATGGCAGCGGTTTTCGTTGTCCAGCCTCTTGTAAGGGTAAGATCCCGCTGCCGGGAAGCGAGCATATTGAGCGTAGCCAACGGACAGACACCCCGCCACAGCGCTGTGTTGACCAGGAAGGTGGCAGGAAGGACTGGAATGAGGACATACCACAGCATATCCAGGGTGATGTCAGGACGCACAAACAACCCAACAATCAAAGCCGCAAACGTCAGCAGCATGCTCCCCTGGGCAACCGACCAAATCGGGCGGTAGCGAAGCGTTGGATTGGGGGAAGATAATTGCGTCCGAAAAGGCACGACATCACCAGATCGACATGGACCGGTCCCAAGGCATCACACGATGAGCCAGCGAAGGGAGATCGCATCAAAGCTGCTGTCCATACAGTCTTCCGTCAAGGGGGAATTCCCTACATCGTCCTATCCGGCAGCACAACAAAAAAGGGGCGGCTGCGCAGCAGCCGCCCCTTCGGACCGTCTTGAATGTGGCAACCTGTCAGAACAGCAGGTCTGTTTCCTCTTCAGAAGGCTTGCGGAAGTACACATCGCCTTCCAGCATTTCGTCTACCGCCATTTCCGTTGGCTCCGGCTTCACCTCATACTCCAACGAAACCTTGGTCTGTTCTTCCTGGAAACGTGGGTCTTCCAATTCCTGCTCAAACCCCTCAAAATACGCCAACTTGTCGTCAAGCTCGTTCTTGATATTCGTTGAGATCTGGCGGGACCGCTTCGAAAGGATGGCTACCGACTCGAACAGGTTGCCGGTCATGGCCGCGAGGCGGTTCATATCAACGGTTTTGATCGCCATGGGAATGGGTTTTCTTCAGGTGGGGAAGCTGCGCGCCAACGCATTGGTGCACACATATAGGGACCTGCTTATTTGTCCGGACTGGGGTTCTGGTTTCCCCGTGCACACAATCTTCATACATCTTGTTGCCGACTATCCCCGCACGTAGCGCATGCCCCCCTGTTCAACTGTATTTAAGGTGGCTTTTCAGATGTCGATACTCCCGACACGCCCCACACCCAACGTGAACAGATATCATGACCTCTTCCCGCATTCTCGGTGGCCTCGTCATTCTCCTTTCTGGCACCCTGCTGTTTTCAGGATGCGACGCCGTCTCGTCCGACGCTGACAGTGAGCGTGGACTCGTGACGCTAACCGGTCAAATCCTGAACGAGGCAACCAATAACCCGGTCGCCAACGGATTCGTCCGGGTACTACCTTATGATCTGCTCTTTGAAGCCGACTCATCCGGTTCGTTCTCGTTCCAGGTGGAAGTGGACTCAACCATGGATCTGGAGGTCATCGGAAACGCCGACGGGTATGAATCGGCTTCCTATGCCGTGCTGGCCATTGCCGGCCGAACGGTGCAGGTACCTACCTTCAACCTGGTCCAGGTGGCCACCGATGTCGCTTCCTCTGGGCGGCCCTCCAATATCATCTTGCTGGATCAGAGCGCGACTGCCAGCGGCGTGCGGGAATCAGGATCGGAAGAGCAGGTTCGAATGACCTTCCAACTGGCCGACTCGTTGGGACGGCCCGTCATCCTGAGTCAAC
>Ga0255776_10006587_pt1 | contig 11827 bp, 8 predicted proteins | sample 071ome_19_FD_179974 | JGI IMG/M metagenome (GOLD analysis project Ga0255776, IMG submission 179974) | Coastal salt marsh microbial communities from the Groves Creek Marsh, Skidaway Island, Georgia - 071413AT metaG (version 2) | ecosystem: Environmental > Aquatic > Marine > Intertidal zone > Salt...
GCATTGCGCGAACAGCAGCTGAAGAATGAGCAACTGATTGGTATTGCCACACTGGCTGCAGGCACCGCCCATGAAATGGGTACTCCGTTGATGACGCTAAGCATGTTATTGGACGATGCATCCGCAGGGCAGCTGTCTGCCGACGACCTCTCGACCATGCAAACTCAGGTAGAGCGCTGCCGTCAGTCTCTCAAGCAGTTAGCCATGGCCGGGCGCTTCGCTCAGCAACATGGTGCACACGACGCCGTTAGCTGGCTCGAGCGACAGTTACATCGCTGGCGCCTGAGCCAGCCACAAGCCCTATGGCAGGAATTGGAAATCGATGCCTCTGCCCATGTCGCCGCCTCTCCGCTTTTGGATCAAGCCCTATTGAATTTGCTCGATAATGCGACCGAGGCCGGACAGCAACCCATTCAGATCCACTGCCGCGTGGTCGACAATCAATGGGAGCTTTCCGTTACGCAGCCCGATCCTAAAGCGGCCGTTCACATCAGAGAGGACGAGATCTTCGCCAGTGAAAAAGAGCTTGGATTGGGCATTGGTATGTATCTGAGCAACGCCAGTGTTGAGCAATTTGGTGGCTCCATCCACCTACAGGCACTGCCCAACGGTGGCAGCTGCTGCCGCTTACGCTTGCCTATCCTTGATACTCACCATCGGGGCGATAGACATCCATGACAAGCAACACCCCTTTCACCTATCTCGTGATTGATGATGACGAGCACTTTGCACGCGTGCTCTGCCGTAGCCTGAGCCGACAGGGCAATACGGCGACCAGCGTCTCAAGCCTTGATGAGGTTGATGATCAGATGGCTCCGCCGCAGCGACTCATTATCGACTTGCGGTTGGGAGGAGCATCTGGGCTGGATGCCGTTTCGACATTAAGGCAGCGATGGCCCGACAGTCAGATCGTAGTGCTCACCGGCTACGCCAGTATTCCTACCGCCGTGGAAGCCATTAAGCGTGGGGCAGATAACTACCTGCACAAGCCAGCGACCATTCAGGAATTAATGCGCGCGTTTGCGGGAGAGTCCTCAGAAGTCGCAAATTCAACAGAAAGTGCTGAGTCAGCCATGTCACTGGAGAAGATGGAGTGGGAGCATATTCAGCGCACTCTCAACGAACACGACGGAAATATTTCGGCCACGGCGCGCGCGCTCAATATGCATCGACGAACCCTACAAAGAAAGCTGCAGAAACATGCGCCGCGCTAATTACAAATTAAGTTGAGCGGCTATGGCTTACACGCAAGACAGGGTAGTCACGACCATCCGATTAACGACGCTTAATGAGAGAACCCAGGCCCAGCCAAATAGCCTGTGCAGCGTTTTGGGGAGACCACGATGAACAGCCTTTCGGATTGCTGAACTGCTATCACGCTAGATTTCGTCAAAGGTGATTGAGTACAGCAGGGCATCCTCTCGCCCAAAGTCAGACGGGTAATACCCTTTGCGACGCCCGTTATGTGAAAAGCCGAGGGATTCATACATGCGGATCGCGCGACGATTCGATTCACGCACTTCCAAGTAAATGCGCCGCACACCATCAATGCGTAATTTTACCATCATGGTTTTTAACAACTCACGGCCGATGCCACGCCCCTGTTCTTGCTTGGCGACACTGATAATCATCAATTCAGCTTCGTCCAACACGCGACCAAACACCGCATGCGCGAGCAAGCCATGCACGCCCTGCATGACCCAAACACTGTCGGGACGATGCAAAAAACGCGACATGATTTTTTCGGCCCAGGGGTAGTCATGTGCGCTACGCTCTACCTCCATGATCTCCGTGATGTCGGTCGTCAATGCTGGCCGTAGAACGTGGGACATGATTTATCTCTCCGTGAGTTGTTGTAATGCCAACCACAACGCGCGTTTGTGATCGGCAGAATCCATTAACACGTCTATGTGTTCAATGTGATGATGGCTCTGCGCCTGAATTTTGCCCATCCAGTCGCGCGCCGAATCGCCCAGAGTAATGACGAACTGACAGCCCTGAGCTTTAAAAAACTGCCATTGAGCCCCTAACGCCTGTAGTGCAACGGCTTCACTCTGATCGTGATGGCGGGATTCGATAAAAGGCCAACGGAAGGTCACTGGCTGCGGCATGATGCCGGGAGATTCACCCAGGCCGACCAGTACTCGATAGATGAAAGGTTGGATGCTCTCGAGAGACTGGTTGGCATCGACGACCCAAAGACCCTTTTCAGATACCGGCAAAAAGCATAAGTGAAACCGAGGCGGAGTCAGATCAACGCGATCGCCCTCAGCAGCACTGCTCTGATCAGCTGGCTGCGTACCGACAGCCGCGACTTGAGGCGGCTGATTTGGTCGTGCGGACTCTGTGTTTAATGCAGAACCGCCAAACGCCTGATTTCCCTGAGCATGACTTTTAGGTTCTTGCCGTTGCGGTTCCCGCAACGGCTGATTGGCAGCGGCCGCTGTTGAAGTAGCATTATTTGCTGGCTGACCGCTTGCTGTAGCTCCATCACTCGGTTGCCCTGCTCGCAGGAGATCAGCAGCAGCGACGGGGCGTGCATGCTCGCGCCCCACTACTTCAATCGTTTCGTGCCGCTCGTTGGCCGCCGCTTCAGGCAGCCAGCGAGGTTCTGGCGCATGTGGCAGCGCTTCTCGGGGTACCCAGACCCCGATACCCATCGCTTTCAAATAGTCGACCCGGCGCTGCTCAAGCATCAGTGATTACACACCGTCGTTTTGCGGGTGCGTGCGTGACGCGCCTGACTGGAGCAGGTTCAGAGCATGAATGTAGGCTTTTGCAGACGCCACCACGATGTCGGTGTCGGCACCACTGCCATTCACAATACGACCGGCCTTTTCCAGGCGTACCGTCACTTCACCCTGAGAATCCGTACCTTCGGTAATCGCATTCACCGAGTACAGCAGCAACGTCGCACCGGATTCAGCCACCGCCTCAATTGCCTTCAAAGCAGCATCGACCGGACCACTGCCTTCGGCACGACTGCGAGTTTCTGCACCTTCTTTTGAGATAACGACCTCAGCCACTGGAGTCTCACCTGTCGCTGAATGGCTTTCCAGAGACACAAAACTAAAGACATCCGGCACAGACGCTGATTTGGTTTCCGATACCAGAGCTTGCAGGTCTTCATCGAAAATTTCGTGTTTCTTATCGGCGAGATCCTTGAAGCGCGCAAATGCTTCATTCAGAGCGGCATCCGTATCAAAAGATACTCCCAGCTCCTGCAAACGACTGCGGAAGGCCGCACGACCCGAATGCTTACCCATGACCATTCGGTTAGCACCCCAGCCTACGTCTTCAGCTTTCATGATCTCGTAGGTCTCACGGTGCTTAAGAACACCGTCCTGGTGAATACCAGACTCGTGAGCGAAGGCATTAGCGCCGACAATCGCTTTATTCGGCTGTACCGGAAAACCGGTAATGCCTGATACCAGACGCGAAGTCGGTACGATGTGCGTCGTATCAATGCCCGTCTCGATAGAGAACAGATCCTGACGGGTACGCGTCGCCATCACGACTTCTTCAAGCGACGCATTGCCAGCGCGTTCACCCAAACCATTAATCGTACACTCAACCTGACGAGCACCGTTCTGTACCGCAGCCAGCGAGTTTGCTACGGCAAGGCCGAGATCGTTGTGACAATGCACAGAGAAGATCGCTTTATCGGCGTTAGGAATGCGCTCAATCAACGTGCTGATGGTACGACCGAACTCATCCGGAATAGCATAGCCGACGGTATCAGGAATATTGATAGTTCGGGCACCGGCATCAATGGCAGCCTCGATAATGCGACACAGAAAATCAATTTCTGACCGGCCCGCGTCTTCGCAAGAAAACTCAACGTCATCGACCAGGCTTCGCGCTTTCTTCACTGCATAGACCGCCTGCTCAACAACAGCATCCGGCTCCATACGTAGCTTGTACTTCATATGAATCGGCGAGGTCGCGATAAAGGTATGAATACGTGCACGCTCGGCTGCCTTGAGGGCTGCCGCCGCTTGTTCGATATCACGATCCACCGCACGAGCGAGACTACATACCGTACTCTCACGGACGGCAGCGGCTACCGCTTGGATTGCTTCAAAATCACCGGGGCTAGCAGCAGCGAAGCCGGCTTCCATAACATCCACACGCATTTTTTCCAGCGCTTTGCCGATGCGTACTTTTTCTTCTTTTGTCATGGAAGCGCCAGGGCTCTGTTCGCCGTCGCGCATTGTTGTATCAAAGATGACCAGGCGATCTTGCTGGCTCATAGGAGAGACTCCGGTACCGATAAAATTCAGCCTCTAGTATACGCCTGAACTATCGGTACCGCAGCTATTGCAGATTAGCGGATTGGAGTGGCGGTCAGGTTCGCCTGAATATCCGCGTTTTGAATCACAATTTCACTGATCAAAGTCTGCTGAGGCGTTGACTCAAAGTCCGGAGTTGCTGCCAGCTTCAGACCATCAATATTCAACTGTTTGAAGTGAAGGCGACCCAGTACAGCGAAGCCGATAGGGCCCTGTTCAGATACCTGATCCTGAGTGATCGGATTACCGTCTGTGTCGACCAAGTCATCAACGCCATCATTATTGGTATCCAGACCCTTCTTACGAACGGCCGTACGCGCGACGTCTAATGCAAGGTCAATGTTCAGACCATAATCGTTTCCACCCTGCGGACCGTCACTGGTACTGAAATTATCCAAGGTGAGGGTCGTACCATTCGCCTGAGTCCAGGAGAAACGGTTACCCTTGCCGAAGTAAGGACTATTAGGATCGTCGCTGCCCTCCGCAAACTTGGCGTTTACCTTGATCGTCAGGCCTTGCTCACCACGCTGTTCAAATCGACGGCCACCACTTGCCAAACAATCAGCCTCGGTGGCACCAGTACCACCAATACAGACATCACCAGCACCACCGGACGCTACAGCGATTGTTGTACCATCTTCTAAGCGCTCGAGCGTGAATACACCGAGGTTCTTACCGTCTGGGTTACCATCGCCATCAGCATCTTCCTTTGAGCCAAAAATGATGCCGCCATCAAGGTCCCACTCACCGGTACTTGAGTTAAAGCTCGTACTACCGACTTTGATCGTTGACCAAGTCAAACCTTTGCTGAACGTCAGGCCCTTATCCGTAACGTCCAGTGAGGCACCACGCATGTGAATATCGTAAGTGACATTGGTCAACCAAACGCCGCGACCGAATTCATTAACAGTAATTGCTGCACTGCCCTCGGTCACCAGCAGATCACCGTTGATAGTGAGGCCTTGGCTGCCAGAGGATGCCTCACCAGCCCCATTCAATTGACCACCCGGAGCAATTGTCAGATTGCCGTTTAACTTAAAGCTGTAGGCTGGGAATACTTCCATAGCCAACAACAGCTCTGTGCCGCCCATGTATGGAGCGTCCATGGCCTCTTCTTCGCTAGAACCTACGGTCACACCTGCGAAGCTGTATTCGCCGCTGAGGTCTTCAAAACCAATACGCAAGCCTTCGTACGTACCACCATAGGTAGCACTGTGATCGAACTCACCCGTTTCAGAGTTGTAAGGGTTAGCGTAGTAACCACCACTACTGTTGGAAGTTGCATTAGCAGCAACGTCAACCGCTGAACGAGGACCGCTGGTCAAATCGAACGTGACCATGCCCGAGCCGTAGCCGTTAAAACCATTGAAGTAAACAAAGTTACCGTCATCTTCCATAGCGAAGTAGGTATTACTCTCCAAACGAGTTCTGCCTGGCAACTGGCCTGGGATAGAGTAATCCTCTTCTCCCTCTACGGTTGAGGTTACTACTTCCGGATCTGCGGATACGATGTTCCAGCTCACGTCAGCACGCAAACCATTAGTACCTACTCGGCCACCAGGGTAGTAGTTGATGTAGTTCAACCGATTATTCGCGACATCGTCACGGAACAGTACCTGCCCCTTGAAGCTACCCAGTGCAGAACCATTTTCGTCACCCAGTACCAGATCATCGAGGCTGAAAGCGAAATCGAGATCGCTGTAGCGCAGAGATAAGTATGGTTCATTAGTCTCCTCATCCGTCTCAAAATCCAGTGTCAGGCCGCTCTCCGTACTGAAGTCGCCACGGAAGCCTTTCGCCAGAATGACGTAACCATCATCGACGTATTTGAATGCTGGACGATCGTCAGTATCACCCTCGCTGGCGTTGTACAAAGTCAATGAAGGTATGAAAGTAATACCTTCACCGACATTACCGCCACCACGCAGCGTTAATGAACCGTAGGCATCCAGATCGACTCGTAATGAGCCGAAAGTCTGAGTTCCAAGGGAGAAGCCTTCTGCCGGCACGTCCGACTCCGAGCCGTCCGTTAGACCGCCCGGCGCAAGACCAATCGCCTTAGCATCATATACCAAGCGAACGCCCTGAGATGGATCAAGCAGGTCAGCATCACCGAAATCGAGCTTCACATCACCGTTTTCGACAATCAAACGACCATAGTTAACGGTTGCTGACATGACCAAGTCATCAATGATCCATTCCAGACCATCGTCACCGAAGTGCAAGCTGTCAAAGAACAAACCAACCTGTGAGCCATCCAGTTTGATATCGCCGTTGTCATCGCCAATATTCAGGCGAAACACACCCGTGTCATCGAAGGGGTCTGCGGTGCCCGCATCGTTGTAACCTAACGTGCGACCACGAAGTGTAAAGAAGTCATTACTGATGCCAGTGCTGCCCGTCATACCAACACCACCAACGGTGAAGCCGCGGCTACCGAGCTGGCCATCGATCTTCAGGGTACCATCAGAGTCGATATCCATTTCCATGATGGAGGAAGTGCCCGATGCACCATAAATAGCCAGATCTCTGAGGTTTGCGGCAGTACCATCTTGCGTGTAAGAGAGATTACCCACTTGCAGATCACCAGGATTAACTTCAATCGTTAAGCCGGACTGACCCGAGACCTGAGACATCACGCTGTCGTCAAGAGCCTCAAGCGCATGGGTGGATTGTATGGCTAGTGCAAGCGCACTGACTGGGAATATTATTCTTTTCATTATCAATCCACCGGAAACAGTAAGAGGTTGCCTTCCAGAGTGATGTTGCCATCAATAACAACACCGAAGATTTCCGTCTGACGGAAAGGAGTACCATCTGCAGTGGGCACACCGAACTCACCGTTGTTTGCCACTGCGTATTTAAATGTGAACTCATCAAAAGTTACTGTCCCTGGTAGACCCACTTCGACAATTTCATCGTCGACATCAACCACAGCGTAAGAAGAACTGGCCGCATCCCACTGATCGTAATCAATGACCTGACCAGCTTCTCGTGTGCGTAGCGTTAAACCTTCGAAAGCCAATCCACCTGATACATCATCAAGGACGTACCAGCCTTCGCTGTTTTCGTTTAGTTTGATGGCAAACCGCAAGCCACACTCTTTTGGCTCTAAATCTGTGCCGCAGTTACGGACTTCTTTCAGTCCGCCAAAATCATCATAATCCGCGAACTCATCATTAAGGTCAGCCGTTGGGCGCCACAGTGGCCCGCCGTTCTTGTTGATAGTAAATTCACCAGACAGATACACACCACCCTGGCCATTTACCGCTGACATATCAGCTTCGTCCAACGGAGCGAGTTCAGCCACTGCAGACATACCACAGAATACTAAAGGTAACGTGAGCAAGCTCTTATAGTTTTTCATTTTCAGGCTCCCGGATTACAGGTCACGGCTGGTGATCTTCAGGTATTGAGAACGCAGACCATCCACCGTAGTGCTACCTAAGCTGGTACCGCCGATATTTACGTCACCGATGTAAATAAAACTCTTCGGTGCGTTCGCATAGTATTCATTGTAGAAGTCTTGCATGACCTCATTGGCCTCTTCAAGACCGCCAGTTACATTTGTTCTCGTATCGTTCAGATCATAATCGGCTAAGTTGATACCTACTGCGCTCGGGTCAGGCTTCACCAACTCAAACTCAAAGTTACCTGATGAATCCGCTCCGAATTTCATTGGCTGGATCTCGCCAAAGCCAAGGTTCAAGCTGAGCAACAGGTTGTCGATATTCAGGGTCGCCGCTTCAACCTGCTCAGATGTGGCACAGTCGGTCGGATTACATGCACTGATATCGATCTCTTTCGCGAACAGATTCAAACGCAACTCACCATTCAGCTCACTGTTACCTGCATCATCACGACGCGACCACAATCGAACTGCCGAGGAGTCGATGAACAACCCCTTGATATTGATGTTCAGATAGTCGTCACGGGCAGTAACTACACCACTTTCATCAGTAGAGTTAATGTTAAATCTAAATGTCGAGCCGACGTCCAAGCCAGCCCGACGACGCTGACCACCGTTAAATGCCAGTGCAATCGAATTAAATTCATTCAAGGTGCTGTTCTTACGCCCCAAAAGGCCATCCGCACAGCCACCCTCATCAAAACCATCTACGAAACCACAGATACGTAAGTAATTATCACGGTCGGCAACTCGCTCCAGATAGCTGTAGCCCTGGCCTTCCGGGCGCCCGCGGTCGTTGTAGATATCGAACAACGCCTTCTTAGCATCCGTCAGGGCATTCAGTTCATCAGAGGACTGGGCAACTGCATCTTCCCAGGTACCAACTTGGTCGTTATAGGTCTGACGAAGCTCATAACAGGAATAGTTTGAAGTAATACTACAGTTATCGGTTTCACCTACAGCACAAGTCTTACCAACGTCACATCCCTCTGGATCGGTCACAACCATACCGTCATCTAGTAGCCCCTGAAACTGACGTGCCATCTCATCATATTCAGGTTTCACGACTGTCTCTAGCACAGTGTCATAGTTCTGCTGTGCCACCTCTACGTTTTCTTCAAAAACAATAATGTCGCTGTAGGTAGTCACAATCGACGCTTCAAGATCCTGGAGCCCAGTATAGCGCCCTTCGACTGTTTGCTTCTGTGACTCAAGTACAGCAATTTCGTTACTGATCTTGCTTTCTGCAGGGGTTGAGCCTGGATTCCCCAGGTTGCAACCAGGCTCGCCTAGCGTACATCCTTGATACACAGAGAATTGACCAAATATGGCGCTGTCCTGAAGCGGGTTTTCATAGGTGTCTGTCGCAAGTTCTAACAGAGCGATATCGTCTCCGACGGTACCGAATTCCTGAGTGTAATCACGAACGCCGGAATCCACATCCAATTGACCACGAGCGGTTTGAAATACCCAAGGGTGGTTATAGCTACCAATCTGTGCCTTCTTGTCCGTCAGGGTGCCGTTTTCACTGCCTTCTCCCATGATATAGAGATCTGTCCATGAGATACCGATTTCGGACCCATCGGAACTCTCAATACCGGTAACACTGAGATTGGCTGTTTCACTGTCCAGCACAAAGTCTTCCAGAGCAAACCCCAAACCTTCGCCAGTAGCGGCAGAGAGCTCAGAATCGCCCATCGCCTGCAATTCAGCATTCGCAGTAGTAACACAACCTGCTAATGCCACAAATAGTACTGACGTATTCAACATTGAAACCTTCATATCAGCACCCCTTCAGCTGGCCAACACAGGTCGCTTGACGAGACACACCATTGGTCGCGTCAAACAGGTCCAGTTCTAGCGGATAAGCGACTTGATCGCCCGATTTAAAACGAGCCAGGTTAAGATAGGCGCCCATTTGCGTTACAACGCGATCAGCGTCATCAAGCCCAGATAAATCTTCCCAAGGCACCGCCTCCGTCTGTAATGACACAAAAGCACCAGAGGCTGCACCGCTGTCATCACCAAAGAAGTCGTTTTCCGCCTTATTTCGGTCACCAACATAAATACTTTGATAAGTATTCAGCATGAAGCAAGCGGCGGTACCAGTCACCGTACATTCGGAGGATTTGGTCAATGCAGGGATTAAGCCCTCCAAGGCTTCACCCGGTGCCGTCTCGAAGTTACGACCGGCGGGAACACCGGCCCATGATGCACGCTTCAGATAAGGAACGTCTGCGTAGGGGTAAGCGCCATCTTCATCGGCCTCTGTACCGGCACCGTAGCCATAGTTAGCGGTATTACGAGCTCCATCCACAGGTGCGATGGAACTTACCAGCTCAGTACTACCAGCAATCTGAAGCTCAAGACAGTTAAACCAGGATGCATCACTGTTCGCACCATCAGAACACGCGCCGTCATAAACAACACTCGCAGGACCGCGAATCTCACCCTCTAAGCGACCTGTGAGCGACATAATGTCACCCGACAACCAACCACGCGCCTTCTCAAAACCGATACGAACACCGGCTACCTTACGAACGCCATCTACCCATTTGTAAGCTAGTTCAATGTATGGGTTCTGGATGTAAAAGGGATCGACCTCAGCCAGAGCCGGGTTGTTGTAGTTCTCAATACGGCCAAGTGCGAAGTCATTAATGATGATATCCGCAGGTTGCACTGCGACGTTGCCATTCTCATCTAAGTACGAGTTACCACCATTGGGAACAACGTACTCCTCTCCCGTATCATCGTTGACCGCAGTCACCGGAACAGTAGCAGGTACGGTACCGTCTTCATAAGCAGTACGTTCAAATTCACCGACACGTAGTGAATCGGCAGTAGTTACCGTCTCAATATCCAGACCCAGGTTGACGCGGGTAAATTCATAGTCCCCCGCCAGCTCTTGTGATAACTCCTGCGAATAGCCTTGGTTCTGCCAGTACGCCTGATTTTGAGAATAGCTCGAGGCATCGACTTGAATGAAGGCCTGACCAGAGACCTCTGACATCTCATGATCTGAAATCGCTTCTAACGCAAATGTCGGCGAAGAAAGCCCAACTAAGATGGAAACGTATCCTGGTTTGAGAATGTTTTTCACTTCACGACCTCTTTAGTCGATGCAAGTGGCACCATACTGGAGTGGCTCCAGTCTGTCCGCTGAGAAGGGGCGGGTGACAACTTGTTGTTATTATTTGAATTCTGTTAGCTGTATAGGATATTCACTATGAAATTTGCTTCAAGTGACAATAGCGGTACGAGCGTACTCTTTACAGTCGAAAGACATAGAAATGAGACAATTCACGCCCAACACACAGGCCCTATTGGTCAAATAGCCAATAATTAGTCCTGAATTAGGGGCGACGAAAATTTATTCTCAGATCCAGTGTCTGATCAGCAGCGTTAAATAACCGTTGCTGATACTGGGACTATGTAGATAAGAGGACGCCCAGTTTTTGGGGGCACCTTCGAGCTTGACAAGTTCGTTAAACTCGCACTGACTGATCGATAGGGAAGCCTATCAGCACAGCGAAGCTGCTCGAATGGTTAGACACAGGGATGAGACCAAATGAAAAACCCCTGACTGCGTAAGCAGTCAGGGGTTTTGGATAGACGGGGAAGCCCACTTTGAAGGGACGCTCGACAAGGGCGCCTAGTTATTGACGATGACCTCAATAAGTCCAAAGCTGCGCTTTGTCTGGCTTTGCCACGCCTTCGACGCTCAAGGCTTGCAGCTTCGGTGCATCGCCGAAGATTCAGGCGTCCTGCGGTTGTCCAAATTCATTCCTGATGAATTTGTCACATGACGCTCATGACCGCCATGGATGGCGCGGTCCGACGACTCGGAAATGCCGGTTATGCAGGATGTAATTACCGGCCTGCCCGGTAGGTAGTAAGGGTGTTCACCGTATTCTACCCAATACCCCAGCAGGCAACCTGGTTTAAATTTCAGACAAGAAAAAACCCCAGCAGGTTACCCTGCTGGGGTTTTGGGTTAGAAGCTTGACGATGACCTACTCTCACATGGGGAAGCCCCACACTACCATCGGCGATGCTGCGTTTCACTTCTGAGTTCGGAATGGATTCAGGTGGTTCCACAGCTCTATTGTCGTCAAGCAAACTGTTT
>Ga0255776_10006589_pt1 | contig 11824 bp, 7 predicted proteins | sample 071ome_19_FD_179974 | JGI IMG/M metagenome (GOLD analysis project Ga0255776, IMG submission 179974) | Coastal salt marsh microbial communities from the Groves Creek Marsh, Skidaway Island, Georgia - 071413AT metaG (version 2) | ecosystem: Environmental > Aquatic > Marine > Intertidal zone > Salt...
GAAACAGGAAAAGTCTCCATACCCGGCATCATCCACCATGATGTAAATAAAATTAGGTTTCTTGGCCAAGGCCACACATGAAAGGAATAGAAAACTTGTAAGAGTGGTGAGGAATATTTTCATAATTTAAGTACTGAGCGAAAGATCATTTAAGTGGCTGACAGAGAAAAGGTCACGCTGAAATCTATATTCTAAAAAGAATCTCTTTTGAGCAAACGGTTAATAATTGACCCGAAAGCCTTGTTGTCTTCCATCCTATTTGATGAGATCCATTTTACTTTTCGTTTTCTTGATAACGGGATTCCTCCAGATTTCCGGAAAGCCCAATATTCTACTGATCATGGCTGATGATATGGGATATTCTGACCTGGGTTGCTTCGGCGGGGAAATCCGAACACCAAGCCTCGATTCATTGGCCGAAAATGGAATCCGCTTCTCAAATTTTTACAGCGAAAATATGTGCTGGGTATCAAGGGCATCGATGATGACCGGTATCTACCACCGAACTTCGCTTAAAGATAGTGCCCTACACCCCCGCTGCCTAACTCTACCCGAGGCTCTAAAACATAATGGTTACCGGACAGGAATGATGGGCAAGTGGCACCTCGCCGGAAAATACAACAAGAATAATGGTCGGGATGCGGTTTATCCCGACCAACGGGGCTTCGATCACTTTTACGGAATTCTCGGCGGAGCAAGTAGCTTTTATGCACCCTTCGGTCTCAAGAGAAACCGGGATTCCATTGAACATGAATTTATGAATGACGAGAATTACTACTTCACAAATGCGATTGGTGATGAAGCGATTTCTTTTCTAAAACAAACTCCCAATCAAACGCCTTTCTTTCTTTATCTGCCCTTCACTGCGGCTCACTGGCCTCTTCATGCTCCTCTTAAAGATATCAAAAAATATAAGGGAATATTCTCGGAGGGCTGGGATCAATTGAGAATTAAGCGGTTAGAGCGGATGAAGAAACTTGGAGTAATCGACAAATCTGTAAAACTTTCTCCGAGGCATCCCAAGGTTCCTTCATGGAAAGATGAAAAGCATAAAGATTGGCAGGAGAGACGCATGGAAGTTTATGCTGCCCAGGTTACCATCATGGATCGGGTAATCGGAAATGTAATCCAGTATTTGGAGAAAATTGGTAAGCTAAATGACACCCTTATCTTCTTCACCATAGATAATGGTGGATGTCATGTGGAATACCCACCTCAACGCAAGGGAGATTACCTGCCCGAAAAAACCCGTAATGGCGAACCGATGAAACCGGGTAACCTTTCTCATATCATGCCCGGGCCGGAAATTACTTACCAGAGCTACGGCTATGGGTGGGCCAATCTGTCGAATACCCCTTACCGGCTCTTCAAACAATATGATCATGAGGGCGGAATCCATACCCCTATGATCGCCCACTGGCCGGAGAAAATTAAGGAAAAGGGATCCATCAGCCATACCCTTTCCCATTTAGTCGATCTCATGCCCACGATTCTAGAAGCCAGCAATATTACCCCGACTTCCAAAATCCGCGGACAACAAAAACTCCCGTGGGATGGAAGATCGATCTTACCTTCGATCGAAGGAAAAAAACAAAAAGATCCGTCCTGGCTCTTTTTTAGCCATGCACGGGGAAAAGCAATACGTGTGGGGAAATGGAAACTCGTATTCAATAAGGATAATAAAAAAGAAGCCAAATGGGAGTTGTATGATATGAATAAAGACCCGAATGAACTGAATGATTTAGCCGAAAATAACCCAGTCAAAGTCGAGCAACTCGCCAAACTATGGCAGCAGGAAGAAACAGAGCACCTACGAAAATCCAAATTATAGATGGTCGACAAACCATTACTTTTTATGATCACATAAAACCACTTTTATGAAAATTCTTCAAATCTCAGCCTTGGTTTTTCTTTCATTTCAAATCCTTCTCCCCGAAAAGGTAAATGGCCAAAACATTATTGTCATCCTCAGCGACGACCACCGGTATGACTTCATGAGTTTCATGGAAGAATCGCCTGAATTCCTTGAAACGCCCAACCTCGACCGACTCGCCAAGGAAGGCGCCCACTTGGCAAATGCGTTCGTTACCACATCTCTATGTTCCCCAAGTCGGGCTTCCATTCTTACTGGCCAATATATGCGACACCACCGGGTGGTGGATAACCAACGCCCCGTACCCGAAGGGACTATGTTCTTCCCTGAATACCTACAGGACGCCGGTTACACTACAGGATATGTGGGCAAATGGCACATGGGACACGAGGATGACACTCCCCGTAAGGGCTTTGATCACTGGGTGAGCTTTGCCGGTCAGGGGACTTATTTCGACCCTACCTTCAATATCAATGGCAAACGAAAATCATTTAAGGGATACAATGCGGATCTGCTTACTGATCAGGCAATCAGTTGGCTCAATCAACTTGCAAAACCAAATAAAAAGAAAAAACCTTTCTTTCTCCAAATCGGATACAAGGCGGTGCACTACCCTTTCCAACCTCCTCCCCGCCATGGCGAACGCTACTCGGACAAAAAGATCGACTACCCGGAAACCATGGCAAACACCGAGGAAAATTATCAAACGCAATCCAATTGGATTCGCGAACGCAGGTATGGAATTCACGGGATCGACCACATGGAAACGGGTGCCCTCGACAAAGATCCTGTTCCAGACTTCGATGAGCTTTATCACAACTTTTGCGAAACCGTTCACGCTCTGGATGAGAACATTGGTCGAGTCCTTAACCAGTTGGACAAGCTCGATCTGACAGAAGACACTTTGGTCATCTACCTCGGAGATAATGGCTTTGCATTGGGTGAACACGGATTCTACGACAAGCGTGATGCCTTTGAGGAATCCATCCGCATCCCCATGCTCGCCCGCCATCCCAAGTTGATCAAACCGGGTACCCGTATTGAAAACATGGCTCTCAATGTTGACCTCGCCCCCACCATTCTCGAGTACGCGGGAGTTGATCTTCCAGACAAACCGAAGATGGACGGTCATTCCTTTCTTTCTTTGCTACAGGGGAAAAAATCAAAAAAGAAATGGCGGGAACATTTTGTTTATGAATATCACTGGGAATGGAACTTTCCTGCTACCCCCACGACATTCGCCATTCGTACCGATAGAGAAAAATATGTTTATTACCATGGAGTCTGGGACCGGAACGGATTTTATGATCTAAATTCCGATCCTCACGAACGTCACAACTTGATTCGTGTCCCCGCTTATCAGGAACGCATCCTCGAACTACGGGAACAATTATTCAATGAACTGGATGAAACGGGTGGTCTGTCCATCCCGATCCGGCGCCCGAAAAACGAACAATTCTACGACCGGAAACTTCGCCGCTAGGTAAAGTTTACTTACTCTCGGGTAACTCCAGAATCGTAATGTTCTTGAATTTAACGGGTGCTCCGTGTCCACAAAAGCAAAGGTGCCCGCTCCGACGCTGTGCCCCCTTATGCTTGGGCTTGGCTTTATTGATGTCGTCCAAATTTGCATTGAGAATCTCAGTGCCGTTTAGTTCCACTTTTATAACCGGGCCGTCCACAGTTACCTTCTGACGATTCCACTCACCAACGGGCTTGAGATGACCACGCTTCGCTGCCGCTAAGGTGTAGAGTGATCCATGGTATTGATAGTCCTTGAGTTTGGCATATCGCTTATGGGAGTTATCCAAGATTTGTAATTCCATGCCCGTGTAGGCAGCATCTCCCTTCCCTGGGTAATGAATGCCCAGGCCATTGTTTCCACCGGGTGGTAAAAGAAATTCGAACTCGAACACATAATTTGAATATTCCTTTTCCGTGACCAGATTGCCTCCCTTACAAACAATCGCTCCGTCTTCCACCACATAGTTTGCTTTTCTCCAGCCCGTGAGATCTTTGCCGTTAAACAAGGATACTGGCTTGGCTCCAAAAGCTAAACAGGAAAGAAAAAAAGGAAAAAGGAATAGTAGGTAATTTTTCATGCTTACAAACATTTCAAAACTTGAATTCTAGGCAAGGATTTCCTTCAACACATGGCCATGAACATCGGTGAGCCGCCGGTCGATCGAGTTGTGCCGAACGGTCAATCTCTCATGATCAAAGCCTAGTTGATGAAGCATAGTGGCATAGGTATCGTAAACAGTAGTTGGATTCTTCCGATCAAGCGGTTTGTATCCCCATTGATCGCTTTGCCCATGGGTCACGCCCCCGTTAAATCCCCCTCCGGCAAACCAGTTAGTAAAGACGAAAGGATTATGATCCCGCCCTTTACTTCCCTGACTGCTCGGCATTCTGCCAAACTCCGTGGTCCAGTGTATAATGGTATCTTCCAACAAGCCGCGTTGTTTCAAATCCTTGATCAGGGCAGCCGTACCCCGAGCCATACCCATGGCCAGGGATGGATGATCACGGGTCATATCTTCGTGACTGTCCCAGTTCCTCCGTGGAAACCCGTTATCATTACCACTCCATACCTGAACAAAACGAACACCCCGCTCAATCAGTCTTCTCGCAATCAGGCATTTCCTGCCAAAGTATTCGGTCTCCTCTTCCGGATTGATCTCCTTGGGATATTCCTTTTTCTGATTTTCCAAACCATACATTTTCATGATGTGTTTTGGTTCTTTGGAAAGATCGAGTGCATCCGTGGCCGATAATTGCAATCGTGCCGCTAATTCATAACTGCGGATTCGGGAATCCAATCGTGGATCAAGAGGACGATTTCGCTGGTGCATCCTGTTGATTCGATTGATCAGATCAATCCCTTCACCGTGACTGTCCTTGGTCACAAAGTCTGCCTGTGGATGAAGATCCTCAATCGGATTGGCCCGCTGCGGAAAAATCGTGGTTCCCTGTGTGTGGGTTGGTAAAAAGGCACTCCCCCAATTTTTGGGGCCATTCGAAGCAAACCCGCGATGGTCCGGTAAAACCACAAAAGCGGGCAGATCCTCATTTTCAGAGCCCAACGCATAGCTAACCCACGAACCTGCTCCTGGAAACCCGGGCAACTGGAAACCGGTAGCCTGCAAATAAGTAGCCTGACTGTGAACGCCTGTCTTCCCCACCATATTGTGGACGAATGAAATATCATCCACCACTTCCCCAAGAGGCTCGACAATTTCACTGAGCAGTTTTCCACATTTACCATGCCTTTTAAATGCGAAGGGTGATTTCATCCATGGACCCAGGCCATTCTGAAATGCTTCCACATGCTCGCCGAAATCGGATTTCTCTCCATGCCTCTTAATCAATTCCGGTTTATGATCGAACATATCGATATGGCTGGCCGCCCCTGCCATAAACAACTGAATCACCCGCTTAGCCCGCGGTGGATGATGCAAACCCGCAGGCAAGCCCGTACCCGCCCCCTGCAATGGCTCTCGCGACAGCATCGAGGCAAGTGCCAACCCACCCATCGTGGATTGGGAGACAAAGGAACGGCGTGATATCGGAGATGGATTCATGATGGTTAATCAATAAAGGCAAATTCGCTGAGGCTGAACAGGGATCGGCAAAGATTAGGCGTTCCGTGCTTATCCGCATACTCCAAGAGGAGTCGATGTTCCTCGGCATTTGGCGAGCGACCGGTCACGAGTTCAAAACCGGCACGAACCTGATTTTCCATCCCGGATACTTCTTTTGACAGCCGTTCCGCAAAATGCCTCGCCATTACCAGCGTGAATTTGTTGTTCAAAAGACTCAATGCCTGCAGGGCAGTCAGAGTCTCGTTACGTCTCGGGGTGCTTTGGGAAGAATCAGCACAATCGAGCGTTGTCATAAATGGATTTGGCTGCGACCTCACCACAAAACGGTAGATCGATCGACGATGACTCTTTTCATCTTCCGGATCGAATTTATGATAGTAGTAATGAGGGGAGTGAGCAGTCTGCTCTAAATTAAAAAGGTAAAAACCAGGACCACCCATTTCCAAGTTCAATTTCCCACTGACTAAGAGTACCGAGTCTCTCATTTCCTCCGCAGAGAGCTTACGGCGGTTCATCCGCCAAAGCCATTGATTACTCGAATCTACTTTTTCCTTCGCTTCGTCCTCGATCGAGGATTGCCTGTAGGTTTCACTCATCACAAGTAGCTTGTGTAGCTTCTTGAACGACCCTCCCGAATCACGAAAATAAACCGCCAACCAGTCCAGAAGCTCGGGGTGCGTGGGGAGCTGTCCAAGGGGACCAAAGTCATTCGGAGTGCCTACAAGCGGTTTCCCAAAATGCCATTGCCAGGAGCGATTAACGATCGTACGCCAAGTGAGCGGATGATCTTTTCGTACAATCCATTCCGCCAAGGCTGCACGCCTCTCCGCTTCATCATGTACCTCCGGCAGCTTGAACTCCCACTTTTCTTTGCTCAAAAGTGGAATGGTTCCGGGGCGGACAGGTTCCCTCGGTTGATTAACCTCTCCCCGGTGAAGAACATAAATCATTCGTGGCTTTCCTTCCGTGGGTTTGAAATTTGAGCGGGGCTTAAAATGAGTGGTCGCCGCGTAGACCAATTTCCCTACAGGCAGAGCCTTGAGGTTTTTTTCGACTTCCTTCAGTTCCGTTTTTTTCGCAGCCAGTTCTTGCTTTTCCTCGTCCGTTTGTATGGATGAGAGAAATGTTTCGCGTTCTTCGTTGAGTGCAAGCAGTTGCCTGGAACTTTCGGAATTTTTACTTTTGGGCCATTTTCCATCCGTCAGGTTCAATTTACGCCAACGATTTGGAGCTTCAATACTGTCCTTGGCGGTAACGTTCTTTCCTGCTGCAAGGTTTAAATCATCAGCATTAAATAATTCCAGTTCAGCCAGAGCAAAAATGAAGTCATTTTTTCTTTCCGTCAATTCGACTGCTTCCACACGGAAATAACGGGCATGTGAATTCACCTTGTATGTAACAGGCACTAATTTTGGATTAAGGAATTTCTTTTCTGTTTGATCGACCAAGACTTCCGACCTCGAAAAGTCCACCTGATTGGATGCAATGATTTTGAATCGGACAGGAAAACCAAAACCTGCCCCAATTCCAGCAAAGTCATCGTGACAGGCATGCATTGTAACGGAAGCAATCTTCTCTCTTTTCCCCAGATCCACCTGCACCCATTTTTGTGAATTCGCAGTTTTGGCAACCTGACTATGATACCCGTGCTCCGGCACCCTCTCTGCTTTCCCAGCAATCTTCTCAAGTCCGGATACTTGCTCATCCAATTCCTTCAGCCTCTCTCCACCCTTCTTTTTGATCTCCTTATTGGCAAGGGCGATTTCCCGAGACAATTCACCCTGACGAATCAACAACTCTTCTTTTTTCCGTGCCACTTTCGGGTCCATTCCGTACACCCGATCCGCCTTATCAACGGCAGCAAACACGGACTGCAAACTGTAATAGTGATCCTGCCCGATTGGATCCCCTTTATGTTCGTGGCAACGGGCACACTGGATGGTGGTGGCACAAAAACTATTAAATACATTGGAAACCATATCATCCCGATCCAGGTTGCGGGCGACTTTTCCATCCGTCTTGGATTCAGGTACTTCCACATGCCCGATAAAATCCCATGGGCCGGCCGCCAAAAAACCAAGACCCAAAATTCCATCCTCCGAGTCAGGATAAATAAAATCACCGGCTATCTGCTCCTTCACAAATTGAGCGTATGGCTTATCCGCATTGAAGGAACGAATCACGTAGTCGCGGTAAGGCCAGGCATTGGGGCGCAACTTATCCTTATCATACCCACAGGTATCTGCGTACTTGGCGACATCCAGCCAGTGTCTGGCAAATCGTTCGCCATATCTTGGCGAATCCAGCAAACGATCTACCAGTTCCTCATAAGCACCCTCCGGGTCAGAAACATATTCCTTTTCAAATGCCTTCACTTCTTTGGGAGTGGGCGGCAAGCCTGTGAGATCAAAAGTCAGTCTACGGATCAATATCCGTGGAGATGCGGTTTCACTTGGTTCCAGATTCTTGGCTCTTAATTTATGAAGAATAAAAGAATCCACTTCACTTCTTCCCCAACCGTCGGTCGCTGGCACAGAAGTCTCAGTCAAAGGCTTACGCGACCACCACTGCTTATCTTCCGAATGCATCAAAGGTGCAGCAATCAAATGAGCAAGCACCATGATACAATTCAGAATTTTCATAATAAAATCTTTTAAGCATTCCGAATCCTTAATCAAGTAAGCAATCAAATCGTCTTTGATTTAAATTTGCGAGTTTCCACTCGCAGGCAAGAAAAGTATTCTCTATAGAATTTGCCATGCAAGACCTACAAACCATTGTCGAACTATCCCACGAATTTGGAACGCCGGAATATGTAAAAGGAGGAGGTGGAAACACTTCCTACAAGGACGAAAACACTCTTTGGGTAAAACCCTCAGGGACCACTCTCGCCGGACTTCAGAAGGATACCTTCGTCACCCTAAACCGGGTAAAGGTCAATGAACTATACGATGTGGAAACACCCGAAGAACCTCATGCACGCGAGGAACTGGTTAAGAATTTCATGGGGGAAGCTGTGCTCAACGATGCCGGACGCCCGTCGGTGGAAGCCCCCCTGCACAATATCCTCGAAACCAAGTTTGTGGTTCATACGCATGCATTGCTCGTAAATGGGATGACCTGTGCGAAGGATGGCGAAGCGGTTTGTAAACGACTTTTCCCTGATGCCCTGTGGGTTGAATACATTGATGCCGGATACACTCTTTGCATGGTACTCAAGGACAGAATCGATCAGTATAAGGCTGAATTCAACCGTATCCCGAAGATCATCATGCTCAAAAATCACGGCATTTTCGTTTCTGGAGATACCGCGGAAGAAATTCGTTCACTCTATGCCAGCGTGATGAATCCGCTCAGAGAAGAATATGAAAAGCTCGGAATTAACGAAGACTTGGGTATTGAAGAAAACAGTCAGGATTCCGAAGCAGAGTCTAAAATAAAAGAAATTTTTGGAGAAGATGCCGCTTTTGTGGAATCCTCAGGATACTTTGAGTGCGTGCCCGGGCCCATTACCCCCGATCATTTGGTTTACGCCCGGGCCTTTCCTTACACCGATGAATTGACCCAGGAACATGCGGATGCCTATCGGGCCAAGCATGGCTTCGCTCCTAAAGTGGTTATCCACAACAATCGCATCTATGGACTGGGCAAAACGGAGAAAAATGCCGGACTTGCCCTACTCTTTGCTCAGGATGGTGCTCAAGTCATGAAACTCTCCCAAGCTTTTGGAGGCATTGACTACATGACCGACCGTGCTCGGGAATTCATCGAAAACTGGGAAGTGGAATCCTATCGGGAAAAAGTAGCCAGCTGATCCATGGTCCGGCTGTTGTTGGTCTCTCTTTGCTCACTGGCTTTTCTACAAGCAAAGCAAAGACCCAACATCCTCTTTCTTTTTGCGGATGATCAGCGGGCCGATACCATTGCCGCTCATGGGAATCCTCACATTCAAACGCCTCACCTGGATTCGCTAGCCAAGGAAGGCTTCAGTTTCCGGAAGAACTATTGCGCCGGTTCCTTCAGTGGGGCAGTCTGTGTGGCCAGTCGTGCCATGCTGATGACCGGCCAGCATTGGATGTCCCTACCCCGTGAAAAGCCTCAGGCAAACTGGGGAAACAATCAGACACTCCCAGTCCTTCTACAAAAAAGTGGAAACTACGAACCCTTCATCATCGGCAAGTGGCACAATGGAAAGAAAACCCTGGACCAGTCTTTTGCCAATGGAAGCTCGGTTTATATCGGAGGCATGGCCGATCACACAAATTTTGAGGTGCAGGACCTAAGCAATGGAAAGCTTAGCAATAAAAGACCAGCAGGTGGTTTTTCCAGTACTGTTTTCGCAGATGATGCGATATCCTTCATCCAAAAAGCCAAAACTGAAAATCCGTTCTTTCTCTATGTCTCTTTCATGGCTCCCCACGATCCCCGTAATCCTCCGGAAAAATACCGTGAGATTTATTACAAGAATCGTCCTCCCCTGCCGAAAAATTTCCTCCCACAGCATCCTTTTCAGAATGCCCCTCCAACCACTTCCGGAAGGGATGAGGGACTGACACCCTGGCCAAGACCCAAAAAAATGATCAGCGATCAACTCTGTGAATACTATGGACTGACCACTCATCTCGATGAACAGGTTGGACGAATACTCAAGGCACTTGAGCAATCTGAACATTCTGAAAATACCATTGTGGTATACACGGCAGATCATGGACTGGCCATGGGCAGCCATGGCCTACTCGGAAAACAAAATGTCTATGAGCAGAGTATGCAATGCCCGCTTATCCTTTCCGGACCCGGAATCCCAAAGGGGAAATCAAGTGACGCCTTTACCTATGTTCATGATCTTTATGCCACATTATGCAGTTTGGTAGAAATTAACCCTGAGAACGAAATCGATTCCAAGGACTTAAAACCGGTCATACAGGGGGCTTCCTCTGGAGTCAGGAAATCACTCTTTCTTCCCTTCCAGGATAACCAGCGAAGTGTACGCGATGAAACATGGAAACTTCATATCTATCCGCAGATCAATCATCAACTTCTCTTCAATTTAGAGAAAGACCCGCATGAGATTAACGATCTTTCGCATGACCCGAAGCATGCGGATCAACTCCTTAAGATGGAAAGACTCATGAATAAATGGAGAAAACTTCTCAGTGACCCACACCCCTTAAAATCCGAAAATCCATTACCGCTTAAGCCCTCCTACAATAACGAACAACGGGTACTCGACCGGTGGCAACCCAAGTGGATTCGGGAGAAATATTTTGACGGCCGAAATGATTCCAATCATGGAAGAAAATAATTCTGACCGAATTTTAATCTTTTCATTTCTTTCATATTTTTAGTTGCGTGCAGATTTAGACCCGTAAACTCTGTCATTATGAAAAAAGCTTTTCTCAAAATAACAAAGATTCTTCTCTCCATTTCTATTTTTTGCTCGTTTCTAACAGCCGCTCCGGTCGAATTTGAGGTTGGACGAACACCTCCCGCTAAAAACAACCTTCCCACCTTGGGTTCAGGCCTGGCCATGAGCAAGGGCTACTATCGGGGATCCCCGCTGGGAGAATTGTCCGGATGGACTCTCTCGCTTTGGTTTGAAGCAAAGTCGGATGAGAAGGGTGATTTATTTGGGATCGTCCGGAATGAAAACAAAGGAGAAGCCTATCGTTTAACTTATGAAAACGGATCCATTTCCTTTGGTGATCCAAAACAAAAAAACAGACCATGGAAACTAATGGTTCAAGGAGTGGAAAAAGAAAAGTGGAATCACTTGGTTATCTCTTATGACCAGGCAACCGGTCCTGCCATCTATCTGAACGCAAAAAAAATGGCCCAGGGTGGACGTGGCCAGATGGGTTATGCGACCAAGTTTGACCATTATCATTTTGGAGCAGCCGTAGTCGGTAAGGGTAAATATGGTGATTACTTCGATGGGAAGATTGATGATTTCGAACTTCATAACCGTCCTTTCGATGAGGAGGAAATTGCAAGTCTACATCAGGGCACAGCTTTTCCAGGTTCATTACTTGCCTTCAATGATTTCGAAAATGTTAACCATCGCGAACTAGCCTATTTTAATTCGGCAAAGCCAGACGATGATTATCTCGAAGCAGGACGGAAATTGTATATCCAGAATTGTACCGCGTGCCACAGTAAGGATGGAGTTACTCCACCTATCAATCCCCTCGCCCGTTCGTTTACGAAACATAAAATGGAAAACGGGGGAGATCCGTTCAATATGTTCAAAACGCTGACCTACGGATTCCGGAACATGATGCCCTCCGTCCAACTCAATCCCACCGATCGTTATAAAGTCATCCATTTCCTGAGGGAAAAAATCATTAAA
>Ga0255776_10006591_pt1 | contig 11821 bp, 9 predicted proteins | sample 071ome_19_FD_179974 | JGI IMG/M metagenome (GOLD analysis project Ga0255776, IMG submission 179974) | Coastal salt marsh microbial communities from the Groves Creek Marsh, Skidaway Island, Georgia - 071413AT metaG (version 2) | ecosystem: Environmental > Aquatic > Marine > Intertidal zone > Salt...
CTCTCTTAATAATGATAAGCTCCATCATGCTTACCTATTCTCTGGAACTAGGGGCGTAGGCAAGACCACGATTGCAAGGCTTTTTGCCAAGGCACTCAACTGTGAGAAGGGGGTGACCGGCGAGCCATGCAATGATTGCGGTGCCTGCCAGGGAATCGCAAATGGTAATTTTATTGATCTAATTGAGGTAGACGGTGCCTCTAGGACAAAGGTTGACGAAACGAGAGAGCTATTAGATAACGTACAATATGCACCCACTGTTGGCCGCTTTAAGGTCTACCTAATTGATGAGGTTCATATGCTCTCAACGCACTCTTTTAATGCACTGCTTAAGACGCTCGAAGAACCACCCGGGCATGTAAAGTTTCTTCTAGCGACTACTGATCCCGCAAAGCTACCTATGACAGTCCTCTCCAGATGTTTACAATTTAACTTAAAACATATAGATAAAGTATTGATTTATAATAATATAAATAAAATTTGTAGCTTAGAAAATATTACGATTGATGAACCCGCCTTAAATGTTCTGTCGATCCATGCCTACGGAAGCATGAGGGATGCGCTCAGCTTACTTGATCAGGCAAACGCCCTTGGTAGTGGAAATATCACGGAGGAGATCGCCACCTCTATGATTGGCGTTACCCAGAAGGACGTTCTCGTTAATTTAATACAGTCGATTTTCGACAAGGATCTTGAAGGGGCGATCGATATAGCCATTGAGATTGCAGACTCAGGCAAAGATTTAAGGTCTTTGCTTCAGGATTTTTCAGAAGCCATGCAGGAGATGGCGCTCATGCAGCACCTACCGAAAGCCAGCTTTACGGATACTCATGACCAAAAACTATTTGAATTATCAAAAAAGGTCAGTGGACAAGAGATTCAAATGATTTATCAGATGGCACTTATGGGCATAAGGGATATCCCCATCTCACGCCTCCCGGATACTGCATTTAAGATGACACTAATAAGAATGATCGCGTTTCAACTAGATACCGTACCGGTCAAGCCAGCACCCAAGGGCCCTGAGACTAAAGAAATAAAAAAAAAGCCCTTAGCTAAGGGTTTATTAGCCAAAGATTCAAATAATGAATCTAAATCCGAAGCTAAAATACAAGGTGAATCTATTGCAAAAACGTACAAGTTTGGTGACTGGGAAGACCTAATCAATAAGCTATCGCTCACCGGTGCCTTGCTTGAGTTTGCTCAAAATATTGAGCTTAAATCTTACGATTCAAATACTTTTAAATTTCTCATCTCAGAAAAGCACCAACATCTCCATACCGAAAATCTGGAGGGGGCGTTGGGCATAGCGCTTCAGGATTTTTTTGGGTCAAATATCAGAACACAAATTAAATCTAATCAAGAGGATTTAAATCATACGGTGTCAAAGAAGATAGCAAAGGAGAAATATCAGGATCTCAAAAAGGCTAAGGACGACCTAAAAAGTGATGAGCTTTTTAATCTTCTAGAAGCTGAATTTGATGCGAAGATCGAATCTATAGAAATGCATACAGATAAGGAGTGAGCATGAAAGATTTAATGGGCTTAATGAAAACAGCAAGAGACATGCAAAAGGGCATGAAAAAGGCGCAAAAGGAACTCTCTAGGTTAAGCGTTACCGGTATCTCATTAAACGGTAATGTTGAAATTACTTTACTATGTAATTACAAGGTAAAAGAAGTAAAAATAAATCGGGAAGTTGAGCTATCTGCTCTTGAGTTAGAGCGGGGGATCGAAGAGGCCCTTAGCGATGGACTTCAAAAAGTTGAAAGAACCACCAATGAAAAAATGGCACATCTAAAGCAAGGGATGCCGTCTATTCCGGGCCTAGGTCTTTAATGGCCAAATTCGCATCAAAAAAATTAAATGATTTGATTGATGCGCTCAAGATGCTACCCAGCATCGGGCCCAAGTCAGCTCAGAGAATTGCATTTCAATTATTGCAACATGAAAAAGATGTTGCCGTGCACTTATCAGAAAAGCTAAAGGATGCTGTTGAGGGCCTTAAGAGTTGTAACACTTGTCGCATGTTTGCTGACGAGGAATCTTGCAGTATTTGTCAAGATGAAAACAGGGACCTTCAAAAGATATGTATCGTTGAGTCACCGATCGATGTAGTAAGTATGGAGAAGTCTAATGCTTACAATGGCAAATACTTTATTCTTATGGGTCATTTATCACCCATTGACGGGATCGGCCCCGATGAGATTGGGATCCCACTGCTTGAGTCTTTGCTTGCTCAAGGGCAGTTTGAGGAGATGATCGTAGCTACCAGCATGACAGTCGAGGGAGATGCCACAGCACACATGCTCTCAGTGCTTGCAAGAAAGTATGCTATTTCACCCACACGCTTAGCGCTTGGGCTACCCGTCGGGAGCGAGCTTGAGTACATTGATCAAAATACCCTCTCAAGGGCCATTTTGGGCCGTAATTCAATTGAGGAAGGATAAATGAAAGAATGTATCTTTTGTAAGATTGTTGCTGGCGAGATCCCATCTGATAAGGTTTATGAGGACGCCCATGTATTGGCATTTAAGGATATCACTCCGCTAGCACCGCAGCATATTTTAGTGATCCCAAAAATACACTGCGCATCAGTCAAAGATAGTAAATGCACGCCTGAGGTTTTTTCTCAGATAAGCCAGGCAGTACAAAAAATAACTAGCCAAGAGAATATAGAGGAGTTTAGACTTGTAACCAATGCTGGGGAGCAGGGCGGACAGACCGTTTTTCATCTTCACTTTCATATACTTGCAGGTAGGCAAATGAGATCTATGGGTTAAAGGAGTTAATAATGAAACCAATAAACATATTTACTTTAATAGGAATCTTGATTCTTGCGGGGTGCATGAGCATCCAAGTTCAGGTCAATGAGCCTGAAATGACAATAACTGAGAGCACTACAATGGAACAAAGCAATAACCCTTTCTTACAGCGAGTCGAATTTTATGATAATTATCCAAGATTTGATCTAATCGAGCCCCAGCATTATGCGGAAGCTTTTGCCGTAGGCATGCGCGAACACCTCGATGAGGTTGATGCGATTGCTAACCAAGAAGCCATGCCCACCATTGATAACACTCTGATTGCGATGGAGCGTTCAGGAAGGTTGCTCGATCGCGTTGCAAGGGTTTTTTATGCGATGTCCTCTACGAACACCAATGATGACATTGACGCCATCGAGGTTCAGATCGCCCCTGAGCTTGCTAGGCATCAGGATGAGATTTCATTAAATGAGAATCTCTTTCAAAGAATTCAGAGCCTATATAACGAGCGTGAATCTCTAAGTTTAGATACAGAGACACTGAGGCTCCTTGAGGAGACTTATGACGGATTTATTCGTTCCGGGGCAGGTCTTGGTGAAGCTGACAAGTCGAGACTCAGGGAGATCAATCAGGAGCTCGCCTCTTTGCAGACTCAGTTTGATCAGAACGTGCTTGACGAGCGCAATCGCCAAACAATTTTTATCAGTGATGCGTCCGAGCTTGCCGGTCTGACGCAGGGCCAAATTGAACGGGCAGCGCAGGATGCGGAATCGATGGGCCGTCCAGGTGAATACGCTATTCCTCTGCTTAACACCTCAAGCCAGCCCTATCTCTCAGTATTAGAGAGCAGGGAGCTAAGGCAGAGGATTATGAATGTGTCACTCTCGAGAGGCCTTGCAGGTGAGTTTGCAAATGCCGAGATTATCGTTGGTATTGTTAGGCTAAGATCTGAGAGGGCTCAGCTCCTTGGTTATCCGAATCATGCAAGCTATGTGCTCTCAAATCAAACAGCCCAAAATGAGGACGCGGTGATTGAAAGATTGCGAGGCTTAAGCGCAAGCGCGTCCCGTAATGCACTAGCCGAGGCCGAGCAGCTACAGTCAGTGATCGATAGTCAGGGAGGAAGCTTCGAGCTTGAATCCTGGGATTGGCCTTTCTATTCACAGCAGCTTCGTCAGCAGCTCTTTTCATTTGACGAATCAGATTTGATGCCCTACTTAGAAATGAATAACGTTCTAGAAAACGGGGTCTTTTTTGCTGCGAATCTTGCCTTTGGTATTAGTTTTAGTGAGAGGCATGATTTACCCATTTATCAAGAGGATGTTAGAGTCTTTGATGTCACCGATGCCGATGGAACTCAGCTTGGCCTATTTGTATTTGATCCCTATGCAAGATCAAATAAAAGAGGCGGCGCTTGGATGAATAGTTATGCCTCACAATCAAAATTACTTGGGACCTCACCAATCGTCGCTAATCATCAAAATATTACAAAGCCTTCAGGTGATGAGGCTACCCTTTTAACGTTTGATGAGGTGACAACTATGTTCCATGAGTTTGGACACGCTTTGCATGGACTTTTCTCAAATGTTTTTTATCCATCGCTCTCTGGCACTGCTGTACCAAGGGACTTTGTAGAGTATCCATCTCAGGTCAATGAGCTATGGTCAGTATGGCCAGAGGTCCTAGCCAACTATGCGGTCCATTATCAAACCGGAGAACCAATCCCCAGGGATCTCTTAAATAGAGTCATTGAATCAGAACGGTTCAACCAAGGCTATGCAACCTCAGAGTACTTGGGGGCATCCGTGATTGATATGGAGTTACACCGTCTGGCTTATGATGATATTCCAACGGCTGAAGGATTAATGGATTTTGAGGAGTCGGTGCTCGAAGATTATGGACTAAACCTATCGATGGTACCGCCTCGATATCGTTTCCCATACTTTTCACATATCATGGGTGGCTATTCCGCGGGATATTATTCATATATTTGGAGCGAAGTACTCGATGCTGATACGGTAGCCTATTTCTATGAGGAGCCTTCAGAGGCTCGCGATAGGGGCCAAGCCCTTCGAGATGGAGTGCTCTCAAGGGGTAACAGTCAAAATGTCATGGAACTCTATAGGAATTTTCGTGGACGTGATGCAGAGGTTAGATTCTTACTAGAGAGAAGAGGCTTAAATTAAGGTCTCAATATTTTGGAATTTGTAACCATTGCCATGGCCCATGCTATAGCGGTAGCATCACCAGGTCCTGATTTTGCTCTAGTTCTAAAAACTTCATTGGCCAAGGGTCATAGAGCAGGGGCAATAGCAGCTCTTGGGATCGCCTCTGGTATTTCACTGCATATGTTTTATTGCATTGTAGGTCTGGAGCTTATTCAAAGTTATTTTCAAAGCTATTTTATTTATGCCTCCTACCTGGGGGCATCTGTATTAATATATTTAGGCTTGAACAGCCTTTATGTATGTACTTATGGGCAAGACCTTAAAATGCCTGAAGCAGAAGAAAATTTAAAGTCTCGTAATATTTTTTTCGTAGGGTTCTTGACGAATGGAATGAATGTTAAGGCTACCATATTTTTTATATCTCTTTTTGCTATCGTCATTGATATACATACGCCAACCTATGTACTTATCCTCTATGGAGTTTATTTGGTTATTGCCACATTCATATGGTTTTACTTTCTAAGTTATTTTCTTACTAGGGATCGCTTAAGTAATACCTTTAAAAGGCATGAGAATAGGATAAATTTAGCCCTAGGAATCGTATTTATTTTCTTTGGTTTGCAATTTTTAATACAAACTTAATAAATGCAAATAACTTTTATACCGACTTGGTTGAATCTGACTTTCTTCTATAGCATCCTTTACTACACAATTAGGCTCATTGACATGTAGGCAATTAGGAAATTTACATCTACTGGCATGTGCAAAAATCTCTGCAAAAGCAGATGAAATTTCTGATTTTTCTTTAAAATATGGAATAAAACCTCTAACGCCAGGCGTATCTACTATGTCACTTGAGCGATCTATTGAGTAAAGATAGCTAGTGGAGGTAGTATGCGTTCCTTGGTTTTTATTTAAGGCACGTATTTTTTGGATTTCCTCGCCCATAATTTTATTAAGAATTGATGATTTTCCAACGCCTGACTGGCCGACTAAAAGCGAAGCTTGATTATCAAGAAGACCTAAAAGCTCGTTCATATTTTGATCAAATTTTGTAGAGATATGGATTAGCTTATCAACTGGATAGCTCTCAAGTTCGGCTGAAGCATTAATTTCTAAATCTGATTTATTAATAACTAAAAGCGTTGAGATACCAGCTCTATCAGCTGCACATAAAAATGAATCAAGCAACAAAAGGTCGGGTTCTGGATTTGGTGCTATGACCACAGCCAGTTGAGTAATATTTACTGCAAATAATTCGGGCTCTAGATTGGAATTCGCTTTATGAATTTCTGTTTTTCGGTCGTAAACACTTTCAACCTTTAAGGAGCCTGAATCATTGCGAAATTCTACTTGATCACCGACTAGCAGACTGAGTCTTTTATTGGGCAGAAGGACATTATGTATGTCTCCATTTAATGTTTTGACCCAACAATCATTAAGACCTCGTATGATTACTTTACCTTGCATAGTGCTATCTTATTAGAAATGAGAACATGCTACCAATAAAGCTGATAATATAGATTTCCTATGCATTCAAATGATCACTTAATATGGCTTGATCTTGAGATGACGGGGCTTGATCCATCTACCGATAGAATCATTGAGATCGCTACTGTAATTACTGATAAACAGCTTTCGATTATTGCTGAAGGACCTAATTTAGCTATCCATCAAACCGATGAAGTACTCTCAGGCATGGACGAATGGAATCAAACCCATCATGGAAATTCAGGCCTCCTTGAACGCGTTAAGGAGAGTGACATTACCGAAGAAGATGCATCTAAACTGACTCTTGAATTTTTAAGATCACATATCGATCCAAAGCAATCTCCTATGTGTGGCAATTCAATTTGTCAGGATCGTAGGTTTTTAGCAAATTATATGCCTGAGCTAGAAAATTATTTTCATTATAGAAATTTAGATGTGACCAGCGTTAAAATCATTGGCAATGCTTGGATGCCGAGGGTGATCGAGGCGTATAAAAAGTATCCTAATCACACAGCCTTGGCAGATGTGTACGACTCAATTAATGAGCTGAGATTTTATAAAGAGAAACTCTTTATTAAGACTTTAGACTAGCAATTCTTTGCCAAGTATCGATTACAGAATCTGGATTTAATGACATGCTCTGAATCTTTTGCTCGACGAGCCATTCAGCTAAATCGATATGATCAGAGGGCCCTTGACCACAAATACCAATATATTTTTCATGACGGTTACAAGCTGATATTGCAAGTGCTAGCATATGCTTCACAGCTGGATCCCGTTCATCGAACGCATCAGCAATTTTTGATGAGTCCCTATCAAGACCTAAGGTGAGCTGTGTCATGTCATTAGAACCGATTGACATGCCATCAAAGTACTCGAGAAAATCATTAGCCAGCACAGCATTACACGGGAGTTCACACATCATAATAATTTTTAGATCATCCTTGCCTCTCTCGAGACCTTGATCTTTGAGTAAATTAATAACGGATTTTGCCTCAGTTAACGTTCTTACAAAAGGAACCATGATTTGAACATTGGTCAGACCCATTAACTTTCTAACCTTTTGAATCGCTTTGCATTCAAGTTCAAAACAGGGCCTAAAATTTTGATCAACATACCTTGAGGCACCCCTAAATCCGAGCATTGGGTTCTCCTCATCAGGTTCATAGAGCTCACCACCAACCAAATTAGCATACTCATTTGATTTAAAATCTGATAAGCGAACGATGACTGGTTTTGGGTAAAATGCTGCAGCAATCGTACCGACGCCTTCGGCCAGCTTACTGACATAAAAATCAATCGGGCTATCGTATCCAGCGGTATAGCTATCTATCGTTGATTGTAATTTTGAGGGCAGATCATCATAGTCAAGGAGTGCCTGCGGGTGTACACCAATCATTCTATTAATAATGAATTCCAATCTAGCAAGCCCAACCCCCTCATTGGGAATGCCTGCAAAAGAAAATGCTCGATCAGGATTTCCAACGTTCATCATTATTTTTACTGGAATTTCCGGAAGCTTCTCAAGCGAGCTCTCTGTTTCAGAGTAATCTAATAATCCCTCGTAGATCTTTCCTTCATCGCCTTCTGCGCATGAGACCGTCACTTTTTGACCATTTTTAATCACCTCAGTGGCACTATCGCACCCTACGACCGCAGGAATGCCAAGCTCTCTAGCAATAATGGCAGCATGGCAAGTTCGACCACCCCGATTAGTCACAATTGCTGATGCTCTTTTCATGACAGGCTCCCAGTCAGGGTCAGTCATATCGGCGACCAGAACATCACCATCCTCAACTAAATGCATATCAGCAACATTTTCAATGACCTTGGCCAAACCTGAACCAATTTTTTGTCCGATACTTCTCCCCGTGATTAATACCCTTGCAGTTTGTTTGAGTGCAAAGCGTGTTGTGATGTTTTTAGCTCTACTTTGGACCGTCTCAGGTCTTGCTTGAAGGATATAAAGTTCACCATCATTGCCATCTTTGCCCCATTCAATATCCATTGGTCTACCATAATGTTTTTCAATAATTAGCGCTTGCCTGGTTAATTGAAGAATCTCATCTTGGCTTAATGAGAAATTGTTTTGATCTTCAGGTGAAACATCAATAGTCTTAACACGTTCTTCCGGATCATCGCTATAAACCATTTTAATTTTCTTACTTCCTAGATTTTTTCTAAGGATAGGCATCTCCGCTTTATCCATAAGAGTCTTAAAAACATAAAACTCATCTGGATTTACTGCTCCCTGAACAACCATCTCACCCAGCCCATAGCTAGAGGTAATAAATACTAGATCTCTAAAGCCAGACTCAGTATCCAAGGTAAACATGACCCCACTAGATCCTAGGTCACTACGTACCATTTTTTGGATGCCTACGGATAGTGCAATGAGCGAGTGTTCAAAGTTATTATGATCCCGATAGGCAATGGCTCGGTCATTAAATAAAGATGCAAAAACTTCATGAATTGCATGAATGATCTTTTCTTTACTATTAACATTTAATAGGGTTTCTTGTTGTCCTGCGAATGAAGCTTCAGGTAAGTCTTCTGCAGTTGCTGATGATCTAACAGCAAAATTAATCTCATCATTAGGATCGATTAAAGCCAGCTCACCTAAAATTGCTTGGTTTAATTCTTCCGGGAAAGGAGTCTTTAAAATGAGTTCCCTGATTTCTGCACCGGTTTTAGTAAGCTCAGAGATATTTTCAACATCGAGACCCTCAAGCTTCTTATTAATGATCCCTTCAATTCCTCCGCTTCTTATGAAGTGCCTATAAGCATGCGCAGTCGTTGCAAAACCTCCGGGCACCTTAACGCCTAATCCATGAAGCTGACTGATCATCTCACCAAGAGAAGCATTCTTACCCCCGACATGCTCTACATCGGACATTCGGCAATTTTCTAATTTAATAGTAAAATCAGTCATAATTAAAATTCATAATAGAAGGTATATTTTAATGAGTTTTCGTCCTGTTTTTTATATTTCTGACCAGACGGGCATCACTGTGGAGACCCTAGGTAATAGTCTTTTAAGACTTTACCCTAGCGTTAAAACTAACATAATTACGTTGCCTTTTATAGACTCTATTTCCAAGGTAAATAAAGTTGTTGATGATATCAATGACTTGCAAAAAAAGTCAGGAACCAGACCTGTAGTATTTGTCAGTATCATTAACCCAAAGATTCGCGAGATTATTAGCTCCCAAAATTTTTTGGTGCTAGATCTTTTTGAGTTATTTCTAGCACCTCTGACAGCTGAATTTAATGAAAAGCCCTCAAATGAGAATATCAAATCCCATACCGATGCAGATTCTAAAGAGTATGAGGGTAGAATGGACGCGACAAATTTTGCGTTGAGCTCTGATGATGGCGTTGCAATGGCAGACTATGCCAAGTCAGACATCATCCTTGTTGGCGTCTCAAGGTCTGGCAAAACACCGACTTGTCTTTATTTGGCTTTGAGATACGGTGTCTTTGCCTCTAATTATCCTCTGACTGAGGAGGACTTAGAAGAATCAAAGCTCCCCAAAGCGCTTGCTCCCTACAGGTCGAAGCTTTATGGATTAAGCATTTCGCCTGAGCGATTAAGAACCATTAGGGTAGCTAGGAGAGGCGAAGGAAAGTACTCATCGCAACAGCAGGTTAATTTTGAATCGAGAGCTGCTCTAACACTGTTTCAAAAAAATCATATACCATTCAGTGACACAACCCATCAGTCCATTGAGGAAGTTGCCAGCCGTATTTTTTCTGAGACAAAGCTTGTACGAAGGATTAGCCCCTAAACTTTATGGGGTATCACCTAAGCTAACTCTGAAATTATTATCCGTTGCACTGATAAAATCAGCTAATATCTTACCCGTTTCATTAAGATTAAAGTCAGGGATGGTATCGGGTGTAATAAGATCTACAGATGCTACCTGCTCATAGCCATTAATCGATCTCCAATGATTAAATCGATTGAGTCTATCTTGATCCTGACCATCCCTATCATCCTGCCTCTCCTCTCTGTTAAGCGTGATCTCTGATAGAGATTGGTTATTGATGGATGCATCTACATTGCTTTGAAAATAAACCAAATCTGGGTCTGATAGCATTCTTAAGTTATGATTTTGTCGCAAGACTGAGATGACATTGGTCAGATCCTGGGATTTACGAAATCGTGTTCCGGGAATTTGATCCCAGGGCAGGGCTGCGGTGGAGCTGCTCTCACCAATCGAACTTGAATCAATGGCGCTGGGCAATGTAATGTCTGGTAACACGCCTCTATGCTGTGTGCTTTCTCCGGTAATACGGTAGTATTTTCCTATGGTCAAGGTGAGTTGACCGTAGTCATCATCCCTAGAAAATTGATCCAAATTAAACATGTTTTGAACCGTTCCCTTGCCATAAGTTTGTTGACCCACAACAATGCCCCTTCCGTAATCTTGAATCGCTCCTGCAAAAATTTCTGAAGCACTGGCACTATACCTGTTAACCAATACAGCAAGTGGACCGGAATAAATTGCACCTCTACTCGGATCACCTAAAACATTCGCTGGACCACGCCTTTCTTTGATTTGCACAATTGGGCCTTCATCTATAAAGAGTCCCGTTAATGAGGTTGCCTCTGAGAGATGTCCACCACCATTATTTCTTAAGTCAATGACAAGGCCATCGATACTCTCAAGCTGGAGTTCATCAACAAGTCTGGCAACATCTCGAGTGGTGCTTGTATAGTCATCCTCACCCTCGGATCTTGCGTCGAAATCCTGATAAAAGCTAGGTACGGTTATGACACCAATTTTTACGACAGAATCTAAGTTATTGATTTCCAATATAGAACTTTTTGCCGCTTGTTCCTCAAGCTTGATTTCATCTCGAGTAATGGTAATTACATCAGGCGCTGCTCCTTGAAGGGATCCTGCTCTGAGAATGTGAAGCGTTACATCGGTTCCTCTTGGCCCCCTGATTAGCTGTACCACATCATCAAGCTCCCACCCTATAACATCGACAGGGTCATCATCAATAGTCTGCGAGACGCCTATTATTCTGTCTTGAGTAAATAACAACCCACTTCTAAAGGCAGGACCGCCAGGGGTAATATCAGAGATAGTCACCATATCCTCATTTAATTGCAGAGTTGCTCCGATGCCCTGGTAGCTGAGACTCATTTGAATTCTATATTCCTCGCTATTTCTTGGTGTGAAGTAAGTTGAGTGGGGGTCGACAGATCGCATCATAGAGTTAATATATAGCTCAAAAATTTCAGCTTCAGTGACATCATGGGCACCATTTCTAATGCGCTCATATCTTGCGCTTAGCGTTTCCCTAATCTCGTCCCATGTTTCACCAATAAGGGTTAGATTTAAGGCATCATTTTTTACGCGCTTACGCCATAATTCATTGGACTCA
>Ga0255776_10006598_pt1 | contig 11815 bp, 7 predicted proteins | sample 071ome_19_FD_179974 | JGI IMG/M metagenome (GOLD analysis project Ga0255776, IMG submission 179974) | Coastal salt marsh microbial communities from the Groves Creek Marsh, Skidaway Island, Georgia - 071413AT metaG (version 2) | ecosystem: Environmental > Aquatic > Marine > Intertidal zone > Salt...
CTACAGAAACCAGAGCACAACCGACGCGCTGGAATGTTGGGAAGACTGTTTCGCCGATGAAGCTACGCGAATTTAATGAATGGTCGCAAGGGCTTGATGTTCGCAAGCCTAAGAACATCGACAACCCCGGTGCTTTGCGTACTTTGGAGAACGCATACATCACCACGGGCGGTCAGGTGAAGATTAGGCCGGGAATTAAATTCCATATAGAAGCTGGAGAATACGCAGGCGGTTTGTTCTCCCACAATGGAAAGCTGTGGACGTTGGCTGTTGACGGCGGTCGCGCGTCATGGAGCGCCACCGAAGATACACCAGAGATTTACAAGATTACTGTTGCTAGACCATCTGGCACTACGGGCAAACCACTGCACGTTGATTTCCATGGTGGATTTGGTGTTGGACTCTACTTCACAGTTCGGTGGGAAAGCACTACTGCTGGCAAGTTCGTTGGTTCTCAGTATTACCTCGCAAACGCCAACAGTTTTCCAACTACCACTATCCCTATTGTTGCTGGTGCGCCAAAGACCTCCGCAGCTGTAACATTCCAGCGCAGGATTTACGCCATCTCTGAGGACGGCAAGACTGTTAAGTATTGCAGCCTTGGCAAACCAGAAGAGTGGACTGGGGGAGACTCTGGATTCCTGCCCGTTGGCGAGGTGTCTATACACTCCAACACTGCTACAGCACTTGCCCTGATCAACAACCGATTGGTTGTCTTCATGGAAGACTGCATCCAGATATGGGCTCTTGACCCAGACCCTAACAGGGTTGAGCTAGAAGAGCAGGTAGGCGGCATTGGTACACGCTGGCAGGGTAGCCCAGTAACGATCAACAAGGACGTTTACTTCCTGTCTGATCTTGGTGTCCGCTCGCTGTCCAACCAATCCTCTTACCAGAACATCAAGGGCAACGACATTGGCTCTGCCATTGACTCGCTGGTATTAGACAAGATTCACAAGGAGCCTGTTCATGTTGACTCTCAGTTCTGGCCCGGAGCTGGCCAGTATTGGCTTGTCCTTAAGGACAACCTCAGCAACGCTGTCAGCGACATCTTCGTTCTAACAAAGAGTAAGGCCGACAAGCTCAATGCTTGGTCTACATACCACACTTCAGTTACCGACCTGAGACAGCTTGCCCACCTCAACGAGAGGCTGTTTTGCATTTCAAAAGGTGGTTGGATTTACGAGTTTGACGAGAACTCCGACACGGACGGAAAGTCAACCATAGCATTTGAAGTGGTAGTCGAAACCCCCTTCTACCAGTTTGGTGCTGAGGGCCAGTACAAGATGTTTCAAGGTATTGAGGCAATCTTCGAGGGCGTGGCATCCATTGACCACTGCGTCAACCCAAACAACAACGATGAGCGCACTCACTCATTCGAGATAGCTGGCGACACCAGAACTAAGCCAAATATACCCCTCGGAATACTAGCCCCGATGCTATCCACAAGACTTACGGCAAACAGTAAGTACGAACCCTATCCAAATGGTTTAGATAAGCCGGGATTCAAAACACTTAACTCACTTGTTTACAAGTACAACCCCACGACAGCAGGACTATAACTATGAACTGGGCCGCATACACAATGGCTTACCCCGATCTCGTAGCCGATTACGAGAAGAATTGGAAGCACAGAGGCGTATCTCTTGCCGAATATGGGCAGATGCACGCCAACAATGATCCGAAACGCTTGCAAAGTTATCAGAATAAAATGAGCGGTGGTGGCAGTGGTGGCAGTGGTGGCGGTGGCTCAGCCGCAAGTGCTGAAGCGGCTTACAAGGCTGAGATCGCTAGGCAGGAAGCCGAGGCCAAAAGAAAGGAAGAAGAGCGCAAGGCTCTGGTTAAGAAAAACAACTCTTCCATTAACTCAGCTTTCGACAAGCGTGCCGCGGAGTTCGACGCTTACGGTAACGAACTATTCGAACATAACAAAGGTCTTCTTGATGAGCAGCGTGGGGACGCTAGCAATCAGGTCAACTATGCCTTGGCTCGTGCTGGTCAGATGGGTGGATCGGTTGATGCTACGCAAAACGCGGAGCTGGAGAAGCTTTACCAACGCGGCCTGACAAACCTTCGATCAGGGGCTAACGATCAAATAGCCGGGCTGAAAGCTAACGACAACGCAATGCGTAACAACTTGCTTGGTGCTTCAGCTGCTGGTTCGTATAGCGATGCGATGATGAGGGGCGTAAACCCAATCAACAAGAACATGAGCCAGCTGAACGCAGGCGTTGGAAACCAGTTCCAATCACTGCTTGGTGGAATCGGCGGCGCATCCAGAGCAACCAAATCACCTTGGGGTTACTAAGATGGCCTTATCTCCCGGCGCATGGATGGCTATTGCACAAGGGACGGGTCTTGGACTCGGAGCCCTTGGCACTTGGCTGCAAGGCAAAGATCAAGACGCTGCTATGGCAGATGCCAAAGCTCTTGACAAACAACGTCAGGCGCAGATCGACGCTCTCCGTGGTGGCGGAGGAGGCGGCAGTGGTGCGGATTACTGGCAAAGGCAACGAGATGCTGAGATGGCAGTTCTCAGGGACGAAGGGGAGTCACGATCAAGAATACAGGACTACATTCATGGAATGGGTGAAAAGTTTGCGAACAGCGCTGAAGCGTTTAATCCAGAAAATTTCGCGGCGGCAATCGCAGCCAACAAAGAAGACGAAGTCGCGGGGAACCAAGCGGTCATCGAAGCAGCGGTAGCAGAAAGAGAAGATCCTCTAGCAGCAGCAACCAGCGGTGAGGAGTATCAATCAAAGCTGGCCGAGATGATGGGTGAGGCTGATGCCTCTGGCATGGACTACGCGACAGACGTAGGCAATATCCAAGGATTCCATCGAGCTAGAGACGGCGAGGATGAAGCCCTCAGAGATATCGGTTTGATGGGGCATGAGGGAGAGGCTGCAATTAAGTTCATGGAAGAGATGGATGCCCTGCGTCAGAAGGGTCTGGCTTATGTTCCTCCTCCAATGCCGGGAGGAGGTGGCGGTTCGCAGATACCAGCCCACTTGTTGGAAGACATTGAGGTAGAGGTCCCGGGAAGAGGTAACTGGATCTCTACCATAGGTAGTCTGCTTGGCAGTGCTGGCCAAATCTGGGGCGGCTACAAACAGAATCAAAAGAATCAAGAACTACTGAGTAAATGGGGATAAGACATGGCAGTCGTAGTTAAAGAAGCATCAAAGACACCCTTGGCTATTGCGGCCTTGGCAGACAACATGGCCAAGACGTATCTGCAGTACGCGCAGAACGAAACCTCTCAAGCTCAGTGGGAGCAGGAAGCCATCTGGAGAAACCAAGACAGGCAGAGAGAGCAGGAAGAGATATCTCGGCTAGGTGCCATGGCTGAAAAGATTGGCGGCATGGATGACAGTGTTTTTGTCGGTGGAGAGCTGGGCAAGATGGGCGCGGTGAACGCTGCTTATAAAGGCGCAGACTTTGCTGACTACTTGTCGCAGCCTACTGGCGAAAATGCGTACAATCCATACGACTCTACTGCCGACAACCGCGAACATTGGGAAACAACTCAATACTGGATGCGGCAAAACGGGCAGCTCCCACCAGACCCCATGGCAGACTTCCGCTGGAGGAGCATGTACAACAGGCCAAGGGTTACCACCGACGCCTACGGCATAGCCAAGTTTGCTTACGACCCCCTCACCATGCAGGGACTGGGAAGCTACAACACGCAGGGCGAATACACCCCAGAAGGTGGTAGTGGTCAAACCACATACGGAGCACCAGAGGGAACCGGCACCGCCCCATCTTTTGCCAATGAAGCTGCGGCTAGAGCTGCACGAGATAGGGGTGAAATATCCGCTGGGCAGATCATATTTATTAATGGGCAGCAGTTCAAAGTAGACCCATACTAGGGGAGCAAATGTCTGGATTCACGCCAGTTGGCCCTAAGCCAGCGTCACTCAACGGGTTCACGCCTGTTAGCAATTCTTCCGCACCCACGCAAAGCTATAGCGGATTCACTCCGGTACAGCAGGAAGAGGATCCTGCCCCGCTACAGGATCATTCTCCGTGGGCCTTTAATATGACTGACCCAACCACGGGAAGGACAGTTCCTAACTGGCTACCCCGTGGCGTAAGCAATGTATTGTTCAGTCAGACCGGCGAGCTTATGGATTTCTTTGGTGCAGAAGAAACCGCAGACAAGCTCCGACAAGCTTCCCAAGACTCATTCGGCTTCACTAAGAAGTACGATTGGGAGGACGTAAAAGAAGAAGGAATTGGCGTCCTGCCAACCATAGGCCGTGGTCTCATGTATGGCCTAGAGTCAACCCCTACATCCCTTGGCTACCTCGGAATGATGGCTCCCGGCATGGTCGGAGGAGCCCCCGCAGCAATAGTCGGATCAGCCCCCGTATTTATCTCGGAGCTTGAGCGTATTGCTCAGGCCCGCGCTCGTGCTGACGGTGTTGAGGAGGGCATAGATCCAACCCTTAGCCAGTACACAGCAGCAGCCCCCTCTGCCTTGGCCAACATAGCCCTAGACAGGATCGCTGCTAGAGCACCGGTTGTCAGTAACGCAGGTCCGCTTAAATCAGCATCACTAGAGTTCGGCACAGAGGCTATACAAGGCGGCGGCGAAGAGTTCGCTACCATGTACGGAACCCAATCGCAGCCGGATATGGACGTTCTGGACGCGGCTCTTGCTGAGGGTGTTGCGGTTGGCCCGCAGGCTGCGGCTCAGGCTGGTTACGCTGCGTACAGGGACCGATTCAGACGGGCCGTTGTAGAGGGCGAAGGGTCAGCAGGAACAGCTACCCAATCACCTTTTGCTCCAGAAACGGGACCCATGGCACCACCTCCAGATGGGCAACAGACCCCAGAGGGCATGGTTGAGACTGGACCCGCTGCTGGTCTAGAGGGGCAAACGGATGTAGGAATACCAACGTATGGTCCTAATGACGAAATAACAACAGAAGACCCTAATACACCACAGGACGGCGTGGTAGGCCCAGAGCAGGGCGTTGAGATTGACCCTGTATCAGGGCAGCCTGTCCCCGTAAATACTGGCACAGATCAGTTCGTGGACGATGACGGCGTGATAGTTGATGCCGGTGGTGTCTACACGGGCGACGAGGCATACGGCGGTGACCCGTCAGTAATAGCAGATACCGGCAACCCAGAAGGCGAAGTATTCTACGGCGACCCAACCCTTATAGAAGATGCTGGTCCGAATGCCTCTGCCCAGCCACAACCAAATCCCGCTGCCAAGACCGAGCCAGAGATTGAGGTTGTTCCATCTTTTGCCGTTGATGATGAAGCGGAAAGGGTTGAGGCAGAAATAGGTGATGTCGCCGAGGAGGCTGAGAAGGCACTAAAGGCTGCGGAGAAAAAGGTCAAGGAAGCTCGTAAGTCTGGTAATACAGAAAACCTGAACAGGGCTCAACGTAATCTGGCTGACCTAAAAGAGAATATTGCGTTTAATCGGAAAGGTAGCGCAGCAGACATTGAGCTTGAAGCAACCGAGCTGGAAAAGCTCAATAGGGAAGAGCGCAACAAGGTACGCAAGAAAGGCGATAAGAAGGCAATTAACGCCAAATACGATGAGACCATTATTGACCACTCCAGCAAAGATTTTAGAGAAAATGATCTAGGCGATTTTGACAACATAAGGGCCGGGTGGGGCGTAAGAAACGACGGATTTGGTGGGAGCTCGCAAGAGAACTTCACAAGAAGGATCCAGAGAAAGGACGGCACCGGGCCAAAGATTTTCGTACACAAAAACTACAAATCTAATGATCGTTTGGTTCTGAAGGCTGTAGCCACTCTGGATAAGTTTAAAAACCTTCCAGACAACTTTCCTATATTCATAACTGACGATCCGTCGAGGTCTGCCAACTTCTTGGGGCAGTCCGTACATTTTGCAATGGACTCCAGTCTAAGCAAGGCAGATCTTGAAAAAATAGCTGCTCTCAGATCCACGAAAAAAGGCACAAAAGCTTGGAACAGTTTGGATAAGAATGCCGTAGGGGTAGTCTTAAACCTAAAAAAGTCAGAGAAGTTTACGAGAGAGAACAAAGGAGCTCGTCAAGCAATACCCAACTCTATAGAAGAGACAATTGCGCATGAGATTGCGGTGCATGCCATCCAGCATCTTAGCGTTAAAGGGAATAGTAGACAATCAAACGCCCCTTACAAAGAATTCTGGAACTCGGTTTATTCTGCAAACAAAGCTGTAATAGATAAATGGGTGCAAGAAGACGGTAAAGGATATCGCAAAGAGTTTAATGAAGGGAGGTTTTATGCTGTTGCAGAGGAATACTTCGCCGCAAAACTTCAGAGTGAGATTGCTGCCATTGCAGCTGGTGAGCAGAAGACATTTTCCGCGCAGATGGTTAGGTACCTTCGACAGCTTGCTGCCTACCTACATAAACTAACTGGGTATGAATACACCGAGGCCATGGTTTCCGAGGTTCTTATTCAGAACGCAGAGAGAATCTTTGACCCTGATGGCCCAGTGGTTACGAAGCAGGATACGGATTTAAAGAGCTTATACGAGAGCCAGAAATGGGATAAGCCCACTAAGCCTGAGCTGGGTAAAGCTCCTCCGCCAATAAAGACAATGCCTGCGGCTGAGGAGGCTTCTGTAAAGCCAGAGAGGACATCCAAACAAGAAAGGCTTTCCACCGAAACCAAGGTCCTTAGTGAAGAGGTTGAGTACACCAAGGAAGAGCAGAAGACTCTGGATGAAGTTGAGCCGGTGGTCAAGCTCGATAATGTCGGAACCAAGGACTGGAAGAAGACTCACGGAACCCCAGAGACTTGGGCTGACGTTGACTGGGTAAACGCACTGCTCCTTGGTCGCGGCGAGTTAATACCCGCCAATGTCAAGCGGCAAATCAATGCACAGATCGTCAAGGCTAACGATGCCCTGATCGAGAAGTTCAACATCGACCTCGCCTCTTTGAGCATCACTGGACTTACTGGATTGTCGGCTCAGGAAGCTTACCTTGAAGCCCGCTACAGAATGATGGGCAAGTACCTGAAGGTGGATGAGTTCGCTGGACAAATCTACAAGACCTTTGAGAAAGCGGACAAGGCCGACCAGAGCCAAGTGTTCGACTACCTCACCGGCCAGATAGAAGCGGAGCAGATGAACGTCCCTGATAACGTCAAGGACATGGCTGTTCGACTGAAGGCAAACATCGACAAGAACGCGGAGACGCTTATTCGTATGGGCGCGTTACGCCGCGACACCGTTTTCGATGAAAGTGGCGGTAACCACTACCTACCAAGGCTTTACCTGAAGCACGTACTGGGCGAGCAGAACTACCGATCCCTGTCTGGTGGCGGTGCCATGAGCGACCAAAGCTACACCAAACGTCGCAAGCTCATTAAGAAGGGTGACAGGGTTGCTACTGGCAAGCTCAAGGGTCCAGACGGAAAGGCTTACGACATCAACGACATCATGTCCGAGAAGGAGCGTGATGCCGCGAAAAAGAGGCATGACCTCTGGAGGATTGACCGGGACGAGTTCTTAGAGAATAACCAAGAGAAGCTGCTTGAGATGTACGAGGCAGCAGAGATAGCCGCAAGGAAAGCCAAGGCTAAGAGAAACAACCCTGACAAAATCTTCAATGAGGATGAGTTCGACAATACGAAGCTCACCGATGAAGAGAAGGCTAATGTTCGCAGAAAGGTGGAGGAGAAGGCTGTACCGGCAAGGCTGCGTGAAGTAAACGAGCCGAAGGTATCAGCTCACGAGCAATCCAAGGAAGAGGTCAAGGCTGCTTTGGCTGACCAAGACAACTCCGATTGGACATATGAGTACCGTATCGCTACCGAGGAAGAGGTGGCCAAGGACGCGCCCTACATTGAGATACTGGGCGAGATCATGGACCCCGGCTACTTGGGTGCTTCTACTACCTCTAAGGTTGGTAGGGATATAGCCACGGCTGAGTTCCTGATAGAGATTGCCAACTCTGGAAACACAGATTGGATCGCTCCGCAGGGCATGACCAAGATTCACCTCCTAAAGAAAGAGGATGGAACCATCGAGGTTGTTGCTGGCAAGACTGGTAAAGCTGTATCCAGCATATGGCTGAGGAGAGAGGCTGACATTCTTCAGGAAAGAATCGATTCTGGCCACATGACAGAAGAGGCTGCAGCGAACGCCCAGAATGTTGCCAAGAGCTACAGAAAAATAGCCAGCGATATAGAGTCTGAGATGGAATCCTCTACTGACTGGCAGAAGGTTAAGAAGCAGTTTAGACAGGTGCCTGATTCACCAAAGTACGGTGTTCTTGCAGGCATGTACATTAACAAGCGCATCTACAACGACATCTTCTCTAGCACAAACAAGGGGGAAGGTAACAAGTATTGGCAGACAGCGGAGAAGCTGCACGCATACTTCAAGGTAGCAAAGGTTCCGCTTAACCCACCAACAGTAGCACGCAACGTAATCTCCAACTACGTTCTGATGACCTTGGATGGCATCGGTATAGTCTCTGGCGCGAAATACATGGTCAGAGCTTTTCAGATTTTGAAGAACCAAAATAATCTGACCGGCTTGGACAAGGCTGCGTTTGATGCCATGAAGAAGTACGGCATTGAGCTGCAGACCTTCACTAGCGAAGAGATGTCTGTCATAAACAAGGAGTTCAAGAACCTAGCCAAGCAGGATTCTGGATGGAGAGGCAATGCGTTTGCCCAAGCCATGGCAATTAGCAAAGCTCTGAACGCAGCTGGAAAGGGTCTCAAGAATGCTACTGATCTGTATGGCAAGGTCGAGACATGGCAGAAGCTTGCTGTTATCCGCTACCACATGGAGCATGGTGCTACACAGTGGGAGGCGGTACGCAGAGCTCAGGAAACACTGTTCGATTACTCGCTGCTGAACAAGGGTGCCAAGGCGTTCCGTAAGGTTCCTGTCGGTGCCCCGTTCTTATCCTTCTCCCTGCTATCGCTACGACGCTTTGGGCAGGTTGCATCGCGCAACCCAATGAGGCTTTTCCATTGGTTCGCATTGAGCCAGCTTATATGGGCCGCTGCTGCTACGTCCGAGGATGTGGATGATGAGGATTTGGAGAAGCTGCACAAGGGCCTGCCTGAGTACCTAGCCGACAAACCTTCTCCGCTCATGGTTCCGCTACCTTTCAGGGATAGCCATGGCCGGATGCAGTTCCTCGATCTGGCGTATATACATCCGTTTGGGATTCACTGGGAAATCCTGAAGAACTTTGCTGGTGGGGATGTGGATGAGGCGGCAGAGACGTTCGGCATTACCGGAGCACCGCTTGTACAGTTTGCTATTGCCATGAGCACCGGTCTTGATCCGTTTACCAAGCAGAAGATTACCGAGGATGGCTATACGTGGGGCAGGAAGATGTGGGACAGGATGGGATTCCTGTACTCGCAGATGACCCCCAGCATCATTGACTTCCGTGGCGATGGCAAGGGGCGCAGCCCATTCTACAAAATGTATGAGGCCGCTACCGGGAAGGTTGGGGCAAGCAAGCTCAACTATGGCGAGGCTAAGTTCAGTATGGGGCAGGCTATCGCTAGGTTGGCTGGTATCAACACCTACGGCATCGACCCTGAGACATCCGCATCCAAGAACCTGATGCTTATGAAGTACAAGAAGGCAGACCTACAGACAGCTTACAAAAGGCTGATTAGGAACCCCAACATCAGCGAAGAAGAACGTGCAAAGATAAAGATGGAATTTGAGATGCAGATGATGGCTATGATTCAGGACATGGAGGAGATGGCAGAGCTTGCCAACATCCACCCGAACCTAAGACTAAAGGATATTAAGGAGTAATCGGCGGGGATAACCCGGCACTCTCCCACCGGGCCCCCGCCTTCTTTATGGACATCGTAAGATTAACCTTCCGCGATATAACCGCTACCTGCGATTGGACCACTCACGATGAGGTGGAGTGCCTACCTGTAGAGCTGATAGGCTGGTTGGTTCACAACGATGGAAAAACCGTGAAGGTGGCAACTGCGTATTCAGACAATGGTTTCTCGTCCGTCCACGCAGTGCCGTGTGGGTGTGTTGTCTCTACTGAGATTCTGGCTTACGACTCAATGCCGAAACTAGCCTACCCTTCTGATTCCTAAGATAATGCTTGTTGGTTACGGCTTGCGAGCTGTGGCCAAGGGCATAGGAGGCCATCACTGGGTCCTCCCTATCCGTAGCTGACTTGGCCCGGATATCCTTCATAACAAACCGCTCAACGCCAGCTGGAAAGTGCTTCTTAAACAATTTCTGGATGCGGTCGTAGTTCTCAAAGCTATTGCCTTGGTCATCGCGAACCACGGTGAACCCCATTGGCTGACGTTTCCTGCTTGATTCAACCAGCTCCCTTAGCTCGTCGGACCAGTAGAAGCGGACCTTCTTTCCAGTTTTCCCCTCGGCTGCATAAAGCCACTCATCATAGCAATCGCTAAACCGAACTTTCAGTGCATCACCCGGACGCAGGCCAGTTAGGTATGTCAGCATCATCAAGTCCTTTACGCACTGAGGCATTGCCTTGTACACCGTGTTGAATTCCTCATCCGTTACATAACGGTTCCTAGCCAGCTCACGATTTCGCTTAACCCCCATTGTGGGGTTTTTTTCTAGGTAGCCACGGTTCACGCCCCAACCAATCATCTGGCTTAGGGTGGCTATCTCCCGATTAGATTGATAACGCTTGCCAGTATCAAGGTAATCTTGAATCTCAACAGCTCTGATCGAATCCAGAACTCTTTTGCCGAACTCGCGATCCAGTCTAGCCCCCGGCGCAAGGTGCTTTCTGTATTCGCTGAGAGTCTTTTCAGATAGCAAACCGTCCTCAACTTCGCGCTCTCTGGACTTGAGCCATAATGCAGCCAATGGTTGGAGTTTGTTTTTCGCTTGTTCATGATCGTTCTTTATGTCGTGGTAAGCCTTCATAACCACGGCCACCGGATCATCCTTGTGGGCTATCTTGGTCCACACTCGATCCCCGTTTACCATCTTGGAGAAGTACCAGTGATTGCGCTTGAGGCTAAGGTTTTTTTGCTTTATCATCTTCTCTCCCGGTTTGAATTAGGGCGGCTGCCCCGGACAGGTAGGAGGTATAGAACGCGGGCCCGTCCGGGGCTTGGTTCAGGCTGCCGCTTAACCTGCAAACACCCCACGTTCGGAAATTAGGTGGGCTTTTGAACGGGAGCCCTAACCCGTAAGCCTTGCTTTAGGCGGCTTCAGCCTTTTTCTCAGGGGCCGACAAGGCTTTAACCTCTTCGGCAGTGAGAAGTCGGTGGAGGACTGAGCCATCCTCCTCTCGTTCGATGCGATAAGTTTTAGGCACTAGCTCGTACACCGTGTAGATACCTTTTTCCACATCGTTTACAACCGTGGATTCCGCCTCTTTGACAATCCGCGTGGACATGTCAAGCGGGCTGCGAAAGCCACTCATGCGGGCCAGACCCTCAAACAACTGATCGAAAGCCCTCATTGAACTACTAATTGAAGTTATGCTACGCATACTTTTACTCCTTACACCTTTGCGCAGATCGAAGGGTCTACGCTTCCCTAGAAGGGCAGATCATCATTAAAGTCGTCGCCTTTACTGGCCGCCGGTTTATGCTGAACTGCACCACCTTCTCCTTTCGCATCTAGGAACTTAAAGTCTCTCCCCTTGATGTTGGCAGCGGTCATCTCAACGCCGTCCTTCTCGTACTTCCGATATTCAAGAGACCCGCCCACATACAGCTTGCTACCCTTGTGGACGTACTGAGAAATAATCTCAGCAGGTTTGCCCCAAAAACTAACTCGGTGCCACTGAGTCGATTCCTGCGGCTGTCCAGATTTATCTTTGTACCG
>Ga0255776_10006610_pt1 | contig 11807 bp, 11 predicted proteins | sample 071ome_19_FD_179974 | JGI IMG/M metagenome (GOLD analysis project Ga0255776, IMG submission 179974) | Coastal salt marsh microbial communities from the Groves Creek Marsh, Skidaway Island, Georgia - 071413AT metaG (version 2) | ecosystem: Environmental > Aquatic > Marine > Intertidal zone >...
CGGATTGGTCTCCGTCGGCACCGAATTGGCCTCGACATGGACCATGGGTAGATCATCGCCCCGCGGCATGGCGTAATCCATGAAGGAGCCCGACTGCATCTGCCCATTGGCCGGATCGTAAGCCACGTCCTCGAATAGGATTTGCCCGAGTCCCTGCGCCACGCCCCCCTGGATTTGCCCGTCCAGCAGCAACGGGTTGATCACCACACCCACATCGTCGACCACGGTGTATTTCACCACGTCGATTTTGCCAGTCTCGGGATCGATCTCGATCTCGGCGATATGGCTGCCGTTGGGATAGTTGGCGACGTCCGCCTTGTATTCCGTGGCGGCGGCGAGGCCCGGCTCGAAACCGGGCGGGCATTGCGCCGGATCGTAGGCCACGGCGGCCAGTTCCTTCAGGCCGACAGACCGGTCCGTGCCGGAGATGGTGAACCGGCCATCGGCAAATTCCAGATCAGCCTCCGCCGCCTCCAGTATATGCGACGCCAGGGTCTTGGCTTTGTCGATGATCAGCCCCGCCGCCTGATAGGCCGCAGAGCCGCCCAAAGCGGAGACACGGGAGCCGCCGGTACCGAAGCCGTTCTGCACCTCGCCCGTGTCACCTTCGATCACATGGATATCATCCGGCGTCAGGCCCAGATACTCGCACGCGATCTGGGCATAGAGCGTGTGGTGCCCCTGGCCGTGATTGGTGGTGCCGGCATAGATGGTCAGCTTGCCGTCCGCATCGAATTTCATCTCGTTGAACTCGAACCCCGCCGGCGCGGCGCGCTCGATCGTGTAGCTGATGCCGAGCCCGCGCAGTTTGCCGGCGGCCTCGCTCTCTTGTTTGCGCGCGGCAAAGCCGTCCACATCAGCCGCCTCAACGGCCATCAAAAATGTCTCTTCGAACCGGCCGGAATCATAGTTGAAATACAAGGGCGTCTGATAGGGAATGGCGTCGGCCGGGACCATATTGCGGCGGCGCAGTTCCACCGGATCAATCCCCAACTCCCGCGCCGCCGCATCCACCGTCGTCTCGATCACGAAAGACACTTCGGGCCGCCCCGCCCCCCGATAGGCCGCCGTCGGGCAGGTATGGGTAAAGACGCCGGTAATGTTCACATCCGCCGCCGGAGTGGTGTAGACCCCGGCTAGTCCGCCCAGATGGATGGTCGGCGGCCCGGCCGCCAGCATGGAGAGATACGCCCCCAGGTTCGCCGTCGTATCGACGCGCAGGCCCAAGAACTTGCCGTCCTTGTCCAGCGCCAATGACGCCTCGGTCACATTATCCCGGCCATGATGATCGGTCAGGATCGCCTCGCCCCGGTCCTCCACCCATTTGACCGGCCGGCCCAATTGCTTGGACGCCCAGACGGCCAACACATATTCCGGATAGAACGAGTTCTTCATCCCGAACGCGCCGCCCACATCGTTGGTGATGACCCGGTATTTCTCCACGTCCTCGCCGAAAATCGCGGCGGCCAGCACGCGCCGCATACCGAAGGCGCTCTGTGCGCTCAGATAGATCGTATTGAAATCGGCGTCCGCATCATAAGACGCCAGGATGCCACGCGGCTCCATGGAATTGGCCGCCACTCGGTTGATGGTCAATTTCTGTGTCACCACATGATCGGCGGCGGCAAAGGCCGCATCGGTCGCCGTCTTGTCGCCGGCATGGTGGGTAAACGCGATATTGTCAGCCCGCTCCGGCCAAACTGTGGCATCCGCACCGGCGGCCGTCGCCGTCCCCACCACGGCGGGCAGGGGCTCATAGTCCACATCGATCAAATCAGCCGCTTCCCGCGCGGCGTCCAGACTATCGGCCACGACAAAGGCTACGCCATCGCCGACAAACCGGACCGCGTCGGCCGCCAGGGCCAACTGTACCGGCTTGAAGATGCAGTCCGGGTCCCAGTCCACCGTCGGCGGATCCATATAGGGCATGGCGCCCAGCCCGGCAGCCTCGTAGTCCGCGCCGGTCAGCACCAGGTGCACGCCGGGCGCGGCCCGGGCCGCCGACACGTTGATCCCCTTGATCGCGGCATGGGCGTGGGGGGAGCGCAGCACGAACCCGTGCAGCGTGCCGTCCAATTTGATGTCGTCCACATATTGCCCCCGCCCGGTCAGAAAGCGCGGGTCCTCCGTCCGCCGGACGGGCTGGCTCATGCCGAATTCACCCATGAGATGGTTCCTCTACTTCATCATCAAAACAATTTTGCCGCGGACATGACCGGTTTCGATCATTTGGTGCGCCTTTGCCACGTCCAGCCAAGGCACGGTCTGAATGTCCGGCAGCTTGATCGCGCCCTGGGTATAGAGGTCAAGAATGCGCAGCTGATGGGCCCGGTCCCTGTCGACCTTGGGCCGGAAGACAGTGACGTCATCCCGGGGCGGTTTGGCGTCTTCCAGGAGCGGCCCGATATAGGCAATCCGCCCGCCGGGTTTCAGCACGCTGAAGGAACGCTGGTGCACCTCCAAACCGATCAGATCAAACACCGCGTCGAGATCGGACAGAACCTCCGTGAAGTCCTGTTCGTTGTAGTCGATCACCTCGTCCGCACCCAAACCACGCACATAGTCGTGGTTGGCCGCGCTCGCCGTGGTGATCACATGCGCGCCGATATGTTTCGCCAGCTGGACGGCGAAGCTGCCGACCCCGCCCGCCCCGGCGTGGATCAGGATTTTCTCTCCAGCCTTCAGTTCCAGCGTGTCTTCGATGGAGACCAGCGCGGTCAGTCCGGTGAGCGTCAGCGCCGCCGCTTCTTCGTGTTTCAGCGTATCCGGTTTGTGCGCCACCACCGAGGCGTCCACCGTCAGCATCTCGCAATAGGTGCCTTCGATCCCCGCCGGCAAAACGCCGAACACCGGATCACCCGGCTGGAAGTCGGTCACACCCTCGCCACAGGCCGCCACAACGCCGGAAAAATCCCGGCCCAGGCAGTAGGGAATAGAGAAACTGGTCCATCGGGAATAGGCGCCCCGCGCCCGAACCTTGGCGTCCGCCGGGTTGACGCTCGCCGCGTGCACCTCGACCAGGATTTCACCCGCCGCCGGTTTCGGATCCGGCACCTCTTCGACCTGCAGGACCTCCGGTCCGCCCAGTTCGTGAATCAAAATTGCTTTCATCGTCAACTCCCTGCCCAGCCTTCCATTTTCCCCCTACTTTCCCTCACCGCTCCTCAAACAGCAAGCGGACACCGAGGCCCAGGAACACTATGCCGCTGGTCCGGTAGATCCAGGCGAGCACATTGGGCCGGGCACGGAGCCATGCCGACAGCGTGCCCGAGAAATATCCCACCGGCCCTTTGATCAGGAACGTCAGCGCGGCAAAGGTGAAACCCAGCACAAAGGCGGTCAGCGCCGGCTGCGCAATCTCCGGCGGGATGAACTGAGGCAGGAAGGCAAAATAGAACAGCACGACTTTGGGATTCGACATGTTTGACAGCGCGCCCTCAATAAACAACCGGGACAGTGACGCCTGCCTGGCCGCCGCCACGTCCAGCCGCCGTTCATTCGAGAAAATGAGCCGCAAACCCAGATAGGCCAGATAGGCCGCGCCCACATACTTAAGGATCGTATACGCCAGGTCGGAGGCGACCAGGATCGCGCCCAACCCGAATGTCGCGATGATGCTATGGCAGACCAGCCCGGTGCTGATCCCCGTCGCCGTGATCACCCCGGCACGGCGGCCCAGCGCCATCCCCCTGGACATCACAAGGATCATATCCTGGCCGGGCGCGGCGATGACCGCGACAGAGGCCGCCACATACAGCAGCCAGGGAAGATCGGCCATGGTCATGGCGCGCGCCTAGTGCCCGCCAATGGCGCGGGCGAGATTGCCAACGATCTCCGCCATATCGGTCAGCGCTTCGGTGCGGGGGCCGACGGCGATGTGCGGCGACAGCACCACATTGGGAAACGCTTTCAGGGGCTCATCCTCGGCCGACGGCTCCTCGTAATGCACATCAAACGCTGCGCCGCCCAGCTTGCCCGACGTGAGCGCCGCCATCAGGGCGTCCCGCTCAACGATATGGGCGCGGGACACATTCACCAGGATCGCCCCCGGCTTCATCAACTCGAACGCCTTGGCGTCGATCATACCCCGCGTGCCGTCATTCAAGGGCAAATGCACGCTGACAAAATCGGACCGGCGCATCAGCTCATCAAAAGAGACATATTCCGCGCCCCACTCGGCCTCCACCTCTGGCGGCAATTGGCGGCGCTGGTAATAGAGAATTTTCATGCCCATGGCCTTGGCGCGGATGGCGACCTCCCGGCCGACCTCGCCCAGGCCCAGCGCGCCCAAGGTCGAGTTGAACAGGTTCTTCAGACCGGTTACCCGCGCCCAGTTCGCGCCCGAGATATGCTTCACGTCATAGAGTTTCGGGGCGTAGCCCCGCGCCTCCAGTGCGGCGAAGTCGAGCGCCCGGTCGGTGGCGACGATCTTGCGGCCGACAGCCATCATCAGCGCAATCGCATGCTCGCCGACGGCCCGGTTGACCCGGCGGTTGAATTCGGGCGTCGCCACGCCCTTCGCCGCGCAGGCGTCCAGATCAATGTTGCGCCGGTCGAGCCCGAAGTTTTGCACGATCCGCAGCTTTGGCGCGATGGCCAGCTCTTCCGCCCCGATCTCCAGCGCCTCGATCACCGCGCCGTCCGCGTCCGGCAACAGCGCGCGAAGCTCATCCTGGTCAGCGGCGGTGCGGACGTCCGCCGGGTAAATCGCCGCGCAATCTTTCTGCACACTGGCGATCCAGCCGTCCACATCGGGCACATCGAAGGCCAGGAAATCCTTGAACGCGGCCAGGCGTTCAGGCACGACCGTATCGTCCAGCAGGCACTGGACGAAACGCAGGATTTTGTCGTCCTCGACGATGATCATGGCCATGAGCAAACACTTTAAGCAGTTGAGACAGTTGAGGCTCGTGAGCGCAAAGCGTAGTCTTCCCGCCTCGTAAAACAAGGTCTTTAGTGGGAGAATCTCCATGGCCCGCGTGCCCCTCCTCGAACCCGATTCCGACCCCGCCTTTGCCGAACTGGCGGAAACCATCGCCGGTCAGCGCCGGGGCAAGTTCCTGAATATCTACAAGCTGCTGCTGCATTCCCCGCCCCTGGCCGAGGCCTGGTTCAACTTCAACAACGCGGTGCGCTGGGGGACCGAGCTCACCGGCCGGCTGCGGGAAATCGTGATCATCCGCATCGCCTATCTGAACAGTTCCGAATACACTCTCAAGCAGCATTTGGGTGAACTGGCGGCGGCGGCCGGCCTCACCGACGATGAGGCCCGCGCCTTAGAGGACTGGGAACCGTCGTCCCACTTCGACGCGGCCGAGCGGGCGCTGCTGGCCATGGTCGACGCCATGACCCAAAACGTCACCGTGCCGGATGAGGTGTTCGAGGCCGTGCGCCCCCACTATTCAGAGCGGGCGATTGTCGAGCTCTGCGTGGTGGTCGGCGCCTACAACATGCACACCCGCGTGTTCGGCGCACTCCAGGCGGATTTGGAGAAAGACTAGGCAATTTAGATTGGTGCCTGGCGCCAAATGGCCGATTTTAGCCCCTCTGGTGCCTGGCACCGGGGGAATGACTAAATGATAGGCAGAGCAGTTGGCTCCGGGCGCCGCCGGGACAATAAAAATCAACCGGCCGGTAAATAGGTCCGCGCCCATCACCGCACATGCCAGTTCAGTCTTAACCCGCATTTTTTCTCGATGCAGGCCCGTAAGGCGGCCTCCAACGCCGCTGTCCGCCGGCCGTCGACCTCGCCCTCGAACACGCCCTCCGACTTTAGATAACTCTGATAATCCTTGATGCGCTCGGAACCGCCCTTCTCCATGGATTTTTCCATGAGCTCGGCGGCGGCACGCGGGTTCCCCCACTCCATCTGCAGCCGGCCTACCGTGTTAAAAAATCGGACCTGTTCCGTGATCCGGGCATAATAGGGATCAAAGTCATGATCGTCCCCCGATCCGGCGGCCCTGGCATGGTCCCGCACCGCATACAGCCAGGCGGTGACATATTCTTTTGTGTCCGGCGAGAGATTGACCGCCTTGGTGTGATCGGCCAGCGCCGCATCAAAATCCTTTAGCTCGCCATGCAAATTGCCGCGTTGGTAATAGGCAGACGGGCCGCTGAACTCTGCCTTGGCGCTATTGGAGCCATTCGGCAGTTTAAGCAACTCTAGCTGCTTCTTGGCCGCGTCCGGACGGCCCGCCGCCGAAAGGACCCGTGCGCGTTCCTTTATATAGAGATCATTGTGCCGTTCGTGGGCGTCAAACCAAATCCGGACCGACTCGTTGATGTCGGTCAGGGCCGCCTCGGGGCTGCCTGACAGCCGCCACGCCTGCGCACGATAAAAAAGAACGTAGGCTCTCTCCAACTTGGACGCAGGCGATATACCGGCCAGCGCCGCCGTCAGATGGCGCACCGCCTCACCAGGCCGGCCATCTTTCAGCGCCAATCTGCCCAGCCGTTCCTCTCCTGTCACAACTTCCTGCGCGGAGAGAGTCGCCGAAGCGAACGGGCCTGCCGCCCCTGCCAGGATCAGAGTCGAAAAGAGGACCGGGCGAATGCGCCGGAAAATGAAGCTACTTCGGGTCACAGACCTGCCTCCACCAAGAGACGGAAAAACGCACACCGCAGGCAAAGAACGCTAAATCAATTTCGATTTTTTGGCGAGAGAATAAAATTAATTTCTCTCATAGAATTCTGGAGACCAGCCTAGGAGCCCGCTTCCCGGCTTTTCAATATCTCCAGCAGTTCGCTGATGGTTTCTGGCGGGGCATCCAGCTCGTTCTTCAGGTCCATGTCACCGAGCCAGCCGAGCCGGGCTGCGCTGGCCAGTGTGGTGATCGGTTCGACCCCCAGTTCCTCCAGCGTCTCGGCCACCGAGAGCATTTCAACGCCCTGGCGCTTGGCGTGGTTCACGAGGCGCGGCGCATAATAGTCACAGAGTTCCTGCCAGTTGATCTGCGGGAAGGTGCCCTGCAGGGACTCGATCACGATGTCCTCGGCCTCCAACTGCTTGGCGGCATAGAGGCTCTCTATCAGGATGGCGGTGAAGCCCTTCATGAACACGCTCCGCACCATCTTCAAAGACGAGGCGTCACCGATCTTTGCCCCCACCACCCGCTGGTCCATGCCGAACTCGGTCAACAGGTCCGCCAGCTCCTGGGCCTTCGCGCCGGCCAGCAGCATGGGCGTGGCGATGCCTTTGGGCGGAAACAGATCCATCACCGCCGCCTCCACATAGTACGCACCGCCGGCCTCGACCACGGCGGCGGCTTTGCGCTTCTTGGCCGGCGAGGTGGAGTTGATGTCGAGGTAGAACTGGCCGGGCTTGAGATGCGGCGCGGCGTTTTCCGCCGCCACCAAAGTCTCGTTGGTCACCACGGCGCTGAACACCACGTCCGCGCCTTGAACGGCTTCTTCAGTCGAATTGGCCAGGGTGATTCCGATCTGATCCGCCTTGTCCCGCATCGCCGGCGCATGGGCCTCGTCATGGATCAGGATGTCATAGGCCGCCGTGATGGTCGCACCGGCGTCCTTGAGGCCACGGGTCAGGATACCGCCGGCCTCGCCAAAGCCGATGAAGGAGATTTTGGCTGAGTTACCCGTCACGTGATCGGTCATCGAATTTGGGCATCCCGGAACCGCACCCGGCAGGCGGCGAAATCGAAATTCCGCTTATAATCGGCGGGCTTGGTCGGCAACACCCGGGCCAATAAAAAGCGTGGCCCCGGCGCTTCCCGGATGAATTTGGCGGCGGCCTCGATCTCTGACGGCTCCGATATGGTCAGGGTGGAGGAAAAGCCTGCCCCACGCGCGATCTCTTCCAGGTTCGTCGTCCCCGCGGTGTGGCCTCGCTGGCCACCGGTTTCCTGGTGCAGGGAATTGTCTTCGCAGACGATGGTCAGGTTCTTGGGCGCGGCGGAGGCCACCGTCGCCAGGGAGCCCAGCCCCATCAGCATTTCCCCGTCGCCGTTGATTACCGCCACGTTGCGGTCGGGCGCGGACAGCGCGAGCCCCAATCCCATGGGGACGGCTGCACCCATGGCCCCGGCCATGGTGTAGATATTGTTGCCGTCGTCGGTCAGCGCCGCCGCATCCCGGGACGGACCGGCGAGACCGCTGATAAACAGCCAGTCCTGTTGATCGGGGAACAATTGAGCCAGCAATTCGCGACGGTCGATGTTCGGGGCGGGTGCGGCAACCATGATCAAAACGCCTTCGAGCCGAGGAATTTCTGACTAAGGACAATCGCCGCCGATTGCGCACCGGGCCACACTGCGCCGACAGCCGAAGTGACCGCCTGTTCCAGTTCATGCGGGTAATCGACCCGAAAGATATTCACCCCCATCAGCCGGAGGATTTCGTCGGTGGCTTCTCCCATTGGGTACTGCCAGGGATTCTGTTCCCCATAGTCGCCCCGCATGGTGATCATCATCAGGATCGGAAAGCGCGCACCCTTAGCCAGCGACAGAATATTCGGGCAATTGCCCAGCCCGCTGGACTGCATACAGATCACGCCCCGCCCGCCGACAAGATCAGCCCCGGCGCAGATCGCCACGCCCTCTTCCTCGCTGGTCAACAGCACCACGCGCGTGTCGTTGCTTTCCTCCGCCAGGCCGATTAGCCGGTCATTGCCCGCATCGGGCACATGGGTGAACAAGTCCACGCCCGCGTCTTTCAGCAGGGTAAACAGTTCGGCGGACCATTCTTCGTGACGATGCGGCTCGGTGGCCATAAGCGCTCTCCAAAGTACCGCGACAAAGTATGGGCGCGGGTCCGGTTCTTCAAGACATCAAATTGATGTAGAGGCAACAAGGGTTTGAAATTGCTGGTCTATTGTGGGACCAAGAAGACATAAGCGATCAGGGACCCCTCTATGACATTCTGGTGGTCGGCGGCGGCCAGGCCGGTTTGACTGCGGCCATCACGGCAGCCGAAGCCGGGGCCAAAGTGTGCGTGGTTGAAGCCGCGCCCAAAAGCCACCGGGGCGGCAACACGCGCCACACCCGGAACCTTCGCGCCATGCACGAAGCGCCCAACGACTATCTGATCGAATCCTATCCGGAAGAGGAATATTGGGACGATCTGATGCGGGTCACAAAGGGCGTGACGGACGAGCATCTCGCTCGGATGACCATCCGCATGTCATCTGAATGCGCCGGCTGGCTGGAAGACCGGGGCGTGATTTTTCAGCCCGCCCTTAAAGGCACGCTTCATCTGGGCCGCACCAACGCGTTCTTCATGGGCGGCGGCAAGGCGCTGTTGAACGCCCTCTACCGCCGGGCGGAAGCCTTGGGCGTGGTGACGTTCTACGACTCGCCGGTAACCGAGATCGTCATGACCGAGGACCGGTTTGAGGAGGTGAAGATCGATTCTGAGGCCGGCGGCGGCAGCTTCCGGGCCAAGGCGCTGATCGTGTCCGCCGGCGGTTTTGAATCCAATTTCGATTGGCTGCGGGAGGCCTGGGGCCCGGCGGCCGACAACTTTCTGATCCGGGGCACGCCCTACAATATGGGTAAAGTCCTGAAACTGCTGCACGACAACGGCGCCAAGCAGATCGGCGATCCGACCCAATGCCACGCCGTCGCTATCGACGGCCGCGCCCCCAAGTTCGACGGCGGCATCGTCAGCCGGGTGGACTGTGTCTCTCTCGGCATCGTGGTCAATGTGGAGGCCAAGCGCTTCTATGACGAGGGCGAGGATTTCTGGCCCAAACGTTACGCCATTTGGGGCCGTCTTGTGGCCGGCCAGCCGGATCAGCTCGGCTATTGCATCATCGACGCCAAAAGCATCGGCAAGTTCATGCCCACCGTGTTCCCGGCGATCCAGGCCGATACTATTGCCGAGCTGGCGGCGAAGATCGAACTGGACGCCGCAACCCTTGAGAAAACAGTGAGCGAGTTCAACGCGGCCGTGAAGCCCGGCGCCTTCGATCATATGGTGCTCGACGATTGTCATACCGAAGGCTTGGAGATCAACAAGTCCCACTGGGCCCGCGCCATCGAAGAACCCCCGTTCAGCGCCTATCCGCTCCGGCCCGGCATCACCTTTACCTATCTGGGCGTCGGTGTGAACGACAAGGCGCAGATGCTGATGGCCGACGACACGCCGTCTGCCAATGTGTTCGCCGCCGGGGAAATCATGGCCGGCAATGTGCTGGGCCAGGGATATCTGGGCGGCATCGGCATGACCATTGGCAACGTCTTCGGGCGCATTGCCGGAAAGGAGGCGGCGAGCTTTGTCCGTAACTGACAGCTATACCGAGGCCGAGCGGATCATGAAGATCTGCAACGCCTGCCGCTACTGCGAAGGGCACTGTGCGGTTTTCCCCGCCATGACCCTGCGCCTGGAATTCTCCAAGCCGGACCTGACCTACCTGGCCAATCTGTGCCATGGTTGTCAGGCGTGCTTCCATCACTGCCAGTATGCGGAGCCCCACGAATTCGACGTGAACGTGCCCCGGACCTTCGCCGAAATCCGCCGCGACAGTTACGCAAACGCCGCCTGGCCCGGCTTTATGAAGGCCGCCTTCCGCAAAAACGGGTTCTGGACCGTGCTGGTCCTGATCTTCGCCATCGCCGCCTTCATGATCGGCGTGATGGCGGGAAACGCAACCGGCCTGTTCGGCGCCCACGAGAACAAGTTTTACGGCGTCATTTCCCACAACACAATGATGTGGGTCTTCCTCGCCGTTTCCGCCTTTGTTGCGCTGGCGCTTGTTCTCGGCATGGCCAGTTTCTGGCGGTCCATCGGCCTGCCTATCCCCGTGGGCACGCATGCGCGGTCTGTCGCCAAGGCGCTGCATGACGCGTTTACGCTTAAATACCTGGACGGCGGCGGGGACGGCTGCACCTACCCCGACGAGGCGCCCAACATGCTGCGCCGCCGGTTCCATCATCTGACCTTTTACGGGTTCCTGCTGTGCTTCGCGGCCACCTGTGTGGCCACCTACTACCACTTCGCCCTGGACCGCCCAGCGCCGTATGAGCTGTTCAGCCTGCCGAAGCTTCTGGGCATCATCGGCGGGATCGGCCTGCTGATCGGCCCGGCTGGGCTCATCTGGCTGAAATCCAAAGCGGAGAAAACGCCACAGGACGCCGCCTCCACGCCCATGGACATGGCGTTCCTGTGGATGCTGTTCCTCACCAGTCTCACCGGCATGGCGCTTTATATCCTGGGCGCCACCGAGGTCGTTGGACTGATGCTGGTGATCCATCTGGGTGCGGTGCTGGGCCTATTTTTGACGATGCCCTACGGCAAGTTCGTGCACGGTCTCTACCGGCTGATCACCCTGATCGCCCACGCCCGGGAACAACAGCTTGATCAAAGGCTGGCCGGTTCAGCACAAAAGTAAGGAGAGCCCCATGACCGACCTTGCCTATGACCTGTCACTGTACCGGGACCGGTTTGCTGCCGGGGCGACTGGCTCGCCCGGCTATGACACGGCGGTCACGCTGATCTATGTGGTCGAGGGCAGCGTTCAGGCAGACGGCGCGACCCTCGCCGCCGGCGCGGGCGCTCGCATTCAGTACCCGGCTTCAGCCCAGCTTTCCGGCGACGTCACCGAACTGGTCCGCTGGGAGATCACGCCTGCGGGCGGCGCGGCCAAGCTGGCGACCAATGCCGACGACAGCCGGTTGTTGCTTTCCAAGCCCATAACCCTGCCTGGGGCGAGCTTTGGCCTCCGCATGGATACTGTCACGTTCCCGCCCAGTACCCGCGCCTACCGTCATATCCATGCGGCGGCGGGCATTCGCTATCTCCTGAAAGGATCGTTGGAGATCAATTCAACCCACGGGATTGATCTGATG
>Ga0255776_10006627_pt1 | contig 11795 bp, 9 predicted proteins | sample 071ome_19_FD_179974 | JGI IMG/M metagenome (GOLD analysis project Ga0255776, IMG submission 179974) | Coastal salt marsh microbial communities from the Groves Creek Marsh, Skidaway Island, Georgia - 071413AT metaG (version 2) | ecosystem: Environmental > Aquatic > Marine > Intertidal zone > Salt...
AGTCGCCCTTCTTTTGCGTCTCGCCTAAACGATTGTACATATTTAAGTTCTTATTTTTATTGCGTATTTTTAAACTCACGCTTTTAACGCGGATTTCGCCATTTTCTATGGTTTTCCGATAAAACGGTCGCGGGACGGCACATTATATTGTGCGGTCTTGCGACGCGTTTGCCTGCGCCGCTGTGTAATATACTCATTATTCGCGTAAGGCCACGGTTGCCGCGGCCTAACGCTCAGAATGCCGATTGATTGAACAAGGGGTTTTCGGTCTATTGAATCAACGTAAAAGATGCTTAACCCCCCGTCCCATCTATGCCCTAGCACCTTTGCTTAGAAAATGATTGGTCGGCACATTTTTCCGATAGAAGCGTCTTATGACGGCACAATTTAATGTGCCGTCGACTGACGTTTTTTTAAGGATAGGCTCAGAAGAAAGTAACATTTTTGTTCAAAAAAGCAGCGACTGGGTAGTCTACGATACGAGTGAGTAGATAAAGCCATGATTGCCTGAGTTTAGTGACGGACAGAACCTACAAAACGAGTTATGGTTTTTTAATGCCTTCGTTATGGTTTCTTTCGTCGGCCCCACTCTACCCATTCTCGCTTGGTATTTTGGTGTTGTTATGTGATCTACCCGTTCAGCCAAATGCCCGATGCGTTTCAATGATTTTGTATAAGTATCGTACAACCAATACACTAAAAAGCCCGTTCACGCGGGCTGTTTAGTTCAAACACAAGCGGTGTTGTGATCGCTGAATCAGGCTTCCGTATCACTGCCCTTTAATGCCACCGACCTTTGATCCTGTGAGCCTTAATGGTAGAGCCTTCAATTTCTAAGGCGTTTGATAGCCGCGCGCTCCAAAATCACCGATACGATGACACCTTCTAACAGTTCAATGTCGCTTCATTAATCATTGAAAGCCGTTGGCTTGACGTCCCTTGATTCCGTTTTCGGAAACCAAGGGAAGAACATGCTGGTGGTGTCTTGGTAGGCTTTATAGCCTGCCCGCTTTTGTACCGAAAAATACTCAGCGGGTTTAGCGCCCGTTAGATACACCAGAGTGATGTAAAGCATCACCGATGCCATAACCGAGCCTAGGCCGAGTAACGCCCACACGGTAATCGATTCTTGGTTTTGCAGTGCCCACCACGATGGTACCGTGGCGATTACAATACCCGTCCATACTAGCCATTCAGAAAAATAATTTGGGTGGCGGCTGTAACGCCATAAGCCCACATTGCATACGCCGTGTTTGTTTTTAGCTATGAACGCGAGTTTTTGTAAGTCTGCGATCGATTCTAACAAATAAGCGCCCCCCCAGAGTACTAGGCCGGCAATCTCCCAATTTGAAATATCGGTATTGGGGTTAATCGCCATAATGAATGCGGGGAACGCCAGCACCGACATATTTGCGATGCCCTGCGCCATGATTTCGGCCAGCGTATGAAATTTTATGTGCTGCGTGCCTGCTTGCTCGAACATGACTTTGCGATATTGGTACCGAGGAAAGTCCGTTTTAAAAATCACACCGGTTTTGGCTCCCATAACCACGGCACCAACGCCCATGCGTAAGCCGATAAATAGGTAAATGCACCCGACTATGGTGGCCCGCAGTGTATCGCCACTTGAAAAATACAAGACTTGCGCGCCGATTAACGCGACGCCGAATGGCCAGGCAATATCGACGAACGACATACGCCCGGTTCTTAAGTACGGCAAACAAGCGACGAATACAAACAGAATTAATTGCAGTGCGCCGTTGGCGACTAGCAGCTGAGTCAAGGCGTCGGACTGTGCCGATAGCGCACCTGCAAACAGCAATAGGAATAATGAACTGAGTACGATACCGAAGTTCATGGGAGACCTCTCTGAATCATTTGGCCAGAGTGCACACAGTAGAATCACATTGGGAAAGTGTGTGCTCTAGCCTATATTGTTATTTTTATTATTAAGCCGAGCCATTCTGGCACAGATAGGAGAAGGATATCTAGATTCAATTTGAATAAAGCATCTTACGGTGGAACAAAAGACTGTCTGCGCCAGACACCAATGCCTTCATCGATCTAGGCATTGGGTCCATGCTAGAAATCGATTTTCTGAGCGTGCAGTGCATCCATCGTTTTAATAAAGGCAGAGACCAGTTTCTCTCGTTTTTTCCAGCTTTTCAAACGGGAAGGTAGGCGACTTAACCAGTGGGTATTGGGCCCAATATCTGATGCCCGCATCGCGCTTAGTTGATGTGTCGTCTTTAAATTCTTTTGTTTCAAGACATCAATACAGTGCTCTATTTCCAACTTAGATGCAAAACGAAATTCAAAGCCATGTACCTTCACCACTAGACTAGGATAGCCTTTCACTGGATCTTTGTTAGGGAACGGCGGGCGGAAGACCGTATTCTGTTGATACGCAAGGCCCGAGTTCTCTGCGTCACAGTGAACCCAGTAACTCACTGGGCTAAATTGTCGAGCGTCGGTATAAATGATTTCAAAATGGCTCATTTTTCTGACGGTTTATCCAGTGTCTTGAGTACCCAGCGCAGCTGACGGTCATACCCATTCATATAATCCTTGAAAGTAATAGCAACATGATGATCAGGGTACAACGCATCTTTACCGTCTTCTTTAAAATGATATAACCGTTTTGAATACGTCACCGTGTGTCCGCTATTGGGTAATTGAAATTGCCCCATGTCTTGATAACCCGAGGGGCGAGCACCGGTCGGAGTGCCCACCAGTTTACTGTTTAATATTTGCGTATATTGAGCTGCGTTACTCATAGCCGCCGAGAATGTAACGCCATCTATTAAGGTGTATACCCCTGACTTCCAATCAATCGAGTCCGCCAACACTAGGGGCTGCGCCAGTATGAGCCCCACAAAAAAATCGCCACCGTAATTGTCGCGAAGATCGATAATCAGATTTTTCGATTCGTGTTCGTTAATGAATTCCAACAGGTCTTCGGCAAACGCCGACATATCGGATGCTGAAGGATAACGACGAAACTTCACGTATACGGTTTTATGATTAGCAGTCGAACCAAACCATAGATCGTCATTGATCTGCTCATGGGGGCTAAAAAGGTTGTCGTTAAAATGAGATAGCGCGTTGGTAAATTTGGGGTTGGTATCTGATGCCATGACGATGCGCTGCTGCTTGCCATTGATGGCAAATATAAATTGAGCATGCTGTGTATTAGGAATCATACCCAATCCATTCAGTGCGACCGCACTGGCAAGATAGCTGGCTGCGCTAATGCTTTCTGAATACGGGTTCTCGGTGAACGGAGCCACTGTCGCCATAGCCTTAAACGCCTCTGCGGCTGACACGCCGTTAATGGATATGAGCGTGGCCCCCAACAACGCTGCGTATTCCGTCGTGGTTTCGATCACCCTCACGGTATTTTCAATCTTTTTAAAGCGGATAGGGAATCGTTCGAAGGTTTCCTTCCATAGTGGAAACGCGGTATGCCCGTCGCCTATGCGACGAGTCAGCCTCATAAGATCGATGAGAATTTGGTTGTCTGTTTTATGGGAGAGCGTGCTGCGAATGCGCTTAAGCTCTGCTCGAAAGTCAGATTCAGATAGCACACTGAATGGGTCGATGTGTCGAGCCACCATTTGTTCGGCATAATAATCGATGTCTTGCTGCCAATGCTCTACGCGATCACTCTGCGCGAACCCATGGTTCGATAGAATCAATAATAACCAAACACTCAAGCATACTTTCATCATGTGCCACCCTGTTTACGGGGTTTCGACCACCTCCCCCCAATATACCGCTTAATATCGTCGTTGTAGACGTGGCCTTTAAAGTACCCTACTCCCGCCTCGGTGTCACATGCTCTGCCCCATAAAAAAAGCCTCTTGCGAGGCTTTTGGTTGGTATTCACATCAGGCTGGTGTTAAGCCTGCTTCTCAAACGATTTTGAGTTGTATGGATACAATATATTTAGCAAAAATACGAACGACGCTGCGCTTTCAAACAACTCGCTTGAGCGTCCAATGTGCTTAATAAACCCTTCTGCCACTATGGCAACGGCAAACCATGCTGCCACTTGATGCCACTGCGCAATCGGCACACCGAAGTATTCACAAAACGCGCGGAATTTTTCGCTCTTACGGTAAGCCACCGAAAACACCAGTAAGTAGGTTAACAGAGCAATGCCTAATAACATGCTAAAGATGATTTTGTTCACCTTTTTGCCCTCTACCACAAGGTTGTGCAAATTGGTTTCTGCTTGGGCATTGTTTTGCTTAAACCACTCAGAGCTTTCGATATTAAAAATACGTTGGCCCCAAGAGATTTCTTCGCCTGCACCAAAAAAGGCAAACAAGGCTAAAAAGCCCCATACGAATACAAACATCTTCGTTTTTTGTGCCTTCAACGTCACCGCACGATGTAAGGCCACGCCACATGATAATACAAGGCCTAACACGGTTAGCCATTCCACAACGCCATCTTCGCGAGCTAGAACGGTGGTGTAATATTCGGGGTCAATAACAGCCCAAATTGCAATCACGGCTACGTAGAGCGCGATAATAGGATAGGCGATTTTTTCCACTTTATGCATGTGTGTTTACCTGTACTTCGTGTTTATCTGAAAACCATTTTGTTTTGGCAGCCATATAGCAAAAATAAATCATACGAGCCACCAGCACCCAAATCGCGATGATCATGGCGATCGGGTCAATTAAATACAACCAAAGATTGCCGCTGCTGTAGATATCCAGTCCATTAGCCAACAGTGCCAGCATAAAATACGTGGCCAGAAGATAAATTTGTCGCCACCAAGCCACCAATCCAAACGCGACAACGGCGACGACAAATAGCCAATAATAGTGCGCCGTTGAGTAACCTAATACAAATGGATCATTCATCGACATGCCCATGGTCGCGGGATAAAGCACCACACCTAAAGCCAATAGCGCCAAATAAAACCCATTCGATAGTTTAACCGGTTGTGGGCGCACCTGATTCATAATGGCCGTTACACAAATAAGCACCGTCGCCATGCTCAAGTCAGACAAATAGCCTCGACTGAATTCCAGCACCAGCCAATGATTCGCAGGTAATACCACCACCACGGCGGCTAACAAATACGGAATAGGCCAATAGCGTTTCCAGCGCCGGGTTTGTAGCAGCTTTAGCATAATGGCCATAATGAGTAAGGCATGGCCTAGCAACCCAAATAAGGCGCTCATAGCAATGTCTCCAACCAAGCTTCGTTAAACATCACATGCTTAAATTGATGACGGTTTTCTGTATAAAGTAAATGAATCTCGCCAGCAGCGCTTTGATGCACCCAGGGGTAGGAATAACGATGGGTTTCTTGCTCTTGTGTTTCAGGTTGTTCAAAGTAGTGAACAATCTTCCAGTCTTCATGTTCAGTATTGCGATAAGCCAATGCTAAGTTGGCGCGGGCTTCGTGCTCCACATCGCGATCACGGGTAGCATTGTTAAACACCATCCAAATGCGCGCCTGACTGTCTTCGAATCCGTAAATCGCCGAGTTGGGGTTATCAATTGGCAATGACTCGTAGGGTTGCCAAGAGTAACCACCGTCGTCTGTCGAGGTGATTTGTACTTTTTGAGTGTGACGGCTGCTGTCACGCATCAGCGTGACGGCCTTCATGGGGCCCTGCACCACGACAGAGGGTTGAATGGTGTAATCACCGTCGGACATGCGATATTTGTTGATGACGGTGCCATCCAGATTTACCCGAATGATTTCACTGAATTCACCGATCAATTCTTGATAGGCCGTAATGCCGATAGAACCGTCTTGATAGATCACCGCATCGTTTTTCACCAAGGTACTGATATTGATAAACGGCGTCACTTTAAGTTGTTTAGATGCATGCCAAGTCTGGCCTTCGTCGTAAGAGAGCATCATATTGATTTGACTGGTGGCCCACCCCCCAAGAGAGACACTCACATACACCAACGCCATCACCCCGCTGGGGTGATTCACTAGCACAGGGTTGCCCAGTTTTTTAATGTAATGGTGGGTATCGTTGGCCACTTGATAGCGATCGAGTATTTTCTTTGGGGCTTGCCATTGGCCGTTTTTAGCATCATAACGGGCACTGTATAAGGCAACGTCCACATGGCCTTCACGGGTACCGCCATACCATACTGCTAATAGATCGCCATTGGTGCAATCCGCCACCGATACACTGTGCATCGTGGGCGTTTCTGCGTTGGGAATCAGGTTTTCTTGATACAGCACAGGTTTATCTACTGTCGATACCACTGGTTGGTACCAAAACACCGGCGCTTCATATTGGCTCGACCAAAGCGACAAGCCCGCCCCAGCCACGATTAAGAGCGGCAATACATAGGTTTTAATTATTTTCGTCACAAATACACCTTCCATTAGGCGCCGCATTATCCTGCCCTGCGCCCATGGCTGCAAGCCTAGATGCACTAAAAGCCCAACCTCCTCATGCTTTTTCCATCTAAACTCTCGCTTGACCAAATAACTGTATATTTATACAGTATTGCATATGAAAGAACCGATTAATACGTCATCCACTCCCCAAATTCATCCCAGCGTATGGCTCGGGCGGCAGGCTCAGACACCGACAGGGCTGAGCACCGGGTACCCTGAGTTGGATGCAATCTTGCCCCAACACGGCTGGCCAAAAGACGGCATCACAGAGATCATCTCGGCCCCTGGCAGAGGTGAGGTCTCTTTATTACTGCCCACCATGCAACGGCTACAAGCCATCAGCACACTGGTATGGCTTAGCCCTCCGTGGGTACCTCATGGGCCATATTTGGCCCATAACGGCATAGAGTTATCTCGTTTGTTGTATGTTCAGGCGCAGCAACCAGAGCAGCAATGGGCCGCAGAAGAAACGCTTAAAGAATCGGCCATAGGGGCTTTGTTTTATTGGCCAAATAAGCCTCTCTCGTTTACCGCATACCGCCGCTTACAGATTTTATGTGCAGAGCACCATAAAGCATGTTTTATCTTTATGCAGAAAGCCGCCAGCAACACACCCTGCAGCCTTAAAGTTGAGATACAAAACAGAGGCATGAATGCCCTTCGCTTAAAAATATTAAAAAGCCGAGGGCAGTGGCAACAGCCTGAGCTGGATCTTCCCTGTCATAACGTCTCATCCTTTCGGTACGCATAACAGAGCCTTCACCATGTGGTTATACGTGTATATGCCCCATCTCTATCTACAGAGTTTGCCCATGGCAAATGAGCAGCCTATGGCGTTGATTCACCCTCGCCATAATCACATATTGGATATGAACACGGCAGCGAAACAAAGTGGCATTAAACACGATATGAGTCTGTCTACGGCCAGCCTACTCAACCCGCAATGCCAATGGATTTCATTGCATACTGAAACTCAAAAAACGTTTCACGAGAATGCTGCTCTCACCGCTGGCAAACTGGCCTCTTGGGTGAGCCTAGATGAAGAAGACGGCCTGTATCTTGAAATCGCCAGTATGAAGAAGCTCATGGGTGACGGTAAGACCATTGCTCAAAACCTGCGTATACACCTGCCTCATCTTACGCTGTTCATTGCCAGCGCACCGAACGCTAAGGCAGCCAAACTGCTGGCAAGAAGTGAAATAGAACAGCATCTTTCTGACAGAACACTGCTGCTGTTTATGAAAGGGCTGCGTTGTGATCGGTTATCTTTTCCCCCCTCTCTCGAACTGGCCTTAAAAAAATTGGGCATTCGTACCTTAGGTGAACTTTTTAAGTTTTCAGCCCAAGATGTGGCCTACCGCATTGACCGTGAACTAGCAAAAGAATTGCAAGAAATCACAGGGGAAAGAACCTTTTTGCCCACGCCATTTAAGCCCTCACCGCGATTTTATTATGACATCCCCCTTCAGCACGAAGCGGAGCATCAATCACAGTTGCGCTTTCCGATCAAAAACATTCTGAAGCACTTCAGCCAGTTTCTGCAGGAAAGTAATCTGACATCACAGCAATTGCAGGTGGATTGTTTTGACCGTGAACATGGCTTTTATAGCTTACCGTTACGGCTCGCACGGCACACCCACATGTTCGAGCCATGGTTTGACCATGCTCTAAAAAAGTTGGAGCGCTTTCACCCTACAACACCCATCATTAGGTTGGTGAGCCACACCCATGAACTGCAACCTCACAAAGGGGAAACGCCCTCTCTGCTTGCAGAAAGCACTAGCAACATCAACATAGATCCTCTTCTGAATACCCTTTCCACAAGACTGGGTGCGGACCACTTAGGCTTTTTGAGCACGCATCCCCATCACTTACCCGAACAGCAAACCCTGTTCACCCTAGCACCTGAGCGACACACGCCTTTACAGCCGCTGGCCCTTCCTGTCAGTGTTTTAGTGCACCCACCTAAACCGGTACGTTTAGAGCATTATCATCTTTTGCAAGGGCCTCACCGCATTCACTCTCAGTGGTGGGAAGGAGAACCCGTTGTACGTGATTATTATGTGGCCCAGCATCAACAAGAGGCCTTACATTGGATCTTTACCACCCACCAGCAAAAGTGGTATCTGCATGGGTATCTATCCTGATGGGCTTCTCTGAACTGTATTGCCTCAGTAACTTTAGTTTTTTAAAAGCGGCCTCTCATCCTGAAGAGTTAATGGAGGCAGCTCATACACAGGGATACGATGCCATTGCCATCACAGATGAATGTAGCCTTGCAGGCGTGGTGCGCGCATGGCGAAAGAAAACCCAATTAAACACTCAGACCCAGCTGATCGTTGGTAGCCATTTTGTTTTAAACGGTGACATTCATGTGGCCCTTGCCAAAAATAAAACTGGCTATGGCGAGCTATGCCAGTTCATTACTCAATGCCGCCGTTCTGCCGAAAAAGGCCATTATCGATTTGACCTTAACACCTATTTAAAATGCTTAGCCCATTGCGTGTTATTGTATCAACCCAACCGAGACAACCAACAACACAGCCTAGATGCATACCAAAAGGCACAGCGCACACCTTGCTTAATACTGGAATATCAACTGGGCGCCAGCGATGTATTTGTAAAAGAAAAAATAGAACGGCTCAGCAAAGAGTACAAACTGGATATCGTCGCCAGTAATGGCGCGCGTATGCACAGCAATAAACGTAAACCTCTACTAGATACCCTAACCGCCATTCGCCTGAATAAGCCGGTTCATCGTATTGCTGAGCATCTTACTCATAACAGCGAATCGTATTTAAAGCCCGTAAAAAAACTCCAACGACTCTATTCCAGTGAATACATTCTTAATACCCAGAAGATCGCGTGTCTTTGTGAGTTTGAATTGTCACAAATTCAATACCAGTACCCAGAAGATACCATTCCAAATGGCCATCACCCCTTGCACTATTTAAAACAACAAAGCTGGCAAGGGGCTCATCGTCGATATCCAAACGGCATACCCAGAAAAGTAAAAGCATTGCTAAAAAAAGAGTTTTCTCTCATTCAAGAACTTCAGTACGAATACTACTTTCTCACGGTGTATGACATCGTGCAGTTCGCCAAAAGACAAAGCATTCTTCACCAAGGCCGAGGCTCTGCCGCCAATTCGGTGGTGTGTTATTGCCTAGGCATCACAGAGGTGGACCCTACTAAGGTAAACCTACTGTTTGAGCGCTTTATTAATCGTAGACGAAACGAACCGCCCGATATCGATGTGGATTTTGACAATCGTCGGCGTGAAGAGGTCATTCAATATCTATACAAAAAATACGGCCGACACCGTTGTGCCATTGCGGCGACGGTTATTACCTATCGCCCTAAGAGTGCATTAAGAGATGTTTCAAAGGCGTTGAATTTAGATTTGGTGAGTTTAGAAAACATCATTGCCAATTACGGCTGGCGCTATCGCAGTAAAAACTGGATTGATGACATCATTCAACAACCCGGTTGGTTAGAGAGTCAGCAAGTGCCTCTGTTTAAACAGCTATTGAGTGAGATTCTTGGCTTCCCAAGGCACCTGTCTCAACACGTCGGGGGCTTCATACTGAGCCAATGTCCATTAGACGAGCTGGTTCCCATCGAAAACGCCGCCATGGAGGATCGCACGGTCATTCAATGGGACAAAGATGATTTAGAAACCATGCGCCTCATGAAGGTGGATGTGCTGGCACTCGGCATGATGCAGGCGCTACAAAAATGCCTCGATGATATCTCTACCCTGCATCAGCGACCGTTTCAATTACAGGACATTCCACAAGAAGACGACCCAAAGGTCTACGACATGCTCTGTAAAGCGGATAGCGTGGGATTATTCCAAGTGGAATCCCGCGCACAAATGAACATGCTACCCAGGCTAAAGCCCAGGCAGTTTTATGATTTAGTGGTTCAGGTGGCCATCGTTCGACCAGGCCCGATTCATGGTGACATGGTGCACCCGTATTTAAAGCGAAAAAATGGCCTTGAAGAGGTGTCGGTCCCCCTAGCGTCCATGGAGGCCATTCTTAAACGCACCTATGGCGTGCCCATTTTCCAAGAACAAGTCATTGCCATTGCTATGATTGCCGCCGATTTTAGTGCCGAAGAGGCCGAAGACTTGAGACGCTCTATGGCCAGCTGGAAAAAACAAGGGCACATGAATGGCTTTCAAGAAAAACTGCATACCAACCTCAGCAAAAAGGGTGTGCCAGTCGGTTACATAGAACAACTTAGAAAACAAATTGAAGGGTTTGGTGAATACGGTTTCCCCGAGTCCCATGCCGCCAGCTTTGCACTACTGGCTTACTACTCTGCTTGGATGAAATACTATTATCCCTGTATTTTTTACAGCGCACTGCTAAACAGCCAGCCCATGGGGTTTTATTCACCATGGCAATTGATTCAAGACGCACAAAATCATGGCGTCAGCATACGCCCGTTAGATATTAATCAAAGCCATTGGGAACACAGGCCATTTGAAAAAGAATCCGCCATTCAAATGGGGTTTCGTTTAATTAAGGGATTAAAAAAAGAGACAGCCCTGCAGATCATTGATAACCGACCCAAACAAGGCTATGAATCCATACAACATGTGATGGACAGCAACACCTTGAATACACAAGCGTTAGACAAATTGGCAGCCAGCCATTGCTTTCGATGTTTTACCGATAATCGCTACCGTCATCAATGGGAAGTACAAAGCCAAGGCTTTTATACCGGTTTATTTGAAAATACCGTATCCGAACATCTGCATGAACCTGACATTACACGCTACGATAATTTACTGCTCGACTACCAAAGTACAGGCGTATTGCTAACTGACCACCCTATGGCCCTTCTAAGGGACGAGGGTAAAGTGAGCGATTGCATGACCGCTGAACAATTAAAAGATCTACCCAGAGAGACAGAAGTATATGTGGCGGGCATCATCACCAACCGACAACGACCTAAAACCTCTGCCGGCGTCACCTTTGTCAGCTTAGAAGACGAAACCGGCACCATAAATTTGATTGTCTGGCTCAATACCGCACAAAGACAATTAAAAGAACTCAGCCAAGCCCGTTGCCTTAAAGTGTATGGCAAAGTGGATAAAGACGAGCAAAGCGACGTCACCCATTTTATTGCGTACAAATTATTTGATATGAGTGATGAGTTAACCTCGTTTGAAAGTAAATCGCGGGATTACCATTAGATATATGTAGGTCGGGCTCACCGTGCCCTTAAGGTGTTGGCCAGAACATAAAGACACCGTCATACCCGCGCAGGCGGGTATCCAATCTCCTATGTTTTATTTGATGAATTCGACGGACTGAAGTCCGACCTACATTGATGACTTGTCCCGAACACGAAGGCACTGTCATGCCCGCGAAGGCGGGTATCCAATCTC
>Ga0255776_10006632_pt1 | contig 11789 bp, 6 predicted proteins | sample 071ome_19_FD_179974 | JGI IMG/M metagenome (GOLD analysis project Ga0255776, IMG submission 179974) | Coastal salt marsh microbial communities from the Groves Creek Marsh, Skidaway Island, Georgia - 071413AT metaG (version 2) | ecosystem: Environmental > Aquatic > Marine > Intertidal zone > Salt...
CCGGCGTTTGACACTGGCCAATGGAGCCCGGCGCACGGTGGGAGAGCGAGTTACCGTGGGTGGCGTCCTGGGTACGGAAGTTCCAGCGCTTGACCGCACCGGCGTAGCCCTTCCCCTTAGACGTGCCCGTTACATCCACCATCTTCACGGACTCAAAAACGCTCACGCCCAGCTCGGCTCCCGGCGCAAGATCTGCGCCTTCGCCGTCCGCCAGACGGAACTCCCACAGGCCACGGCCCGGTGCGGACCCCGCCTTAGCGAAGTGACCGGCTTGCGCTTTCGTCACGCGGCGAGCGCGGCGCTCGCCGGTGGTGACCTGAACCGCGCGATAGCCATCCTTCTCGGCATCCCGGACCTGGGTGATCCGGTTGGGGCTCACTTCAATCACGGTGACCGGAATGCTAGCCCCATCTTCCGTGAAGATGCGGGTCATGCCGGTTTTCCGCCCTACGACTCCAATGGTCATGGTACTTGCCTCTCACGGAGCCTCTCTTTGAGGCCTCGATGAAAACGGCGCAGACCACCCCGTAGGCGTGGCTGCGCCGGAACCCAATACCGCTGGCCGCTGTTTGCGGCCCTGTGTAGCGCGAACCTTAGGCGCGCGCCGTGATGCCCAGCGTTTCGTGCCCCGAAGGGCGGGCATCACCGTTCTTCGACCTCGGCCTTAGCCCAGGCTGATCTGTACATCCACACCCGCTGCAAGATCGAGCTTCATGAGCGCATCAACGGTTTTTTCCGTCGGCTCCACGATGTCCATCATGCGCTTGTGGGTGCGAATCTCGTACTGATCCCGCGCATCTTTATTGACGTGCGGGGAAATCAGAACCGTGTACTTTTCCTTCCGCGTGGGCAGAGGAATGGGGCCGTGAACCTGAGCGCCGGTGCGCTTCGCCGTATCAACGATTTCCTGAGCGGACACATCGATGAGCCGGTGGTCGAAAGCCTTTAGACGAATTCGGATGCGCTGATTTTGCACGGGTTTACTACTCCAGCCCTGCGAGCCTAGCTCAAGCGGGGCACAATTCTTAGCAAGCTAATCGGAATGGGGATCCCGAATTAGGGAGGCGGAATTCTAGGGATGCCGTCTCATGCCGTCAACTAAAAGATTGCCCCAAAACGCCGCGAGACCCTTCTTTTTTTCTCGCGGCGCTTGGAGCGCCTCAGCACCGATTCGAGTCTTACTCGATGATCTTCGCGACCACCCCGGCGCCCACGGTCCGGCCACCTTCGCGAATAGCAAAGCGCAGACCTTCGTCCATGGCGATCGGAGCAATCAGATCCACCGCAAGCTTCACGTTATCCCCAGGCATCACCATCTCAACGCCCTCAGGCAGCTCGCAGGTCCCCGTCACGTCCGTCGTACGGAAGTAGAACTGAGGACGGTAGCCCTTGAAGAACGGCGTGTGACGACCACCCTCGTCCTTCGACAGCACGTACACCTCAGCCTCAAACTTCGTGTGCGGCGTGATCGAACCGGGCTTCGCCAGAACCTGACCACGCTCCACCTCATCACGCTTCGTACCACGCAGAAGAACACCCACGTTCTCCCCCGCACGGCCCTCGTCCAGAAGCTTCCGGAACATCTCAACGCCGGTCACCGTGGTCTTCGTGGTGTCCTTAATACCCACAATCGCCACTTCGTCACCCACCTTCACAATCCCGCGCTCAACCCGGCCCGTCACCACCGTGCCCCGGCCAGAAATCGAGAACACGTCCTCAATCGGCATCAGGAACGCCTGGTCAATCGCACGCTCCGGCTCCGGAATGTACTCGTCCAGCGCCTCAACCAGCTTCACCACCGCCGGCACGCCAATGTCAGACTGGTCTCCCTCGAGAGCCTTCAGCGCACTGCCAATCACGATCGGCGTGTCGTCCCCAGGGAACTCGTAGGTGTCCAGAAGCTCGCGAACTTCCATCTCCACCAGCTCGAGAAGCTCCTCGTCGTCCACCATGTCCGCTTTGTTCAGAAACACCACAATCTTCGGCACGCCCACCTGCCGAGACAGCAGAATGTGCTCCCGGGTCTGCGGCATCGGGCCGTCCGCCGCCGAACACACCAGAATCGCACCGTCCATCTGCGCCGCACCGGTGATCATGTTCTTCACATAATCCGCGTGCCCAGGGCAGTCCACGTGCGCGTAGTGACGGCTCGGGGACTCGTACTCCACGTGCGACGTCGCAATCGTGATCCCCCGCGCGCGCTCTTCCGGCGCATTGTCAATCTGGTCAAAGGCGCGTGCCTCACCAGTATTGTAGGTCTCGTGGCACACCTTCGTGAGCGCCGCCGTCAGCGTCGTCTTACCATGGTCCACGTGACCAATCGTTCCCACGTTTACGTGCGGCTTAGTGCGCTCAAATTTCGCCTTGGACACAGCAGAACCCCTTTCTTAAGTGTTTAATCAATAGATGGGCGTGGCGCCCGCTTTAGCTTCGGCGCCGAATCGCTTCCAGCAAGGAGTCCGGCACCTCGGCGTAGCGCGCGAACTCCATGGTGTACTGCGCCCGACCCTGGGTCGCTGACCTTAGGTCGGTGGAATAGCCAAACATTTCCGCCATGGGGACCTCAGCCTGGACAATCTTGCTGCCGTAGCCGTCCTCCATGCCCTGAACCAAGCCCCGGCGCCGGTTTAAGTCGCCGACGACGTCGCCCATGTAATCTTCGGGGGTGACCACCTCGACCTTCATGATGGGCTCAAGCAAGGTGGGCTGAGCTTCCCTCGCGCCTTCCCGCAGCGCCATGGAGCCGGCGATCTTAAAGGCCATTTCCGAGGAGTCCACCTCGTGAAAGGACCCATCAAAGAGCGTGGCCTTGATGCCAATTAGCGGGTAACCGGCGAGCACCCCATTGGCCGTAGCTTCCTGGGCACCCTTCCCCACGGCCGGAATATATTCCCGGGGGACCACGCCGCCGGTGATTGCATCAACGAACTCGAAGGACTGCTCGGCGTCGGAGGCCAGGGGCTCAAGGCGAAGCCAAACGTGACCGTACTGGCCCTTGCCCCCGGACTGGCGGACGAATTTACCTTCAACCTCAACGGTTTTTCGGATGGTCTCGCGGTAGGCCACCTGAGGCTTACCAACCTTGGCTTCAACCTTAAATTCCCTGCGCAGGCGGTCAACGATGATGTCGAGGTGAAGCTCGCCCATGCCCGAGATAATGGTTTGCCCCGACTCCTGATCGGTCTTCACCTGAAAGGAGGGGTCTTCCTGAGCCAGCTTGCCTAGCGCCACGCCCATCTTTTCCTGATCGGGGACGGACCGGGGCTCGATGGCCACAGCAATCACCGGCTCCGGGAATTCCATACGCTCCAGGGTAATGCGGGCATTCTGATCACAGAGCGTATCCCCCGTGCTGGCCTCCTTGAGGCCCACGGCGGCCGCGATGTCTCCGGCCCGCACCTCATCAATTTCATCGCGCTTATTCGCATGCATTTGCACCATGCGACCGATGCGCTCGCGCTTTCCCTTGACCGGGTTCCACACCGCGTCACCCGTTTTCAGCACGCCGGAGTACACCCGAAAGAAGGTCAAGGTACCCACGAAGGGGTCGGTGGCAATCTTAAAGGCAAGGGCAGCAAAGGGCGCTTCATCATCGGCGGTGCGCGTCGCCAGGGATTCCCCGTCTTCGAGCACCCCTTCAATGGCTTTCACTTCCGGGGGCGCCGGCAGGTATTCCACAACGGCGTCGAGCACCGCCTGCACCCCTTTGTTCTTAAACGCTGACCCACAAAGGGCGAGCACGATCTCGTTACGCAGCACCCGCTCCCGAAGCCCCGCCTTGAGCTCCGCTTCGCTGAGCAACCCCTCCTCAAGGTAGCGCTCCATTAGCTCGTCATTGGCTTCCGCAGCGGCCTCCATCAGGAGCTCCCGACCTACCGCGCAGGCATCGGCCAAGGCCTCAGGGATAGGACCCGCGGTAAAGGTGGTGCCCTGATCGGCTTCACTCCAATAGATGGCTCGCTCGCCAATGAGATCGACCACGCCTTGGAAGTTTTCCTCAGCGCCAATGGGGTGCTGCAAGGCAACCGGGACAGCGCCAAGGCGGTTCTCGATTTGCTCCAGGACCCGCTCAAAGCTGGCTCCTGCCCGGTCCATCTTGTTCACGAAACAGATGCGCGGGACTTCGTACTTGTTCGCCTGGCGCCACACCGTTTCTGACTGGGGCTCTACCCCGGACGTGGCACAGAACACCACTACCGCGCCGTCGAGAACGCGCAGGGAACGCTCCACCTCGATGGTGAAGTCCACGTGTCCGGGGGTATCGATGATATTGATGCGATGCTCATCGAACTGCTGATTCATGCCGGACCAAAAGCAGGTCGTGGCCGCAGAGGTGATCGTGATACCTCGCTCCTGCTCCTGCTCCATCCAGTCCATGACCGCAGCGCCTTCGTGCACCTCTCCAATTTTGTGAGAGATGCCCGTGTAGAAAAGCACGCGCTCCGTGGTCGTGGTTTTGCCCGCATCGACGTGCGCCACAATACCGATATTGCGATAGCGTTCGATGGGTGTTTTTCGCGCCACGGGGGTCCGCCTTATACGACAACGCCCGGATGAACCGGGCGCTTAGACCGTTGGGAGGGGTCTTCTTAGAACCGGTAGTGGGAGAAGGCCTTGTTGGCTTCCGCCATACGGTGCGTGTCTTCCCGCTTCTTCACGGCGCTGCCCCGGCCTTCGGAGGCTTCGAGCATCTCCCCAGCCAGGCGATGCACCATGGATTTCTCGCCCCGCTTCCGCGCGGCTTCCACCAGCCAGCGCATGGCAAGGGCTTGGCGACGGGCCGGGCGCACTTCCACGGGCACCTGGTAGGTGGCCCCACCGACCCGGCGGGACTTCACCTCAACCATCGGCGCGATGGCCTCCAGGGCCTTTTCGAACACATCCACGGGCTCCCGGCCGCCGCGCTCTTGGACGCGATCCAGGGCACCGTAGACAATACGCTCAGCGACGGACTTCTTACCGTCCCGCATGAGGTGGTTCATGAACTTAGCGAGGGTTTTGTTCCCGAACTTCGGATCCGGGAGAACTTCACGCTTGGCAACAACGCGACGACGCGGCATGGTGCTTTCCTTATGTCTTCAGGTGATTCCGGGACCGAGCGCCCGGACCTTACTGCCCCTTTCGGGGCCAAAAATGGCGAGGCCTTACTTAGGACGCTTCGCACCGTACTTCGACCGGCCCTGGCGACGATCCGCCACGCCGGAGGTATCCAGGGTGCCCCGCACGGTGTGATAGCGCACACCGGGAAGATCCTTCACCCGGCCGCCGCGAATCAGCACCACGGAGTGTTCCTGGAGGTTGTGCCCTTCTCCACCGATGTAGGAGGACACTTCGTAGCCGTTGGTTAGACGAACACGGCACACCTTCCGAAGTGCGGAGTTCGGCTTCTTCGGCGTGGTGGTATAAACGCGCGTGCACACGCCACGACGCTGCGGGCACCCCTGAAGGGCCGGAACGTCGCTCTTTGCAGCCTTGCGCTTGCGGGGCTTCCGCACCAGCTGGGCGATAGTCGCCATAAATCCTGCTCCATAACTCAATCGTCGCGGCCAAGTCCGCGACCCGCTAGCCCCAAGGGCCAGCTAGAAGGGCGGCGAAGTTTACGGCCGCCGCCACAACCGGTCAACTCACTCCGCGCGCTTATTGTTCGCGGAGCATCTCCGTCAGCGCGGCTTCGACGTCCTCAGCGGAGGCCCCCGTTTCCCGCGCCTGGCGTGCCGCCAGCATGTCGTCACGCTTACGCTTACGCTCGCTGTGGTAAGCAAGGCCCGTTCCCGCAGGAATGAGACGCCCCACCACCACGTTTTCCTTCAGGCCCCGGAGGTGATCTCGCTTCCCGGTGACCGCCGCTTCCGTCAGCACCCGGGTGGTCTCCTGGAAGGAGGCCGCGGAGATGAAGGATTCGGTCGCGAGGGAGGCCTTGGTGATCCCGAGGAGCATGCGCTCCACTTCCACCGGCGCCTTATCCTCGGCCCGCAGCTTCTCGTTCGCCTCGAGCACCTGCACGTACTCCACCTGCTCACCACGGATGTAGGTGGAGTCCCCTTCGTGGACGATTTCCGCCTTCCGCAGCATCTGGCGCACGATAACTTCGATGTGCTTATCGTTGATCTTCACACCCTGGAGGCGATAAACCTCCTGGATCTCGTTCACGATGTAGTTCGCCAGCGCATCCACGCCCTTCAAGCGGAGGATGTCGTGGGGCGAGGCCGGACCGTCAGAGACGACTTCGCCCCGCTCCACCGTCTCCCCTTCGAAGACGCCAATGTTCCGCCACTTCGGAATGAGCGTTTCCACGGGTTCGCCCCCTTCCGGGGTAATGACCAGGCGACGCTTGCCCTTGGTTTCCTTGCCGAAGGACACGACCCCCGTCGCTTCCGCAAGGATGGCCGGTTCCTTGGGCTTCCGGGCCTCGAAGAGGTCCGCCACCCGCGGCAGACCGCCGGTGATGTCCCGGGTCTTCGACCCTTCCTGGGGCACCCGAGCAATGACGTCACCGACGCCAATCTGCTGCCCGTCTTCGATGGAAAGGATGGCGCTCGCGGGCAGAGCCTGCAGCACCACCAGCTCGCCCTTGTCATCGACCAAGCGGATGGCAGGACGGAGATCCTTACCCGCGGCCGGACGATCCTTCGGATCGATGATTTCGATGTTGGTCAAACCGGTGAGCTCGTCGGTCTTCCGGTTGATGGACACCCCTTCCTCGAGATCCTCGAAGACCACCTTTCCGGCGTGCTCCGTAATAATCGGGTGGGTGTGCGGATCCCAGCTGGCAATGACCTGACCGGCTTCAATCTCATCCCCATCGCGAGCCGTAATCACTGCACCGTAGGGAAGCTTGTACTTCTCCCGCTCCCGACCCTGTGCATCGACCACGCCCACTTCCCCGGAACGGGAAACGGCAACGAGTTCCCCGGAGCTGCGCTCCACGGTCTTGAGGTTATGCAAGCGCGCGCGACCACCGTGCTTAACCTGCACGTTGTCCACGGCCGTAGCTCGAGAGGCCGCCCCACCGATGTGGAAGGTCCGCATGGTGAGCTGGGTCCCGGGCTCGCCGATGGACTGGGCCGCAATAACGCCGACGGACTCGCCCACGTTGACCAGGTGGCCCCGGGCCAGATCCCGGCCGTAGCAGGAAGAGCAGACGCCGTAGCGAGTTTCGCAGGTGATGGGCGAGCGCACGAGAATCTCATCGATACCCAGCTGCTCGAGCTGATCCACCATCCCTTCCTCAAGCATGGTGCCCGCTGCCACCACCACGGTCTCGCCGTCCACACCCAGGATGTCCCGGGACACCACCCGACCGAGCACTCGCGCAGCCAAGGGCTCCACGACGTCCCCGCCTTCGATGAGCGGCGTCATGAGCAGACCGGAGGTGGAGCCGCAATCGTGCTCGGTCACCACGAGGTCCTGGGCCACGTCGACCAGACGACGGGTTAGGTAACCGGAGTTTGCCGTCTTCAACGCCGTATCCGCGAGGCCCTTCCGAGCCCCGTGGGTGGAGATGAAGTACTGGTTCACGGACAGACCTTCCCGGAAGTTTGCCGTGATGGCGGTCTCGATGATGGAACCATCGGGACGGGCCATCAGGCCCCGCATCCCAGCCAGCTGACGGATCTGCGCGGGGGAGCCCCGAGCGCCGGAGTCAGCGTACATATAAACGGAGTTGAAGGAGTCCTGCTCGACCTCTTCCCCATCACGGTTCCGCACAGGCTCCTTGGAGAGGCCATCCATCATGGCCTTAGCGATTTCATCGTTCGCCCGGGACCAGATATCGATGACCTTGTTGTACTTCTCGCCCTGGGTCACAAGACCCGACGCGTATTGCCCTTCGATCTCCTTGACCTCGGCTTCCGCAGCGTCGACCACGGTGACCTTAGCAGCGGGAATCTCAAAGTCGTTAACGCCGATGGAGCAGCCCGAGCGGGTGGAGTACTCAAACCCGGTGTACATGAGCTGGTCGGCGAAGATCACCGTTTCCTTAAGTCCGACGTGGCGATAGCAGGCATTCAGAAGCGCCGAAATGGCTTTCTTCGTCATGGGCTTGTTCACCATGTCGAAGGGCAACTGCTTGGGCACGATTTCACTGAACAGGGCGCGGCCGACGGTGGTATCGGTCAGCACGAGGCGCTCTTCCTGAGTCCCCTCTTCCGTTTCCACCAGCTGCGCCACGCGCACCTTCACCCGCGCATGGAGGGACACCTGACCGGAGCGGAAGGCCCGGCTCACTTCCCGCACGTCGGCGAAAGCCATGCCTTCCCCGGGGACGTTAATGGCTTCCCGGGTCATGTAGTAGAGCCCGAGCACCACGTCCTGGGACGGCACGATGATCGGCTCGCCGCTCGCCGGGGACAGGATGTTGTTCGTGGACATCATCAGCGCCCGCGCCTCGAGCTGGGCTTCGAGGGTCAGGGGCACGTGCACAGCCATCTGGTCGCCGTCGAAGTCCGCGTTGTATGCCGCGCAAACGAGGGGGTGAAGCTGAATGGCCTTCCCTTCAATCAGCACGGGTTCGAAGGCCTGAATGCCGAGACGGTGCAGCGTTGGCGCCCGGTTCAGAAGCACCGGGTGTTCGCGGATGACGTCGGCGAGGATATCCCACACCTCCGGGGTCTCCCGCTCAACCATCTTCTTCGCTGCTTTGATGGTGGTCGCCAGGCCGCGGGCCTCGAGCTTGCCGAAGATAAAGGGCTTGAAGAGCTCAAGGGCCATTTTCTTCGGCAGACCGCACTGGTGCAGCTTGAGGGTCGGCCCCACCACGATCACGGATCGGCCAGAGTAATCAACGCGCTTCCCGAGCAGGTTCTGACGGAAACGACCTTGCTTACCCTTGATCATGTCCGCGAGGGACTTCAGGGGCCGCTTGTTAGAACCGGTAATGGCACGACCGCGACGACCGTTATCCAGCAGCGCATCCACCGCTTCCTGCAGCATGCGCTTTTCGTTGCGTACGATGATGTCCGGCGCGCTGAGGTCCAGCAGGCGCTTCAGACGGTTATTCCGGTTGATCACCCGCCGATATAGATCGTTCAAATCCGAGGTCGCGAAGCGGCCACCGTCCAGCGGCACGAGGGGCCGCAGGTCCGGGGGCAGCACAGGCAACACATTCATCACCATCCACTCAGGCTTGTTCCCCGAACCCTGGAAGGCTTCCATGAGCTTCAAGCGCTTGGACAGCTTCTTGATTTTGGTTTCGGAGTTCGTCTGCGGGATCTCTTCCCGAAGAACATTGATCTCCTCGTTCAGGTCCAGCTGGGTCAGCAGGTCAAAGATCGCCTCCGCGCCCATCTTCGCCACGAAATCGTCGCCGTATTGCTCGAGCGCGTCGTAGTACTGCTCATCGCTGAGCAGCTGGCCAATTTCCAGATCCGTAGTGCCATCATCGATCACCACGAAGGACTCGAAGTAGAGCACGCGCTCGATATCTCGCAAGGTCATATCGAGAAGCAGGCCAATCCGAGACGGCAAGGACTTCAAGAACCAAATATGAGCGACGGGGCTGGCCAACTCAATATGGCCCATGCGCTCCCGGCGCACCTTGGTCAAGGTCACTTCGACGCCGCACTTTTCGCAGATCACCCCGCGATGCTTAAGGCGCTTGTACTTCCCGCAGAGGCACTCGTAGTCCTTAATCGGCCCAAAGATGCGGGCGCAGAAGAGGCCGTCGCGCTCGGGCTTGAAGGTCCGGTAGTTGATGGTCTCCGGCTTTTTCACTTCCCCGAAGGACCAGGAACGAATCATTTCCGGGGACGCCAGGCCGATGCGCAAGGCATCAAAATCGTCTGACTGGGTCTGGGACTTCAGCAGATTCAATAAGTCTTTCATGCTACCTCCCTAGAGGGGCCACCGGAGCGGCTTTGCCTGCTCCGGCACAACTTTTATGAGCCTAGCGCCGCGTTACTCGTTCTCGAGTTCAACGTCGATGCCCAGGGAACGAATTTCCTTGAGCAACACGTTGAAGGACTCGGGCATGCCCGGTTCCATGCGGTAGTCGCCGTCGACGATGTTCTTGTACATCTTCGTACGGCCACCGACGTCGTCCGATTTAACCGTCAGCATTTCCTGCAGCGTGTAGGCGGCGCCGTAGGCCTCGAGGGCCCACACTTCCATCTCCCCGAAGCGCTGGCCGCCGAACTGGGCTTTACCGCCCAGAGGCTGCTGGGTCACCAAGCTGTAGGACCCGGTAGAACGAGCGTGCATCTTGTCGTCCACGAGGTGGTTGAGCTTGAGCATGTACATGTAGCCCACGGTCACCGGGCGCTCGAACTGCTCGCCGGTGCGTCCGTTAAACAGCACCGCCTGCCCAGACTCGGGGAGCCCCGCGAGCTTCAGCATGGCCTTGATTTCGCGCTCCTCCGCACCGTCGAAGACCGGCGTTGCCATAGGCACGCCGCCGCGGAGATTCCCCGCGAGCTCTAGAACCTCTTCGTCCGTAAAGTCGGCGAGATGGCTGTCCTTGCCATAAATCTCATCGAGCAGCTTGCGGACTTCCGCGATCTTGACCTGCTCATCGAGCATACGGCCAATGCGCTCCCCCAGCCCCTTGGCGGCCCAACCCAGGTGGGTTTCCAGGACCTGCCCCACGTTCATGCGGGACGGCACCCCCAGGGGGTTCAGGACGATGTCGACGGGAACGCCATGCTCGTCAAAGGGCATGTCTTCCACGGGCATGATCACGGAGATCACCCCCTTGTTTCCGTGGCGCCCAGCCATCTTGTCCCCGGGCTGCACGCGACGCTTGATGGCCAGGAAGACCTTGACGATCTTCAGCACGCCAGGGGCGAGGTCATCCCCCGTCGCCAGCTTCGCCCGCTTGTCCTCAAGCCGAGCCCGGAGTTGTTCCTTGCGCTCCGCCAGATGGTTTTCCGCATCCTCGATGAGCTCGTTGAGCTCATCCGTCGCCATGCGGATCTTGAACCACTCGTCCTTAGGCAGCTCGTCCAGGTAGGTCTTGCGGATCGTCGCGCCCTTCGCAAGCCCCGGGCCCGTGACGGCTTTCTTGTTCACCAGGCGAGAGGCCAGGCGTTCAAAGGTTGCCGCTTCAATGATCCGGAACTCGTCATCGAGATCCTTACGAACCTTGTCGAGCTGCGCCTTCTCGATAGCCTTGGCCCGAACGTCCTTCTCCACCCCATCGCGGGTGAAGACCTGAACGTCGATGACCGTGCCATGTACCCCCGTGGGGACCCGCAGGGACGTATCCTTAACGTCCGACGCCTTTTCCCCGAAGATCGCGCGGAGGAGCTTTTCCTCCGGCGTAAGCTGGGTTTCGCCCTTTGGCGTCACCTTGCCGACGAGGATGTCGCCAGGGGTCACTTCCGCGCCGACGTACACCACCCCGGACTCGTCGAGCTTGTTCAGCGCATGCTCGCCGACGTTCGGAATGTCGCAGGAAATCTCCTCCGGCCCGAGCTTCGTATCCCGGGATATACAGGTTAGCTCCTGGATATGAATCGAGGTGAAGCGGTCTTCCTGCACCACCCGCTCGGAAATGAGGATGGAGTCCTCGAAGTTGTAGCCGTTCCAGGGCATGAATGCGATGCGCATGTTCTGACCCAGGGCAAGCTCCCCGAGATCCACGGAAGGACCGTCTGCGAGCACGTCTCCCGGCGCAACCACGTCGCCCTGCTTCACCAGCGCACGCTGGTTGATACAGGTGTTCTGGTTGCTGCGGGTGTATTTGGTCAGGCTATAGATGTCGATGCCCGCTTCCCCGGAAACGGTCTCAGCATCATTCACCTTCAGCACAATGCGAGACGCATCCACGCTATCGATGACGCCGCCGCGCCGCG